>Ga0209755_10001122_pt1 | contig 44178 bp, 34 predicted proteins | sample TergutCo191P1_FD_187301 | JGI IMG/M metagenome (GOLD analysis project Ga0209755, IMG submission 187301) | Cornitermes sp. P1 segment gut microbial communities from Petit-Saut dam, French Guiana - Co191P1 (SPAdes) (version 2) | ecosystem: Host-associated > Arthropoda: Insects > Digestive system... | reverse complement strand
AAAACTGAACAAGGCACCTGCTGTGTTTGATTATAAAAAACTGGAATGGTACAACGGCCAGTACATTAGAATGAAAAGTAATGAAGTGCTGGCGCGGCTTTGTTTACCGTACGCGATTGAAAAGGGACTTTTCGCAGGAGAGAGTCCTACGGAGCAGCAAAGAAAGATTTTTCTTGCTTCGATGTCATTAGTAAAAGAGAGACTTGTGTTTTTGAGCGAAGTACCGGAGAAGATTGCATACTTGTTTAAAGAGCCAGATGTTCCGGCAAAAGAAGAGTTTATCCCTAAAAAATGCGATCTTGAAAAAACAATAGAGCTTTTACAAATCGGAAAAGAGATTGTGAAATATCTGGCACAAGCGATTAATGATGAACAATCTGAGAGTTTTATAAAAGCAGAAGCGGAAAAGAGAGAAATTAAGCTTGGAGACCTGATGATGCCTCTGCGTGTCGCAATTACAGGAAGCCGCGTAAGCCCTCCGCTTTTCGGATCACTTCGCCTGCTTGGAGAAGAATGTTCACTGAAAAGAATAGAAAAAGCCTTTGCCCGCCTGACAGATTGCGGCTAAAAAAGAACCGTTATGAAAAACGATTATTTATTTTGTAAATAATCGTCTAATTCCTCAAAGACTGTACCCAGATCATCAAGGTGAAGAAATGCTCTGCTGTCCAATGGAGTCGGCATATTATTTACAATAACAATTCTGCCGCCGTTACGCAGGGTATATTCAGGCATGGAAGCTGCTGGGTGCACAGTTAGACTAGTTCCGAGTACCAGCATCAAATCTGCCTGCTGTGATTCTGTTACAGCGCGTCTTAGAGCATCCGCAGGAAGGCTTTCACCGAAAAATGTAATCGCAGGTTTCAATACTCTTCCGCAGCTGGGACATTTGGGCATCTCTCCCATGCGGACAACAACAGCCGCCTCTTCATAACCAACCCTAATTCCGGCACAACGCAGACAGTAATGCGTTTCAGGCGATCCGTGAATTTCAATCATATTTTTACTGCCGCCTTTTTGATGAAGAAGATCGATATTTTGCGTTATCAGGGCTTTTAAATATCCGCGTTGTTCGAATCTGCCAAGCACTGTATGAACAATTGACGCTTCTTTTTCACCAAGATTGTAAATAAAAGAACCCGCCTTACTATAATAAAGAGAAGGATCTTTTTCAAAATAACTGATATCAAAGATTTTTTCTGCGTCCGTATCGTTGTATAGCCCATTCTTGCCGCGAAAATCACGAATACCGGAAAGCGTACTGACTCCCGCGCCTGTAAGAGCTACACAATATTTTGACTCCTTAATTAGCGAGAATAACTCTTTAATGTCTTTTATATTAGTCTTCATAATATTATTTAATGTTATCCGCTTTTTAACAGCGCGTCAAACACAAAAATCATTTACGGTGTATCCAGATTAATGCTTTCTTAGTTATCAAGTATAAATCAAGTAACATTATTCAATAGATTACTTGACAAATACCGCCTGATAGGTGCATAATAAAGTAAGATATTTTAATTGGAGTTCTATTATGCGAAAATTATTGTTTTTAATTGTCATTCTCTCATTAGGAATAGTTATTACAAGTTGCGAAACACAGGTAACAAAACATTGCAGAATTATTTATGATGGTAATGGAACCAATGAAACAATTGGTGGAGGCCGGCCTGTTGATCCAAACAATTATACTTCTGGTCAGGAAGCTGTTGTATTAAATAATACATTTATTAAAGAAGGACATACATTTAAACACTGGAATACCCATTGGAAAGATACTGATGATTCCTACAACCCAGGTGATAAATTGCCAATAACTAATGACTATTTTATTCACTTGTACGCAATATGGGAATTAATCGAATAATGTTACAATGGTTAAAACTGGACGCACTTGAAGTAAAAAACATTGCGGTTTTCACATCTCGTATGAATGCAAATGAAATTAGCGCACTTTTTTAATTAGAATGTCACAAGGCTGAATATTATGCGGACAGTCTATAAATGAAATCTGCTCAGGAATATTTAAAGTATCTCCGTTGAATATAAATGTTTTTCCGTTGCTGCAGGAAGGAGACAATATTTCTATTTCATCTCCTTTGGCAATTTTATTTTTAATTCTTATTTGATTTTTCTCCGTTACAACAGCAGCAATTTGATAATTTAAAATGATTGCCGATGACTCTGTATATTCTCTGTTTTTATCATTAAATGTAAAACCTGTTGTAAACGGGCGGTGAGGCAGCTTTTCCAGCGCTAGTGTACAATCGAAATTTTCACCGTTCATTGCTCTTCTGTATGCGTTTAGAACGCCGCCTACATAGTATTCATTTTTCATTCGGCCTTCTATTTTAAAACTTGCAACACCGGCTTCAGCCAATTCGTTTAATTTATTAATTAAACATAGATCGCAGCTGTTCATAATATATGTACCGTTAGTGTCTTCTTCGACAGAAAAATATTCTCCAGGCCGTTTCTCTTCCCGCAGTGCATAAAATATTTCATATTTATAACGGCATGGATGCGCACAATCACCGCGGTTTGCATCTCTTCCTGTCATATATTTCGACAACAAACAGCGCCCAGAGTATGAAATACACATCGCTCCGTGAACAAAGACTTCTATGTCCGCTTTGTTTTCCAGGTTTTTACAAATTTCACTGATATCTGCAACAGGCAGCTCACGCGCAAGAATTATTCGTTTTGCGCCTAACTCAATATATTGCATTGCCGCCTGAGAATTACAAACATTGGCCTGGGTAGATATATGGATTTCCAAATTTGTCAGTGACTTAAAGATTTTTAACACGCCAAGATCAGATACAATAACTGCATCCACGCCCGCTTTTTCCAAAAACAATGCATATTCTTCTATTTTATGAATATCAGCATTTCTGGCAAAAATATTAACAGTAACATAAAATTTTTTATGCAGATCATGAGTATATTTAACAGCTTCTATTATTTCGTCATCAGAAAAATTACCGCATTTTGCACGTAAACCGTATTCTTTCCCTCCCAAATAGACAGCATCCGCACCGAAATAAAAAGCGGTTTTTAAACAGGAAAAATCTCCCGCAGGAGCCAGTAATTCGATGATGTTTCCGTATTTATTTTTCACAATACGATCATTTTATCAAAAAAGTAAAATAATTGTTATGCTATAACATATTGCTTGACATTTGTTAACCAGCATAGATATTATTAATCCGGATTTTAAATATGCACCTAAAAGAAGCAAATGGAATATTAAGCGCATCCAACGGCATGAATATAAGCCGGGGCTGCACTCATGGCTGTATTTATTGCGATTCGCGGAGCAGATGTTATCAGATAGATCACGATTTTGAAGATGTGCAAATAAAATCAAACGCGCCTTTTCTTTTGGAAGACGCGCTTAAAAGAAAACGTAATAAATGCGTTGTCAGCACAGGAGCAATGAGCGATCCTTATATTAACATCCCTGAAAATCTTGCGAATATTAGATCATGCCTGAAAATAATTGATAAATATAATTGCGGCATTGCAATTCAAACAAAATCGGATCTAATCCTTCATGATTTAAATATATTAACCAGTATAAATAAAAAAGCAAACTGTATTATTCAAACAACATTAACCACTTTTGACGAAGATCTCTGTAAAAAATTAGAACCCAATGTCTGCGGTACAAGACGCCGTTATGAAATGCTGAAAATCGCACGGGAAAACGGTATTCAAACAATCGTGTGGCTTTGTCCATTTCTGCCTTTTATAAATGACACCGAAGAAAACTTACACGGACTATTAAATTACTGCGTTGATGCAGGCGTTTACGGTATCATTTTTTGGGGAATAGGTATGACCTTAAGAGAGGGCAGCCGCGATTACTTCTATCGGAAGCTTGATGAACATTTCTCCGGACTAAAAGATATCTATCATAAAAAGTACGACTATAAATACGAAATAATAAGCGACAACAGTGAAAAACTTGTTAAAGCGCTGCATGCCGCCTGCGAAAAACACAACATTGTTTACAACGCTGATAATCTGTTTAAATACATGAGTACATTTGCAGAGAAAGAAAAGAAACAAATGGAATTATTTTAATAAATTACTTAATGAACGCTAACCGATATTTTGAACCTAAACGAAGATTACCTATAAAGGATTTTTCTCCGCTGCCATTCCAAACGCATACCCATTTTTTGTTTCAGGGTATTCAAACACGACAGAACTTGAGTATTTCTTATAATTTTCAGATTGTTCCAAAACCTGTTGAAAAACTTCGTCATCCCATTCAGGGGGATATCCATTTTTATAAAGAAGCATGGTTAAATCCATGTTTAGTTCGCTCTTTATATCTTCACGAGTAGCCCAGTCTGTGTATTTTGATTTATCGTCAACCAACTTTTTTATTTCACGGGCGAGATTTACACATTTTTCTTCTGCATATTCAAATTTATGATCATCACGTACTTTTACAAGGATATCATAAAAAATCTTCTCTTCGTATGTGATACCCAATTTTTCAAATGAGTTTTTATCTTCTTTAAGATCATCGATTATCTTAATAATTTCGTCTGAAAGTCCATTAACAAAATCTGCTACAACTACGCTGGTAAAAACCAGTTTATCACGGCTATTATATTGCTCTACAACCTTTTTAAGGCGTTCATCAAAAACAATGGCTTTTACCTTGTTTGTTTTTCCATAAGCGGAGATTGCTTTCTTTAGAAGCTGTAAGAGTGCGTTAAATTTAGTTATTGGCAATTTTATTACATCAAGTTGTTTTTTATATTCTTCGCTGAAGATATCTTCGCTCTCCTTATAATTTACGATATTTTCTATACCGGAGCAGCTAATGGCTTTCATAACCATTTCTTCAACATGACGATTCATTATCTCCGCATCAGGTGTATTGCCCTTTGTTTGCTTGTAAATAATGGAACGAATTGCAAGAAAGAATTGCGCTTGTTCGATTTCGCTGTCAGTCAGGCGACCCGATGCATAACAAATTTCATAAGCTGATTTCAATTTAAGTGAAAGATTCATGTAGCGAGTCTCAATATCCTTCTTTAACTGAACAAACTCTGCAGCATGATTTAAACAAACAAGACGTTCAAGCGGTGTACCGTGATAAAAATTGTCTGCGTTAAAATCGTGCATTATATTTGAAACAAGTTTTAAATGATTTTTAAATACATCTATCGCAATTTCCAGTTCTTCTACGGGACTTCCCTGAGGACCAGAATATTTCTTAACTGCCAGCATCATATCTTCCTTAATACCGATATAATCAACAATAAGTCCTTTGTCCTTGCCTTCAAATTTTCGATTTACGCGGGAAATTGTTTGTATAAGCGTATGACGTTGAATTGGTTTATCAATATACATAACGGAAAGCGAAGGAATATCAAAACCTGTTATCCACATATCAACAACTATTGCTATCTTAAAATTTGAATTATTTTTCTTGAATTGTTTGTCCAAGTTTTTACGGTAGTCTCTGTCGCCAAACAGTTCATATTGCTCTTTTTCATCATCTTTATCCCTTGTTGCAACCATTTTAATCATTTCAAGAGCCATGAGCTGTGACAGAGGGGAACCTTCGCTCGCTGTCGCTCGCTCGGTGTCGGTTCCAGCTTCTTCTTTTGATAGCAGCGATTCATTTTCTGCTTTCTTTTTAATATTCCACTCAGGTTTTAAGGCGATAATTTCCTTGTAAAGAGAGAATGCAAGTGAACGATCGTCGCAAACTATCATTGCTTTTTGAACAATTTTTGGTTTTGTAGAACATAACGCTTCATAATGGGTAACTATATCCAAAGCAAGTTTCTTTTGACGTTCAGGATGACCAAGTATCTTTTTTAACTCACTCATGGCTCGTTTGCTTTTTTCTACTTGTTCAGGATTCGCTCCTTCTGTAAGACATTGATTGTAATAATTTTGAATTTCCTTCGCCTGATTGTCAGAAAGTAAAACACGAGCAAGGCGAGGTTCATAAGTAATGGGAACCGTTATACCATCATCGCAGGATTCCTGCATGGTATATTGGGCAACCACATCGCCGAAAACATGGAGAGTTTCATCTATCGGAGTTCCTGTAAATCCTGCGTATGTTGCGTTGGGAAAAGAATCACGCAGATATTTTGCAAAGCCGTAAGATTTTTTCACTCCTTCATCTGTGATTTTTAATTTTGAACCGTCATTTGTCTGCGTCCTGTGAGCTTCATCGGAAATGCAGATAATATTATTTCTTTCCGAAAGCAAACCGATTTTTTCGCAGAATTTTTGGATTGTCGTTATAAAAACTCCTCCGCTTTCACGGCTGCCTAATTCCTTCTGCAAGTTATTTCTGTTTTCGATACTTTTTACATTCTCTTCGTGTAAAAAACGTTTTGAAGCAACAAACAATTCACTTGTTTGATCATCCAAATCTTCACGGTCTTCTATTATTATAACCGTCGGATTATTAAAAACTTCCCGTTTTCGTAAGGCAAGCAACCTTGTCAAATAAAGCATGATGTGAGTTTTTCCGCAGCCTGTAGCGCCGAAATAAGTTCCGCCTTTTCCGTCTCCGTTGGGTTTCAGGTGCGATTCAATATTTTCCAACATCATCAATGCCGCAAAATATTGCGGATAACGGCAGACATCAGCTCGCTCTTTGCTGTTTGAATCATGATAAACAAGAAAATCCCGCAGGATAGAAAGAAGTCTTTTAGGATTTAACGCTCCTTTTATCAAAGTAAAAAGTGATTCAATGCCGTCAGAATAAAGCGCGCCATCTTTAGATGGCGTGCCGTAATTCACTTTCCGCCATGAATAATAATATTCGTAAGGTGTAAAGATTGTTCCCATTTTGGAATTAGCGCCGTCGCTTAAAACTGACACAAAACAGTATTTCATCAATTTGGGAATATCTCTTGTATAACGATTATGAATTTGTTTCCAAGCATCATGAGTTGTTTTACCCTCTTCGATTGCGGTTTTAAATTCACATATAACAACAGGAATGCCATTGACGAATAACAACACGTCAGGTCGTCTTTGGTGTTTATCTTCTACCACAAACTGGCTTATCACTTTGAAAATATTATTTTCAACCTTCTCAAAATCAATCAAGTTTATATGAATATGCTGTTTAGTCGAATCATCTCTGGCAATATCAAAACCCTCGTTTATCAGGTAGAAGGTTTCTTTGTTACCGTCATACAAGGGACAAGGAGACACAAGTTTTATATTATTGATTATTTTCGCTACTTCATTTTCTGCCAGTTTTTCATTGCTATAGGTTGATTGCAAATAGGCTTTTATATCATCTTCAAGCAGAACTTCGTCAAAACGGCGATGCAAAGTTTCTGCGCGAATGTGGGTATATCCCTCTTTCTGCAGCAACTCAATTATTGCGTCTTCGAGCTGCTGTTCGGTGAATTTGCCTTTTGCAAAGTCTGTGCTTGTCATTTTTGCATATTATAAACCTATTTTGCAGTTTTTTCTTCCAGTCTTTTTAATCCTGCAGCAAACCTGTCGTAATCGCTTTCAAACAATTTATCCTGAATAATGCGGTACTTCTCAAACTCGCTTAACGCATGGTCTTCCGCTATCTGTGCAGATATTTTTCCTGCGTCTTTTAAGAGCTGGTTGCCGTCTGCCTGCAAAATCAAGTCAAGGTGATTTACCCAGTCCTCCATTGTCATAGGAACACGCGCCATTGCCCGCCGTTCTGCAAGGTCGAGATATGCCGATACAATCAGTTCAAGCGACCGCATTTCTTCTTCGGACAAATAATTTTTGGCTACGATGACATCATTTCGCTGGATTTTTCCGTCAGGCGCTTCATCCCACGTTGATAAACCCATATGCTCACACCCGGCATTGGCTCGGCTGTAAATAACCTCGGCGGCAGTATTACCATTAACCGCAAAATGCAATTTATTCTGCACTTTAGCAAAGAATTCCCTTGTGGTTTTTGCCGTTTTATCATAATCAAGAGCAGTTGCGTAAATATCTGTTATCTTCTGATAAAACCGCCTTTCAGACAGCCGTATCTCACGGATTTTTTCGAGCTGCTTTTCAAAATAGTCCTCGGTTAGAATTGTCCCGCCATGTTTCAGGCGTTCTTCGTCCATTGCCCAGCCCTGAATAGTGTAGTCTTTAACTATTTTATTTGCCCATTTACGGAATTGAACCGCCCGCTCGTTATTTACCTTGAAACCCACGGCAATTATCATTTGAAGATTGTAGTGTTCTTGCTCTCTTTCAACCTGCCTTTCACCTTCAATTTGAACTGTCCAATATTTTCGGACAGTTGCCCCTTCTTGAAGTTCACAATCCTCAAATAATTTATTTACATGATAACTGATCGTTCTTTTATCAACATTATACAAAGTTGCCATCATTTTCTGAGTCAACCAAATATTTTCATCTTCATAACGCATTTCAAAGCTTTGCTCATTGTCGCTTGTAGCGGCGATGTATGTGAGATATTCCGCTGCGCTTGAACGGATTGTTATTTCTTTGATTTTTTTTGGCATAAGGTTATCCTTAATCCAAATATTTTATTACAAGTGATATTAACGATAAACAGCGATTGAAAAAATAATCGTAATGCCTATTATCTATCATATCAAATTTATCTGTTTCATGATGTCTTATTCTAAATTCATCATTAAACAGCGTAACAAATTCTGTTTTTTTACCGCTTATATCATTAATAATTTTGGTTGCTGAGTCTTTTTTATCAAGGTCAACATAGTATGTTTTCAATCGCTCAAAGGCATCCCATAATTTTTCAACAGCCACTCTGTTTACATTAGGATTTGGCTGTTTAAACAAATTTACAGCTTCTTCAAGAAGTTCTTTTGTACCAGATTCTTTTATAGATATAATTTCTTTTTCCATATTTTCAGACAAGATACTATTTTCAATTACTCGTTTAATAATTTTTTTTAGCGTTAAGGTATATAATAATCCAGTTTTTGAAAAAATGTTACCTATTTCTTGTAGAAAAGTTTTAAATATGTTGTCGGTTTCGTATAAATTAAGATGATAATAACCAAAAAAACTATGGTAATCTTTTTGTGAATAAGAAATATTTTTACAATTTTGTCCTAAGAATTCTATAAAATCTAAAAGTGCATATTGATCTGCTTGTTTAAAATAACCAACTGTTTTTGGTTTAACAATTTTTTTATTAATTTGATCTTTATATAATGTTGGAATTTCAAATAATAAATTATTATAGAATTTTTCATAATCCATTCCACAACAACCAAGTCCATCCAAGCACATTTCTGGAAAGTATAATGCTAAATTAATATAATTTTTTTCACAACAATTGAGTAATAAATCATACATTTCAATTGTAATTGTTGAAGTATGTTCAATTGGCTTTCTCATACCATGCCTCTCAGTGAAATAATCCAATGAATTCTCCTATTATTTTCTCATTCATCTTCTTTCCTTTTAATTAATATTAAAATTAACTAGCTTCATATGTTTCTCCAACTGTTAATATTATTTTATCAATTATTTCTGATTTTAATGCCTGTATTAAATTCAATTCGTCAGAAACATTAGTAAATATTTTTTTTAAGGATATCCCTGCCTTATCATTTAATTGGATACGCATTCCGTCATATGGTATAAAAACACTTGTAAGTATTGCTCCCTCAAATGTTAATTGTTGATATAAAGGATCGTTTAATAAATCAGATCCAAATAAAGCAGATGAAGTTACTCGTGAACTCACTTTTTTAAACCATGCTCCTAGATAATCGCTAACATGCAAACGTAAATTTTGCATATCAAGCGAATATTCTTCGATTTCAGTATCTAGGTCTTTATTTCTTTTTACTGTTCTTAATAAATCATTAACGACCTCTGATTTTGCAGATAAATATGCATAATTCTCATCTCTTTTTAAATAACAACCTATTGTGTAACTTTGAATATAACCATTGAAATTCATAGTCTCTGGAGTGTCTCTAATAAAACCAAATGCTATACCACTTTCGTTTATAACTATCTCATGAGTAAAATTATAATATTCAAATCCATAATAATCATTACTAATAAGTCTTATCTCAGTTTTAGGTTCTCTATTAAAACCAGGCAATCCATTTTGAATAACTGTACTTTTGACTTCTTTCTTTTTAATTTTTGGAAAGTTTTTTATCGATACTAGTTTATAAGAATTCATATTCTATTCTCCTTTTAAACATAAATATTTCTCAATCTTATTACTCATGTCTTGTAATCTACTAGTCCGATATCTTATTTTATTATCATCTATATAAAGTGTACATTCATCATCATCCTTTATTATACAATTAAATTTAACTACTTTTTCACGAGGTAATGTTCTTACCCAAAAAGAATAATATGGACTTTTTTCATTATAAGTTATTTCTACTTCATATAATTTTTCTTCCCTTTTTTTCATTGACAATCTATTTTCGACCATTTCAATGATAATACAAATTTCATTTATTTTCTTTTTAATGCTTCTATAAGGAACATCTATTGTTGATGTATAAAAATGTAATGAATATTCATTTTCATTCGATTTATCAACTCTAATGTTTAATATATTTCTTTTTTGCCAGTATATACTAATAAAATCATTTTCTTTCTTTAATGCAGTACAATTAATTTTTAAAAATTCATTTAATAAAATTTTAATTATATCGTCATAATTTAATACATTATAATACCTGAGGCTAAAAGACCACGATGAAAATGTTCCACTAAACCATTGTATAATACGTTTTATTTTATAGAAAAATTTCTCGTCAATTCTATACATAAATGTAATAATAAAAAATAAATATGTAGCTAATGATATAATCAAATCAATTTGAGCAACATGAGGGAAAATATATTTCACCAAAAAATAAAGAAATGGAATTATAATTATAAAAACTAGCCAGAGTATATTTTTAATTTTTTTTCTCACAATCACTTCTCCATAATATTGTTTTATTAGTATTATAATTATCAATTATTGATATCGAAATCAAATTAACCTTCATCATCCTCCTCCTCCATAGCCCCTCTAACCAAAATTGGACAAATATCTTTAATCTGCCTTTTCAATTTCTCCACAATCGCTTTTCGTTCATTATAAACGTAAAAAATATCAACAATAGCACGTTGAACAGTCATATCTGGAATAGGTATTTTTACTTCCTTCATATCTTCAAAAGAGAACACCTCCCTTGCGCTGCCCCACGAATGAAAACGTGTATATCTATTAAATTCATCTCGTTTAAAAAAGAGAAATAAATACTCAGGTAATAATCCGTTTGTATAAAAAACTGTTGATATTGATGATACAAGATATGTATTTTCTGAATCATTAAATGCCATTGACATTTTATCACCACGGCGAGAAGTATCAGCAACATAAGCAAATTGTTTTGGATTAACAATTTTATATGAATTAAGTTTAACATCCTCCATATTTGCTTTTGTTTCAATAAATTGTTTTTCTGTTGTTATTCCTTTTACAGCGTTAATATCGTATTTTAATGCTGTATTTCTTTCGTCAGATTCTTTAATATAATCGCCAATAGTAACTGCCGTAACATCATGCCTTAAATTTTCAATATACGCATCGCAAGTTAATTTCAAATCATCAAGCCCTTTTTCATAAACTTTTTGATTCTGTAATAAAGAATTATAAACATCAACATATTTCTTTTGAACTATTATTGAAGGTAGATCGATTTCAATCTCGCAAAATCTCTCCCAATCAAGATTAGACCTTATACTGCTGTCACTTAAAAAAGAACCGTATCTGTCCATTTCTTTTGATAAAAATCGCATAAAGAAATATTTATTAAGAACTAAATCCGATCTTGTGATTTCAAATGTAGTATACGCAGGAGAAATAATAATCGGATCGTCTTCAGTAAATAAGCCAATTCGTATACATTCATCACGTCCTGTTTGCATACCGCTAAAAACAAAACGATTTTTTCTGACAACTTTATACTTTTTACAATCTATCCCGTCAGTATTTGCTACAGTAGGCATAAATTCTTTATTTATGTTTATTCCATAAAAAGTGTTAATAGAGGCATCAGTGTTTCTTTCATCAACAATTTCTATAAGTTTCCCTATTTCAATTTTCATTCCACATTTCCTTATAAACATTATTCCGATAATAAAACACCAATTTAATTTTTTATTTCTCTTTCCCGACAGGCTTACCCCAGTCAACCTCATCGTGAATATTATTTTCATTAACCGCATTAAGCATTTCTGACAAATTCATCTTATGTAATGGCTTTATGTTAATTTCTTTTCCGTTCTCGTTAATGTCAACAACTGCTCCGTTTTTTAATGACAATTCACGAACAGAAAAGCCTATCCCCTCAAACGCTTTCTCCAGCATTTTCTGAGACTTCTTCTCCTCTTCCAAAAGCAGTTTCATCTCCGATTGAACCCGCTTCATTTCATTTTTATAATCAATTTCCAAATCATGATCTATAAACTCAATGTATTTACTCGGCGCAAGAGAATAATCTTTTTTCCGAATTTCGGTTACTTTTACAGACTTGCACAATTCAGGAACATTTATATACTTTCTCTTCTCCGACGCTCCCGTAGGGTGCGCATCTTGCCAGTCAGTATAAATTTTTTTAACTGCCGCTATCTGCTTTTCGTCAAACATTACAAAACTTTTTTCATAAACATTTTTATTCCATGTGCGAAGATCAATAAAAAGAATTTCGTTTTGACGATCCCTAAGGCTTCTATTGTTTAATAAACGTGCTTTCTTATTGTTGTTCATTATCCAAAGCGTTACAGAAATATCGGTGCTGTAAAACATTTCTCGGGGTAGAACGATTATCGCTTCTATTTTATCGTTTTCTACAAGCTGCTTTCTGATGTTGTATTCTTCTCCGTCGGCGTTAAGTGCGCCGTTGGCAAGCAGAAAACCCGCAATGCCGCCAGAAACATCCAGTTTGGAAAGCATGTGTAAAATCCACGCATAGTTGGCATTGCTTACAGGCGGCGCACCGTAGCCCGACCAGCGGTAATCGGTTCCCAGTTCATCAGGAGAACGCCAATTCTTCAGGTTGAATGGCGGATTTGCCATGATGTATTTTACTTGCAAATCCTTGTGCTGATCAGCAGTAAAAGAGGAATCGGCTTTCTCGCCAAGATTGCAGGCAATACCTCGAATTGCGAGATTCATTCGCGCAAGCCGATAAGTATCGGGATTGGACTCCTGCCCGTAAACGGAAATATTTTTGCGGTTGCCTTTATGGTTGTCTACAAATTTGATTGATTGAACAAACATACCGCCTGAGCCGCAGCAAGGATCGTAAATTTTCCCATTGTAAGGTTCTATCAATTCCGCAATTAAATCGACAATAAATTTCGGCGTGTAGAACTCGCCTTTTTCCTGCGCTTCATCAATTGCGAAATTTTGCAGGAAGTATTCATACACCCTGCCGATCAAATCTTTTTCGTTAAAACGCTGTTCAGATATTTTATTTATTTCGTCAATCAACGCTTTTATATCATTTTTATTTACGCCAAGGCTCGAGAAAAAACGCTGAGGCAGCGCGCCTTTAAGTGAACTGTTCTTTTCTTCAATATCCGCAAGAGCCTGATCAAGCAGAATGGCTATGTCATCACGACTTGCGTTCATAACGATATGCGCCCAGCGTGAAGTTTTACTTAAATAAAAAACATTTTTTGCCTGATAAAACGCAATTTTTTCCAGAAATATTTTATTATCGCCGTTTTCTTCAATTATCTCTTGCCTGCGGTTTTCAAACTTATCTCCTGCAAATTTCAGAAAAACAATCGCTAAAACTGCGTCTCTGTTGGCTGACTTGCTGCATTTATTCCGCAGGGCAACTCTGCAATTCCACATGATTGTTTCGAGGGTTACTGTTTTTTCTTTTTTTGTTCCTGATTTTGCTTTTGCCATTTTTGCCTCATATTATTATGACATGGTTAAAGTATTTATATCTTAACCGTAATATGCACACAAGGATAATGATATTTACGCAGTCACTTGGAAATATTTATTAAAAATCTATTTAGAAAACTTTATATTCTTAACAATACCTAAAAATAAAAAAAGGGGCAATTACCCTCTCTCTATTTAATTTACGGTTTCCATAACAAGAATTTTCAGTTCCTCATTTTCCGATGTATAATGAATATAACGCAAAGGCGCAGCCAGTTCATTTTCGAACACATTAACAATTTTTATTTTACCTTCACCGTCATGGCAAACAGCTTCAGTCGGCTTTAAATCATAAAAGTTTTTAATTGGCACAACGAAATCTTTAATTTACTTTGGGAAAAACCGTACCGTGTCCGTGTCCGTCATTCCATTCATCAGGCAGAGTCAGTACATTATTTGCAATGCTTCCGATTTCTTCATTGCCGTTAACATAAAAGTAAACCAGTGTCCAACCGCTTTCAGTCACCCTGGTATAGGTTCCGCTTTTATTAACGTTATGCGCCAGATTTGCCGTGAAAGTTCCGTCTGCGGACAAGCGGACTGTTTGTCCGTTATAACTGAACACTTCCGTATCATTTTGATTCCTTAAAAATAATACTGATAAAACGGCAATAAGTACAATTAATACGCAAATACCGGTTATGCTAATTATTTTCCGTTTTGCTTTTTTTGCGGCATTCTCTTTTTTTAATGCTTTTGCTCTGGCGTTAACTGCGCTTTTTGACATTATATACTCCCCTTATATTAAACATCAAGATTCGACACCAAAAGAGCGTTCTCCTCAATAAACTCGCGGCGAGGCTGAACAACTTCACCCATCAATGTTGTGAAAATGCGCTCCGCTTCGACAGTGTCGTCAAGGTGCACCTGAATAATATTGCGTTTGCCGGGATCCATAGTAGTGTCGCATAACTGATCGGGATTCATTTCACCTAATCCCTTGTAACGCTGAACGGAAATTTTTTCCTCATTTTTACCGGATTCGCCGAGAATACGGTCTTTTTCAGCGTCATCGTAAGCGTAAAAAGACTTCTTGTCATAACTGACTTTGTAAAGAGGCGGCATGGCAAGATAAACATGCCCTTTCTCAATAAGAGGTGTCATATAACGGTAAAAAAAAGTTAAAAGTAATGTACGGATGTGGGATCCGTCAACATCGGCATCTGCCATAATGATGATTTTATGATAACGGATTTTGGAAACATCAAATTCATTGCCGCAGCCCGCTCCTATACTTGCGATGATTGGTTGAAGTTTATCATTTGTAATCACCTTCTCAATTCGCTGTTTTTCTACATTGAGCATTTTTCCCCATAACGGCAGGATAGCCTGAGTGCGGCGATCGCGGCCGCCTTTTGCGGAGCCGCCCGCTGAGTCACCCTCAACAATAAAAAGTTCGCACTTCGCAGGGTCTTTTTCGGAGCAGTCCGCAAGTTTGCCGGGAAGGCCTGCGCTGTCCATAGCGTTTTTACGCCGTGTCGCGTCCCGCGCCTGACGGGCGGCGATGCGCGCCTTTGCAGCTAACACTGATTTTTCCAGTATATTATTGATAACATCAGGGTGCTGATCAAAGTAAAGTTCAAGCTGTTCATTTACAAAAGATTCGATTATACCCTTAACTTCAGAGTTGCCAAGTTTTCCCTTTGTCTGCCCTTCAAATTGCGGATTCGGCACTTTCACCGATAATACGGCTGTCAGTCCTTCGCGCACATCGTCCCCAGACAGGGTTTCATCAAGTTTTTTAGAGTGTTTCGACTTTTTCAAAAATTCGTTCAATGTACGGGTAAGCGCGGACTTAAAGCCGACAAGATGCGTTCCGCCTTCCCGGGTGTTAATATCATTTACAAACGAGAACATTATCTCGTTAAAACCGTCATTGTATTGAATAGCAATCTCAACCTCGACCTGTCCGCTTGCGCCGTCATCGCGGGAACCTTCAAGGTATACAGGCTCCTTGTACAAAACGGTCTTATTTTCGTTTAAATACTCCACAAAGCTCTTAACGCCGCCCTGGAACATAAAATCGTGGGTTTTAGGCGAGGAAAGGCGCTCATCGCGGATTGTGATTTTCAGTCCCTTATTAAGAAAAGCAAGCTCGCGCAGGCGGTTGGAAAGAGCGTCAAAATTATGGGTAGTCGTCTCAAAAACCGAAGGATCGGCTTTCCAGCGAATTACCGTACCCTGTTTATTCGGCGAATACAAATAAGGAAGGCCGGAAGGTCCAATTTCTCTGGCGGAGTCTTCAGCAATACCTGCCTTATAGCGCTGGTGGTGGATTTTACCGTCAATATGAACATAAGCCTCACACCACTCTGAAAGAGCATTCACAACCGATACACCGACGCCGTGGAGCCCTCCTGAGACCTTGTAGGACTTTTTATCGAATTTACCGCCAGCGTGCAGCTTAGTCATAACAAGCTCAAGCGCGCTGACCTTTTCTGTGGGATGGATATCTATAGGTATACCTCGGCCGTTGTCCTCAACCCGGACAACATCGTTACCTTCAAGAATAACTAGAATATTGGTACAAAAGCCCTGCATGGCTTCGTCAATTGAATTATCAACAACTTCAAAAACAAGGTGATGAAGTCCGTCGATACCTGTAGTCCCAATATACATACCGGGACGCATACGGACAGCTTCAAGGCCCTTTAAGACAGTGATATTTTGCGCGGAGTAGCCGTTTTCTTTACTCATGCGGGCAGTGTACTTGATTTTTTGGATTTATTAAAGCTGTCCGGAACAACAACAGACTTTTGTTTTATACAAAAAAAATAAAAAAAAATTTATTACTAAATACTTGATCATAAATTAATCATAAGTTATATTTACTTCCTGTCCGTCAAGGTATTATTTATTAAGTGTACAAATTGTGGATAACTTTAAAGAAAACTGAAGGTTAGGTGCCATTGGAAAAGGAGAACTAATAGCATTCAGATTGTGGATATAGAGTAGATGATAATTCCTTACAGGATAAGGAGTTAATAAAATTCTAACGTATCAGATATTAAGTAAATGTATTAAAATTCATACTAAGTTGATGAAAAAATGATTAATTATCCATAATTTATTTGTGGATAACTTGTTAATTTTATAGAAAGTAAGGGTTTAAGATGGTTGATTTGGACTATGAGGGGATCTGGAATGAGACTCTTATCCAGCTGCGGAATGACCTAAGAGAGGAGGAGTTCAGCGGCTGGTTTTCAGATATGAGATATATGCGCTCCGGTGAAAATAGCGTTGTTATAGGAGTTCCTTCGGCTTTTCACCGGGACAAGGTAAAATCATATTATAAAAATATAATTAATTCAAAAATAACAGAAGTATCGGGAAAAGATATAGCCTTGGAACTGGAAATCGTAGGAAAAAGAGCCGAAAAAAAGCAACCGTCACCGCCGAAACTTTCCGGTAAAGAAGATATACCTGTCGAAAAGACACAGAAACCAAAGGAGAAAAGAGGAAAAAATAGCCAACTGAGAGATGATTATACCTTTGAAAGATACATAAAAGGTGAAAATAATAATTTCGCTGTAAACGCGGCCCATGCAATCAGCAAGAATCCAGGTAAAGCATATAACCCATTTCTGATATACGGAGGCGTTGGACTTGGAAAAACCCATTTAATGCAGGCAATCGGCAACCATATTTACGATAATACGGACTACCGGGTAATATGTATTACTTCGGAAAGTTTTCTAAACGAATATCTTGACGGGCTGGATCAGGATAAAATGAATATATTCAAAAATAAATATAGATATACCGATGTGCTGTTAATTGACGATATTCAGTTTTTTACAGCCAAACCAGGGGTTCAGGAGGAATTGTTTCATACGTTTAATGCCCTGCTTGACGCAAAAAAGCAGCTGGTATTTACTTGTGATCGTCCTATTTCAGAACTCAAGAAATTTGACGAACGTCTTATATCACGTTTTGAACTAGGTATAAAAGCGGATCTTCAGCCTCCGCGTTACGAAGAACGCTGCGCAATTTTAAAAGCAACAGCGCAGGTCCGCGGTGTTATGATTTCCGACGAAGTTATAGACATAATGGGAAAAAACATATCTTCCAATGTCCGCGATCTTATTTCCGCACTGAACAATCTCATTGCTTACACAGAATTAATGGGAAAACCGATAACAATGGAAATAGCCCAGCTCCACTTAAAAGATATATTCAGCACTCCCAGAATGGCAAATTTAACAATGGATATCATTATTCGGGTAACTGCGGAGTATTTCGGTCTTACTCCAAATGACTTAAAAGGTAAGAAAAAGTCTCAAAATGTCGTATTTGCCCGTCAATTGGCAATGTATATGGGCAGGGAAATGACCGATTATTCAACAACAGAGATAGGTCAGGACTTTGGAGGAAAGGATCATACCACAGTTATGCATTCCATAAATAAAATAAAGGGTAAACTTCTGACAGATCCTACAATTGAGCCGACAATTGATAATCTTAGACGTTCAATTAAAGAATTCAGTGCAAAATATTGAAATTAGTGTTATCATTATGTGTAAAAGTAAAAACTTGTGCAGACTGTGGAAAAAGACTAATAATTATTAATAGTTTATTGTAAGCATAAGTTTAAATATTATATAGAGTTAGATAGGTTATACACATATTAGACTGTTTATTATTACTGTTATTAAATTTATATATGTATATAAAGAGGAGGAAGAAATTATGAAATTTACATGCAACAAAGACATACTTCTAAAAGAAATTTCAATAGCACAGGAAATCATTTCCTCAAAAAACGCAATATTGATATTATCAAATATTTATCTTGAAGCTGTAAAAGATACTCTTATTATAAAAGCAAAGGACATGAAAGTAAATTTTCAGACTAAAGTGCCTGTAACTGTTATTGAAGAAGGATCAACGACAGTATACGGCGATAAATTCTTTGGTATTATAAACACCTTTCCGTATTCTGAAATTGAATTTTCACAAAAAGACAATGTCGCAATAATAAAACCTACAACACAAAAAAAGCCTGAATATAAATTAAAAAGTATGGCTTCCGACAAGTTTCCGGAGTTACCTGTTTCTTCAGAACCGGTTTTTGAAATACCGATAAAAGATTTTAAAGAAATGATACAGCAGAGCGTATTTGCGGTTTCAGATGATGAAACACGTTATTTTATGAACGGAGTTTACCTTGAAAAATCTGAAGATAAGATAAATATGGTAGCGACAGACGGAAGACGTTTGGCTTTTGTGGGAAAAAACGCAGATAAAAAAATAAATGATTTTCAGGGAATAATTATTCCGCCTAAAATTCTTTTAATAATTACAAAGAGATCAGGCGATGAAGGACTAATAGGTATTTCAATAAGCGATAAAATGATATTTATTAATTTCGCTACATATCAATTTTCATCTGTACTGATTGAAGGAATGTTTCCCAATTATAAAAAAGTAATACCGGAAAAACAGGAATTTTCCCTGTCTGTTATGCGCAATGAAATGCTGGATGCTTTAAGGCGTGTTTCGCTAATGGTAGAAAAAAAGTCGCATAGAATTTATCTTGGAATTTCATCAGGGAAAATGTCTGTATCTTCTGAAGAAAGTGAAATTGGGACTGTAGATGATGAAATACCGTGCAAATATGAAGGCGAAGACATTAATATAGCGCTTAATTATCGTTATCTGGAAGAACCTTTTAAGGTAATGACAGAGGATGAGATTAAAATACGTTTCAGCAGTGCAACAAAAGCAATAACAATAGAACCTGTTCCGGAAAAAGACTTTTTCCATATTATAATGCCAATGCAGTCTTAACTTTAATAATGTTTTTTTCATCCCTGCGTACAAAAGCGTTCAGGAATCTTGCAGATAATGAGACATTTACAGAGGCCAAAGATGTTTTTCTTGTTGGGGAGAACGGACAGGGAAAATCAAATTTTCTTGAAGCTATTTATTTTTGCGCATACGCATCGTCTTTTCGTACAACTCATGACAGGGAATTGGCGTGTAACACAATAAATGAAAAAAATTATTCAGCGAATATAAAATTATCACATTCAATTAATGATGAAATTAATGTAAAATATGAGAACAACAAAAAGCTAATACTAATTAATAACAAGAGGGCTGATGATCGAAAGGAGCTTCTTTCAATAGCGCCGACAATTGTTTTCTGTCATGAAGATATGGAATTTGTCAGCGGGAGTCCGGAGCGCCGACGCTGGTTTTTTGATCAAACACTAAGCCTTTATGACCCCGTCTATTTAGATGATCTCAGGCGCTATAAAAAAGTTTTAAAAACACGTAATGCCATTCTTCGTGATTATTCACAGCTAAAGCAGCACAGTTATAAATCAGAAAATCCTGAATCAATTTTGGAAGCTCTGGATCATCAATTTGCCATGTATGGACTTAAATTAATAGAAAAGAGGGAAAAAGCTGTTAAGGACTTCTCAAGCCTATTCAGCGCCCTCTATGAAGAAGTTTCAGGTATTTCAGGAATAAATGTTCAATATATAAATTCATGGAAAGACGGCGATATTATTTCTGTATTAAGGGATAAGCGGGCAGCAGAAATGGCATCCGGTCTTTCATTGTCTGGTCCTCATCGTGATAGATATATTTTTAATTATAATGGCTCAGACTTTACTGTTAACGCCTCCACAGGACAGCGCCGCCTTTTAGCGCTTCTATTGAGAGCGGCTCAATCCCGCCGTTATTCTGCTGAGACCCGCCAAAATCCTGTATTACTGCTTGATGACGTTCTTCTGGAAATGGACAGTGAAAAAAGGCGCAGATTTCTCTCGGTTTTACCGTCCTATGATCAGGCTTTTTATACATTCCTGCCGGATGAACCTTATCAGCGTTACAGAAAGGAAGATACGCTTGTATATACCGTAAAAAACGGTCAATTATTCAATTAATGAATTTATGATATGCTGATTTAATGAAAACAGCAGGTGATATACTTTCTGCTCTCTTCGATGAGCGGTTTGTTAAAAAAGCGCAGGGGTATTCAAAACTTTTTGATTCCTGGACAGATATAACAGCGAAAAACGGAATAGCCGCAGCCGCAGATCACTCCCGGATAAAAGACCTTGACAGGGGTATCCTTTTAATTGAAATGGATCATCCGGGCTGGAAACAAATTATTCAGACAAAACAGAGTAAACTTCTCAATGATTATCGTATACGGTTTCCGGAACTGGGCATTACAGGTATTTCCCTAATGTTAAGCAGCGGCAAACAACAGGCGGAGAAAACCGCGGAAATATTTGAATCGAAGATGGAAACAGATCAGCTCTTTGTTAATGAGGAACGACAGTATAATACAAGTAAAGATCAAGCAATTGGCCTGGAAGCAATAAAAGACGGTGATTTTAAGGAATCACTTAAAAAATTGGGCCAGACTATAGCGGAAAGGAAAAAAGGTAAAAAATAGACTTTTTAATGAACAGCATTGAACAATCGGTTCAAAACATAAATAACTGTACAACATGTTGTATAAGGCTGGTACTACCCCTTTGTACAAGGCTAGTACAAAACTTTGTACCAGGCTGGTACAATACGGTGTACAAAGCTATTACAACATGTTGTACTTTGACTATATTACATAAAAATGCTATAATGAGCTATTAATAATTAGTTGAAGCTGTTCCGGCGCCTCTTTTTTGGAACGGCTGCCTTAGTTTTATTTCCAATTTTAAGGACATATAGTGGCAAAAACTGATACAACTCGAACTGAAGGTTCGGACGAACTGCCAACAGGTAAAGTAATCCCAATAGCGATAGAAGATGAAGTAAAGACAGATTATCTCAATTACGCAATGTCGGTAATTGTAAGCCGTGCTCTCCCTGATGTACGCGACGGACTTAAACCAGTGCATCGCAGGCTGCTTTATTCAATGGACGAGCTGGGTTTGCGTCCTGGAGCCGCTACAAAGAAAAGCGCGCGTATTGTCGGCGATACAATGGGTAAATATCACCCGCACGGGGATTTATCGCTGTATGACGCTCTTGTACGCATGGCGCAGGACTTTTCTCTTCGTTATCCGATTGTACATGGTCAGGGGAACTTTGGTTCAATAGACGATGATCCTCCGGCAGCTATGCGCTATACCGAAGCTAAGATTTCCAAAATCGGCGATGAAATGCTTACGGATCTGCATAAGGAAACTGTCGATTTTGTTCCCAATTTTGATGAGTCCGAAATTGAGCCGTCTGTACTGCCATCTGCTCTTCCAAACCTGTTAATTAACGGTTCAAGCGGAATCGCCGTCGGTATGGCCACCAACATGGCTCCTCATAACCTAACAGAGATATGCGACGCAGTCTGCGCTCTTATCGATAATCCAGATGCAAATAATGAAGACCTTATGCGTTATGTTCAAGGTCCTGATTTCCCCACAGGCGGCGTCATTTTCGGACGCAAGGGTATTAAAGAGGCATATAAGACAGGGAGAGGTAAACTGCTGGTACGCGGCAAGTTTAACATAGAAACCTCAAAACAGGGCAAGGAAAAAATTGTCTTTACCGAAATCCCCTATAATGTAAATAAGGCGCTTCTGCTTGAAAAAATCGGCCAGCTTATACGCGACAAGGTAATTGACGGTATTGCAAACGCAAACGATGAGTCAGACCGTGACGGTATCCGTATCGTAATTGAATTAAAAAAAGGCGCAATCGTTAAAGTAATTCTAAACCAGCTTTTCTCTAATACTCAGCTTCAAACTACTTTTGGAATTATTAACCTGGCGCTTGTAAGCGGCAAGCCGCAGCTGCTCACATTGAGAGATTTAGTTTATCATTTTGTAGAACACCGCGTAGATGTTGTAACCCGGCGTACACGTTTTGACCTGCGTAAAGCCGAAGAACGCGCCCATATTCTTGAAGGTTTGCTTATAGCGCTTGCGAATATAGACGAGGTTATCGCAATAATAAAAGCCAGTCGCGATGTCGCCGCAGCTCGTCTTAAATTACAAGAACGTTTTCTGCTGTCTGAAGCGCAATCCGAAGCAATTGTCGAAATGCGCCTGGGCCGTCTTACCAGCCTTGAAGTTGAGAAAATAGAGCAGGAACTTGCCGAGCTTAAATCCCGAATCGCCTATTATAAGGAACTGCTTGCCGATGATAAAAAACTTCGCGGCGTTATTAAGGATGAAACCAGGGAAATCGCAGCAAAATTCGCAGATAAACGAAGAACTGAAATTATCGCAGGCGAAGTGGAAAATATCAACATTGAAGATTTAATTAAAAAAGAAGAAATGATGATTCTCATTTCCAATCTGGGTTATGTAAAGAGAGTTCCTGTATCAGCGTATAAGAATCAGGGGCGCGGCGGAAAGGGAATGCAGAGCGCAAAGCTTTCAGAAGATGATTTTGTCGAGCAGATTTTTGTCGCTTCTACCCACGAATATATTTTGTTCATCACAAGCGCGGGAAAAGCATACTGGATGAAAGTCCATGAATTGCCGGAAGGCAGCCGCACCAGCAAGGGATCGCATATAAAAAGCCTTTTGACTGTTTCTCCGAACGAAGACATCACCGCCATTGTCTCATTTAAGGATTTCAGTGACAATGAATACCTGTTTATGGGAACAGCATGCGCTGTTGTTAAAAAGGTAAAAACAAGCGAATTTGTCAACGCCAAGACAAGAGGCATTGTAGCAATTAACCTTGATGACGGTGATAAACTTGTAAGCGCTCTTCTGACAAAAGGTAACGATGAAGTTGTGCTAATCTCCCGCAGAGGGCAGGCGCTTCGCACTAATGAGGATAAAGTCCGTGCGATGGGGCGTTCTTCCCGAGGCATATCCGGTATGAAACTTTCCAAAAACGATGAATTAACAGGTTTACTCAGGGTTGATTTAAATGAGAACTTACCGCCTGAGAAAGTTGAGAAAATGCTGATTCTGTCAGAATACGGTTATGGCAAACGTGTTGATTTTAATGAATTTACATCACACGGACGCGGTACCGGCGGTCAGAGAATATACACAGTTACGGAAAAAACCGGAGATATTGTCGGCTGTGTAAGTGTTTTAGACAATGAAGATATAATGTGTATTACAAGCCAGGGTAAATCAATAAAGCTTAAAGTCAGTGATATCCGGGTAATGGGACGCGCCGCGCAGGGTGTCCGTATACTCAGCATTGATAAACCTGATTTTGTAATAGGACTTGACAGAATTGTAAAAGAGGACGAAGCTGCCAAAGAAGTATCTGCTGACACTGCAGATACCCCCCTAATTAATTCCATACAAAACGAAGAAAATACATGAAATAATTAACAGGAACAATTACAATTTAAAATAGGAGGAAAGAATGAAAAAAATTATACTTGTGTTATTTATTACGGCTATTGTATTAGGCTGCGCCAGTACAAAAAACAGTGATGTTAGTAGCGGCATTAATAACAGCGCAAGCGACAGTATTGAAGTCAGTGAAAACAGCCGTGTAAGCGACAGCACAGCAGTAACAGAAAACAGTAATGAGAGCAGCAGTACAGTAACCAATGAAAGCAGCAGGATAAGCAGCGAAGGAGGAAATACGGAACCAGTAAACAATAAAAGCATATTCGATACAGACTGGGTTTTGACCGATGTTTACATTAACGGAGTAAATACCCAGTTCGGGCGAACCAGCCGAATCAATCTTGACAATTATTTCACCTTATACCTCGATGCGCAAAATATAAGCGGATACGGAGCACCAAACCGTTACTCCGCACCGTATACCATAGGCGAAAACCAGACTATCAGTATACTGCCTATGCGCAGTACCATGATGGCAGCTCTTTTTGAACCTGAGAACTTAAAAGAACACGACTTTTTTAACTATGTGCAAAAATCAACCGCATGGCAGGTTGTAAATGAGAAGCTTGAATTCTATTCAAAAACCGATGACGGCCGTGATGTTCGGCTGGTGTTTAGTTTAAATAAATAAACCAGCCTGATGTGTCTATAAAGGAGTTTGAAAGCGCTGTTGCTTTTAAACTCCTTTTTTATTGCCTTAAAAATGAAATTAATATAAGAAAAAACATTTGCTCCTGTATTATACTTAGTTATAGAGGGTTAATTGTGTAATGGTAAAAGAAAGATATGAACACGAAGCAAGTATTGTTAATAAAGTCCAGACAGCGGGTGTAATCGTAGTTACCGCTGCTTGTATACTCTTGTTTATTGCGAATATTATAATTTCCGCCTTAAAAGGTATGGATACTGCGATTATTAGTTTTGACTATTTCGCAATTATGTTTCTGTACTTATCATTTATTTGTTTTTATAGTTATTCAAAATTTAGGAACATTTACCACTTAATTATAGGGATTGGTTTTTGTCTGACATTTATTTGTATGTTAGCTCTGCATTTTATATATTTATTGTCATAGCTGCTTTATGTTTCACGTGAAACAAACCGATTGTAATCAATCAAAGATAGCTGCTCTCTCAGCTTTTTTCTGCCCTTGTTGTCTTTTTTCATTAAGCCTTCTTTCTTTTGCTGCCTTACCTGGTTTTGTCGGTTTTCTGCGCTTCGGGAATTTAGCGGCAGCGGCTATTAATGCTTCCATGCGGTAATATGCTCTTTCCAGGTTAATCCTCTGAGAGCGCTCTTCATCGGAGCTAATTACAATTTCGCCGCTGCCTGTAATACGGTTTTCAAGGAGCAGCTTTACCCGTTCCAGTTCTGTTTCTGAAAGCCCTGCCAATTCGTTCAAACGCAGCTTTAATGTTACCTTGGAGTTTACCTTGTTAACATTCTGTCCGCCAGGCCCTCTTGAACGCGAGAAAGAAGCTTCAGCGTATATTCGGATAGATTGCTTAAGTAAAGCATTGTTCATAAATTATTCAGCTTTGATCCTTCGGCGTTTTTACCATTACAAATCTCCAAAGCTTTTTCAGAAGACCTGCTTTCCCGAATAACAGCCAGGCAAGGAAAATTATAACAGCGAGGACAGGAATCCCATATATAACAAAGCCAAGTAAAAATACTGCCGCTGCCGATAAAAAGCTGCCGAATCCGCCGAATAGATTTCTTATCCGATCGCTAAAGGATTCTTCCCTGTTTGTCCCTGCCGGAACGGGCCCTTGCAGGTACAGATCAATAGTCACGTAATCAATCCTGTTTGAAAGGTCTCGAAGCTGAGTTCCGGTAAATTCAATTTCTCTTTGTAAATCCGCTATGCGGTATTCGACAGCCAGTATCTCTTCCATTGTTCTTGCTCTTTCCAGATATGATTGAAATGTTTTTAACAATTCCCTCTTTGATTCAAGCTGCCCTTCAAGGTCATAATAGCGGATTGTCACATCTTCTGTAGTTTCCGAACTGCGGATAAGCCTTCCAATTCCATTCAACTCGGAGAGAAATATATCATATAGATTTGACGGAATACGCAAAGTATAATAACGGGAATATTCGTCTGTTTCTGTAAATGCGGTATATCCATTATACTTTCTTAATAATCCGGTAACAGATAAATCCGCTGTTTCCAAATTATCGACCCTCATTCTTACATTGGCTCTTTTTATCAGCTTTCGTTCTGTTTCACTTAGCGCTGTGAATTCAGAACTCTCATTATCCTGCCCATATATATTTATATCCATTGACTCCGAGATTTCTTTTGTTCTCATCATTTGCGCGCTTGAATCATTGAAACCGTCTGCTGTGGAATAGCCAGCAGAAGCCAGAGCTCCGCCGCTATATGCATATGACAGCTTTTCATTATATCCGCGGCTGCATCCTGAAATGACAACCAGAGCAAGAATTGTGATTAAAATAATTTTTGTTTTCATTAAATATTCCTTTACTGTAAATATAACATTAAACTTGGTGATACTGTTACTAATTGACAATATATCAACATATTGATAATATTTATTTATATAGCATTATCAGGGATGAATATCTGGCATCAAAGGGTTATAGGTTCTCAATTGTTAATAATTATTTGATGTTTTTTGTGGTAAATGAAAAACAAATTGAAATAATTCGGTTTTTATATGGATATAGAGACTGGATAAAAATGTTGGAAAAATAAACATTCTTCTATACGGTATCCGTTTCCGCATTGCCTTTTCGGCAAAACACATGACGCCGCAAGGCCAATCTCGTCAATGCTTGACGCGATTGCCCGCCAAGCATTGACGCGGCTCGTTGATAGATATGTGATTTTTTTCTGTCACCTTTTGTGTTTCTACTATATAATGAGGTAGCCTCACGGTGTAAGGAGAGTTCCATGAGATTCCATAAATTTAAAATAAAGCTCAGCATGCTGGAGAAGGATTCAACACAGTGGGCAAAGAATCGTAAAGTTCGCATGGAATTTCATATAAACAAAGATGTCCGTTTAGAGCATGGTTTAGATGACAGCCTGTTTTCATTGACCGGAAATGTTGTATTCGCCGACCTTAAACAGTGCAGGGAGCTTACTGTAAAATTCAACAGACGAATGGATCCCGCCCATCCAGAGAATTATATAAAAGCCGGGCAACTCTATGCCATGGGGCTAATCGATGAAATCCTTCACTATGTTGTTTCCATTTACCGTGAGGAAGTCCAGCCCGATGTTTTTGAAACCGCTCTGGACAGACTGGAAACCAATCTTGGCGGATATAAAACCGAGGGGTTATTAAAGACATTTTCCAGGCTGTTTCCTCCGCGTTCCGTGTATAAGGGTGAAAAAAATGTTGAACAGTATTTAATGAGCAGGGAAGACGGCGAAAGCTGCCGCGCTCTTTCCATCGAAGAAACCATGCTTCTTTCACTCGCAAACCTTAATCCGGCTTTTAAACCTTTTATTTTTTTATTTGATGATAAGGATCTGTCCAGTAAAACAATTTACCCTGACGCTATGGAAGAATTAAAAGCGCATCTAAAGGAAATGCCTGTCTTCGGCCCTGACGGTTTAAATCTATGGGATTTCCTTCGCGCCCCTGCCCTGGCATTTCCCGATTCACTTTTGGGACAGCTTGAGTATATGCGTAAACACTGGGGCCTTCTTATTTCAAAATTCATGGCCCGCCTTTTAATGAGTCTCGATGTAATCAGCGAAGAAAACAAACCGGGGTTTTTTGGTCCCGGCCCCAGCGAAGTAATGACTTTTGCCGGTCTTGATGAATATGAGCGCTTCAGTCCCGATCAGGACTGGATGCCAAGAACAGTGCTGATGGCAAAAAGCACGCTTGTCTGGCTATTTCAACTTTCCCAAAAATACGGCAGGGAAATTACCCGCCTTGATCAAATCCCGGATGAAGCGCTTGATGAGCTTGCAAGACGGGGTTTTACGGGGCTTTGGCTTATCGGTACATGGGAGAGAAGCCATGCGAGCAAGACGATTAAACAATGGACAGGCAATCCAGAAGCTGCGGCTTCTGCGTATAGTTTATATGATTACGATATCGCAGGCGAACTTGGCGGATGGGGCGCTCTTGTAAGCCTTAGGGAGCGCTGTATGCGGCGCGGAATACGGCTTGGTTCCGATATGGTTCCCAATCACACGGGTATCGACAGCCGCTGGATTAATGAACACCCTGACCGTTTCCTTCAGCTGCCTTATCCGCCCTTCCCGACCTATAATTATAACTGCGGGAACCTGTCAGGACGCGATGACATTACAGTTCAGATTGAGGAACATTATTTTTCACGGAGTGACGCCGCTGTTGTGTTTAAACGTATCGATAACCGAACGGGAGAAACACGCTACATCTACCATGGTAATGACGGCACGTCCATGCCGTGGAATGATACTGCTCAGATAGACTTTCTTAATCCTGAAGCGCGGGAAGCTGTAATCCGCACAATTATCGGTGTTTGCCAGCAGTTCTCAATTGTCCGCTTTGACGCGGCAATGACTCTCGCGAAACGGCACATTCAGCGGCTCTGGTATCCCTCGCCTGGCACAGGCGGAGCAATTGCAAGCCGCGCGGAGCATTCTATTACTACCGATGAATTTAACAGCCGCATCCCAAATGAATTCTGGCGTGAGGTCGTTGACAGATGCGCAGCGGAAGCGCCTAACACCTTATTGCTTGCAGAAGCTTTCTGGATGATGGAAGGCTACTTTGTCCGCACTCTGGGTATGCACCGTGTTTATAATTCAGCGTTCATGAACATGCTTAAAAATGAGGAAAATGACAAGTACCGCGCGACCATCAAAAATACAATGGAATTCGATCCTGAAATACTCAAACGCTTTGTCAATTTTATGAATAACCCCGACGAAGATACCGCAGTCGCGCAGTTCGGCAAGGGCGATAAATATTTCGGTATTTGCACATTACTTGTAACAATGCCCGGTTTACCGATGTTTGGTCACGGGCAAATTGAAGGCTTTGAAGAAAAATACGGAATGGAATACCGCCGTTCCTACCGCGATGAAACCCCCGATGGCTATCTTGTAGATCGCCATGAACGCGAAATATTTCCGCTCATGAAACGGCGATCACTATTTTCAGGCAGCGCCCAGTTCAGGATTTATGACCTTTATTGCGGCGAAGGTTCTGTAAATGAAAATGTTTTTGCCTATTCAAACCGGGCCTGGATAAACGGATATGAAGAAAAGGTATTAATTTTTTACAATAATTCCTACTATGAAACAGCCGGCTGGATCAAAACAAGTGATCCGGCTATTCCCTGTAACGGCAGCACCAGAAGAGACAGTCTCAGCGAGGCTCTTGCGCTGCATGGCGAAGACCAGTATTTTACCCTTCTGCGTGAGCAGAAATCGAACCTGTGGTATGTGCGTTCTTCCAAAGCAATCAGCGAGAACGGATTTTTTGTCGGCCTTAAAGGATACGAAACGCAGGTCTTTATTGATGTATATGAGGTTGAAGATAATGCAAAAGGCCGCTGGGCAAGGCTTAACCATGATCTTAACGGAAGCGGCGTACTTGATCCTGATTCGGCAATTAAGGATATTTTCCTTGGCGAACTTTACTATCGTTTTACAGAGCTTTTTAAACCAGAGATTACCGCCGCGATGGATAGCCTTTTGTGCAGCGCTTCATTTGAAGAATCTGCTGACAGCCTGTTTAAGGAACCTGTTGCAGTATTTATTAATACTGCGTCCCAATTCATATCCGGCGCAGGTACCTATGATGCATGGGCTGTTAAGGATAAAAAAGGCGCGAATGTAAAATTTACCGCTGTTAATAATGATATAATCCGGAATGAGTTTAAAACAATATTAACGAATATAAAATTATTCAGGGATACATTACTCAATTCATTATCGGGGTCTGGCATCGGCATAAACGGCGCTGCGGCAATAGGTATTATAGCAAGCCCTGAAGAAATTGCGTCCAATTTTAATAATAAATGCCTAACACTCTTTTCCGGGCCGCTTTTTTACAAGGTCATTTTAAGTTACGGTGTTCTTTCTCTTCTTCTGCCGCTAATCGGAAAAGAAGCAAACGGACGGCAGGCTGCCGCTCTTGCTTTTGATCACTGGGACATGGGAAGGAAGCTTAAGGATATTTTCTGCGGCTGTGGCGCGTCGGATTTAGAAGCACGGCGAATAACAGATATTATCAGAGCAGTGCTTAGCCGCGCTGTCAGCCATTCTGACAGGAAAGCGCCGCAGCTTGCAGCTGTATGGAAACAGTATAATTCAGGCGATCCGGCAGCGTTTGCCGCAATGGTCATCGAAAAAAATTATAACAATGATGATTTTAAGCGTATTTTGGGGATTAACCTGTTTGATGATGCTGTATGGTTCAACAAAGAAGGATTCGAAGACGCGCTTTTCTATACAGCCTGTTTTTTCATGATAGACTGGACGTTGGGAATCCCTATGGATGAAAAATACAATTGTATTACCGGAACGTATGATGTATTAATGAAGGCAAAAGCTAAGTCAAATTACCGGTTTGACACACTCCTTAATACCCTGACATCTAAACCTGGCAGGAAAAAGAGTGAGACTAATGCAAAAGGCAGGAAAAAGTAAAAACCTGCCGCTTACCAGAATAATTCCCTTATTAATTCTTTCTGCCTTTCTTTTTCATAATCTTCTTTTTGGTACTGTTCTAAAACATTAGTGATTTTTTCTTCAGTTATGTTTTCAAGAAGCTGATAAACGGCTTCATGGTTCATTCCGTTTTTATTTAATGTGAAAGAAGACGCAGGTCTTTGCGGTTGTAATGTATTTGAACCGATATGTAATAATGCCCTGTATGCTTCTCTTCGGGACGGGTTCCAGTCGAATTGAAATGATATATTCATAATATTCTGACTTGTTATATGCCTGACATTTGTCCATGACCATGTTATGTTATTTGATTTTACAGTAACGGGGATATTTCTTGTAAAACTGTCCAGATTATTTTCTGCCGCCAGCGCTTCCCATTCAAAGTATTTTATCAGGGCTTCCCTGAAATTATTCAGGTTATGTTCTGTCAGTTCTATCCGGAAATAAGGAGCATTAAAGAGCTCATTGCTTAATATATAATTTCTTATTGTATTGTTTTCGATTGCTGCCAAAATTGATAATCTCGGCTCATTATATGTAATTTCTTCACGATAAATTAATTGGGTGTTAATCTGACTGTAAACATTTCCGCAGATAAGCAACAGTATAAAACATAAGTAATATCTTCTCATTGTTTATCTCCAGGTAAACAGTACTTTCCCCTATCTTAAAAATATAGTGCATTTAGTTTTATTTAGCTAACTTTTTTGTTGGGTTGAGTACTAAAATTCTGTTATTCTACTGTGTATCTGCAAGCTGCGAAAGCGGGATTGGCTTTGGGTTGTCATTTTGTCCTTCAATTCTCGCCAGTTCTTCAAGCAGTTCCTTTCCGCGCCGTGATAGTCTTTCTGGGATTTGCACCATTAGTTTGATATAAAGATTGCCTCTCTGGTTTCCCATTGGAACGCCTTCATCTCGGATACGAAGCATTTTTCCGTTCTGAATACCGGCAGGTACCTTTACCTTTATTGTTTTATTATCCAATGTTGTTACATGAATATCTGCTCCAAGCGATGCCTGACTGACTGAAATCGGAACAGCGCAGTAAAGGTCATAACTCTGGCGCTCAAAGTATTCATGCGGTTTAACCCTTATAAATACATATAAATCACCTGCCGGTCCGCCGTTTGGACCTATATCGCCTTGTTTGGGAATTACAACGCGCTTACCGTTTTCAACTCCCGCAGGGATAGTCACCATTATTTTCTGCCGTTTTTTCTGTGTTCCCGAGCCGCCGCAATCATTGCATGGTCTTTCGATTATTGAGCCTTCGCCATGGCATTGATGGCATGTTGTTGCTACCGAGAAAAATCCCTGGCTGTGCCTGACTTGCCCTGAACCGCGGCAGGTAGGACAGGTTTTTTTTCCAGAGCCGTCTGTAGTACCTGCACCCTTGCATGTCTTGCATGATTCATTATGTGAATATTGAATTTCTATTTTTGTTCCGAATATTGCGTCTTTAAAAGGGATTTCGACATCATAGCGAAGGTTTGCTCCCTGCCTTACGCCGTTAGAGCCGCCTCTTGTGCTTCTGCCAAAACCGCCGCCAAAAAAGCTATCGAATATATTTCCAAGCCCGCCTTCTCCGAAAATATCTTCAAAACCGCGGAAATTACTGAAGTCAGAACTGCCGCCCATGCCTTCAACACCGGCAAAACCGAATTGATCATAGGCTGACTTTTTCTGGTCATCGGCGAGAACATCATATGCTTCAGTTGCTTCTTTAAATTTCTCCTCAGCTTGTTTATTACCGGGGTTCTTATCAGGATGGTATTGAAGAGCAAGTTTTCTGTATGCTTTTTTTATATCATCCTTTGATGAATTTTTTTCAACACCGAGAACTTCGTAATAATCACGTTTTGCCATTATTTGTCATCTACCACTTCGTAGTCTGCGTCTTCGGCGCTCTTTGTGTTATTGTTATTTCCCATGTCAGGGCCTGTTCCTGTGTTAGTACCTTGTCCGCCCTGAAAGCCTCCCATATCAGGGCCCTGGCCTGGCTGTTGTCCCGAAGCCGCCTGTTGTTTATAGAGTTCTTCCGCAATTTTGTATGATATCTGCTTGAGAGCCTCAGTTTTATCTTTTATAACCTGATTGTCACTGCCTTCCAGCGCCCTGCGTAAATCAGCGATGGCCTCTTCGGTTTTGGATTTATCTTCAGCGCTTATTTTATCGCCAATGTCTTTAATGTTCTTCTCAGTGCTGTATATCATCGAGTCTGCTTCATTGCGTACTTCTGCTCTTTCACGCTCTCTTTTATCTTCTTCAGCGTGGAGTTCCGCTTCTTTTACCATTCGGTCAATATCTGAATCGCTTAAACCGCTTGAGCTCTCAATGCGGATTTTCTGTTCTTTGCCGGTGCCAAGGTCTTTAGCGCTGACATGTACAATGCCGTTAGCGTCAATATCAAAAGTTACTTCAATCTGCGGAACTCCGCGCGGCGCAGGAGGTATGCCGACAAGATCAAAGCGGCCGAGTGTTCTGTTTTGAACTGACATTTCACGTTCACCCTGAAGGACGTGAATAGAGACTGCGGTCTGGCCGTCTGCCGCAGTTGAGAAGATTTGACTTTTACGGGTCGGGATTGTTGTATTTCGCGTTATTAGTTTTGTCATAACCCCGCCGAGTGTTTCAATGCCGAGTGAAAGAGGAGTAACATCCAATAGAAGAACGTCCTTTACGTCTCCCCCCAGGATACCGCCCTGAATTGCCGCTCCTACTGCGACTGCTTCGTCCGGATTAACTCCCTTGTTTGGTTCTTTCTTAAACAAGTCTTTTACAATTTGCTGAACTGCCGGAATACGGGTTGATCCGCCTACAAGAATAACTTCATCAATTTGATCTGCGCTTAATCCAGCGTCCGTAAGCGCTTTTTTACATGGATCTTTAGAACGGTTAAGAAGGTCTTCTACCATTTGCTCAAACTTGGCCCTTGTCAGGGATTTTTGAAGGTGTTTTGGGCCGCTCTGGTCGGCAGTTATAAAGGGCAGATTGATTTCTGTTGTCTGCATCGAAGACAACTCGATTTTTGCCTTCTCAGACGCTTCACGCAGACGCTGGAGGGCCATGCGATCCTGACCGAGATCGATGCCTGTATCCCTCTTGAATTCCGCGATGAGCCATTCCATGATACGGCGATCAAAATCATCGCCTCCAAGGTGTGTGTCTCCATTGGTTGCCTTAACTTCAAAAACGCCATCGCCCAATTCAAGAATGGAGACGTCAAAAGTACCTCCGCCAAGATCATAAACGGCGATGATTTTGTCTTTTTTAGAATCTTTATTAAAACCAAAGGCAAGCGAGGCTGCGGTTGGCTCATTAATAATACGTTTTACATCAAGGCCAGCGATTTTACCGGCATCTTTTGTCGCTTGACGCTGCGCATCGTTAAAATATGCGGGAACTGTAATGACAGCTTCTGTTACAGGTTCGCCGAGATAATCTTCCGCAGTTTTCTTCATTTTCTGAAGAACAAACGCGGAGATTTCCTGCGGTGAATATTTTTTCCCGTCAATATCTACGCGGACATCATTGCCTTGTTCTGTTATACGATATGGGACAAGCGTCATTTCGTTAGTTACTTCCGAATATTTTCGTCCCATAAAACGTTTAATGGAATATATTGTATTTTCCGGGTTTGTGATCATTTGATTCTTTGCAGGCGCGCCGACAATCCGTTCGCCTTTGCTCGTAAAACCGACAATGGAAGGGGTAGTTCGTCCTCCTTCTGAACTCTGAATGACGATAGGTTCTCCGCCTTCAAGAACCGACACACAAGAGTTCGTTGTTCCCAGGTCAATACCGATTATTTTTCCCATTTCTTTACTCCTTATATGAATATTAGTTATTTGTTTCAGGCATTAGTACTTTTACTTTTGCCGCTCTAATTACTCTGTCCTTTAATAAATAGCCCTTAAACAAATCTTCTTTTACTGTAGCTTCTGTTACATCTGGAGACTTCTCCATCATAAGAGCTTCGTGTAAATTCGGATCAAAGAGCTCCCCTGCAGAGTCATAGCGTTTCAAACCCCACTTGGCTTCCAGCTGTACTGTAAGGCGTTTTTCAATCATTTTAATGCCTTCAAGCAGACCAGTATAATCAGTCGAATTCACTCCAGCCTGGATTGCACGTTCAAAGTCGTCAATTATTGGGATAATGTCAGAAAGAAGGCTTTGATTGGCGTATTCAATTGAGTTTTGCTTTTCTTGATTCATACGCTTTCTAAAGTTTTCGAATTCCGCCGCTTTTCGCAGCAGTTGATCTCGTATTTCCGCTAGTTGGGCTTCTAAATCCGTAATTTTTTGTTCAGATGTTGCTGGCTCATTTTTGGAATCCTGCTGACATTGTTCACAGGCTTCTGCATTACATTTATCGCCTAAAGACATTTCTGCTGTGTTCTCGCCAGCCATACCCGAGTATCCATCCTGCAAATTTTCCGGTTGTTCAGTTTGAGTCTCTTTTTTTGACATTACTTCTTCCAAATATAATCTTTACGGTGACGGTCTTTTTTTATCAGCGACATTACGCTCTGTAAGAATTTGCTATTTTTTAGATATATACTTACATTTATGGGAATTTCCTCACCTATAAGACTAAAATACATAATAATTCAGTTTGGGTCAAGGAAATTCGTTATAAATTTTGATAATTTTATGTTAATCTCTGCAGCCAAGATGAAAAATCCATATTAATTCATTGTCTGACTATTTAAAAGTTTGTTTAATTGTTCTATCGTACGCTCATATTCGATTATTTTTAATTGTGTTTCAATCTTCTTTTTTATAATTGTTTTATTAAACGGCTTTACTATATAATCTGCGGCACCCTGCAGCAAGCCTTTTTCTTCGTCTTCGATGTTGTTTAATCCTGTAATAAAAATAACCGGAATTTTCCCTGTTTCGTTTCTCTCTTTCAGTTTTGTAATAACATCAAAACCGTTTAATCCAGGCATTATTATATCAAGCAATATCAAATCCGGTATATGTTTAACGGCGGCTTCGATTCCCGAATTGCCTTCTGTCGCAACTATGATTTCATACTGAGGTTTTAAGTAATGAGCCAATGCCATAATGTTCATTTTCTCATCATCAATAATGAGAATCCTCTTATGGCAATTCATTCCCTGTCTCCGTTTGATTCATATCAGTGATTTTTCGCTTAATTTCTTTAAGTGTTTCCCTTGCCTGTTTAAACTTCATGTTCTCTACCTGGGAAGCCAGTTGCTCTGTTCCCGGAATCATTCTCAAATCGTTAATAAAATCCAAGCTGTCTATACTGTCGGATTCGAGATATGAATCAAGGTTTTCAAGCAGTTCCAGAGATTTTTCTTTTTCATAAAAATCTTCTGTTTGTTTCTCCACAACTTTACCCATGTAATTATCCATGATCGGCATAAATTCGGATATAGCAGTGTTTAGTTCTATTTCTAAATTTTTTATTTTTTCTCCAATGGATTCTGTTTTATCTGCAGAAAGAGAATGTTCAACAATTTGAGCGGCATCTGCAAGCTCAATCCTGCCGACTAATCCTGCCACGCCTTTTAATGTATGGGCCAGCCTGTGCGCGAGCTTTATATCTCCTGTATTAACAGCGGTTTTTATATCGCTTATCGTAGACTGATTGCTTTTTATAAATGCCGTTATCAGTTCCATATTCTGTTCTTCTTCTTCGGTATAATCAATTTCTTGTTTTATCGGCAGCATGCTGACAGGCTTTATAAATTTTAAAAGGCAAATCCATAAATCATGCGCTACAAAAGGTTTTGGCAGACAGTCGCACATTCCAGATTTAAAATATGTTTCTTTATCGGTAGTCATAATATTTGCGGTCAATGCGACAATCGGCGTCTTACAGCCCATTTCCATTATTTTTTTTGCAGCTTCCAGGCCGTCCATTTCCGGCATGTGGATATCCATGAATATTAATACAAAGGGTTTCTCATTATTTTCAATCCTTTTACGAATGTAATTTACGCCTATCTTCCCGTTTGCCGCAATTAAGGTATTTAATCCAACCTTTGAAAGATGATCGCTTATAACCATTTGGTTCAGGTGATTGTCTTCACAAACAAGAACATCTCCTTCAAATAACGGTTTTTCATCAAGGTTCACTACGGCGGGGATTTGTGAAATTTCGATGCTTTTATCAACCGTATCAAATTTAATATCAAAACTGAACTTACTGCCAAGTCCAAAATTACTTTCAACTTCGAGCGTGCCGCCCATTAATTCAATAAAACTTTTTGAAATTGTAAGGCCAAGCCCTGTTCCGCCGAATTTACGTGTTGTGCTGCTGTCCGCCTGCGTAAACGGCTGGAAGATATGTTTTTTCTGTTCTTCGGTCATTCCAATGCCGCTGTCTTTTACTTCGAAATGCATAATAACATAATCATTTGTTTTTTCTGTAATGGCGGACAGCAGTTTTACCATGCCGTTATTTGTAAATTTTATCGCATTTGAAAGCAGGTTGAGCAGTATCTGGCGCAGTCTTGTCGGATCACCCAGCATCATTCTGCCGACAGACGGTTCGGCATAGCAAAAAAGCGTCAGGCCTTTCTCACGGGCTTTGGGAGAGGCAATTATACGGCACAGTTTAAAAACTTCGCTGACGTCAAACGGAATTCTTTCAAGTTCCATTTTTCTGGCTTCAATTTTTGATACATCAAGAATGTCGTTAATAATCATTAACAGACTTTCAGCGCTTGTTTTAATTTTTGACAGATAGCTTCTTGTTTTTATCGGCACATCATCATCCAAGGCAAGCTCGGAAAAGCCGATAATCCCGTGCATGGGGGTTCTTATTTCATGGCTCATGCTCGCGAGGAATATAGACTTCATACGGGATGTTTCTTCCGCTTGGTTTTTTTCACGCGCCAAATCCACAGCTTCATTTTCAGCTTTTATTTTTTCCGCTGTAATCCTCTTAATATCCGTAATGTCAATTGAGTATTGAAGGTGTGCTTTAATACCGCCTGGCCAGTTAATATACCGATCAGCATGACGGATATCCCTGTTTACAATAGAATCATGTTCCTCCCATACAAGAGTTTTATCTGGATCCTTATCCAGTTCACAACAGGGGCAGTTTTCGCATATGTTATCTAAATTCCTGAATAATTTATAACAACGTTGTCCGATATAATCATCATTTGTGATATTAAACAGTTTCTTCAGCTGTTCGTTAATAAAGAGGAGTTCTCCTGTATCGGGAACAGAAACATAAACAAACGTGTCAATGCCGTTCAGTATGTTTTTTAGAACATTCTGGGATCTTTTTGAATCTTCCATGTGCTGTTCAATACGCTCAGACATAAAGTTCAATGTATCTTTCAGAACAGCAAATTCATCCCGATAATTGGCGTTTAGCCTGATGCTGTAATTGCCCTGCGCAATGTTTTCTGCAAATTTTGAAATATCACCTAACGGTTTTGTCAGTTTGTCAATTATAAAGTACAGAATCATTGTTACCAGGATAAGAATAATTACACTGATGGATGTAATGCCGAAAGCCAGTCCGATTTCGTTTGCGTTTATTTCTGACAGCGGAGCTGCAACGGAGAAATAAAAATGACCGTTTAATTCATGGATGTGTATTGTTTTTCTTGACAAAAGGGTATTTTTATTATCAAAAACCGATTTTACAAAGACTACTTCGGTTTCTTCATCCTGTACATTAACAGCGGTATTCGGACGAATTGGTACCGCGCGGTTAAGCCCTGCCTCTTCCCGTGTTCTGCCGATATCTTCGTACCTTGGGCTGTAAATTACGACTTCCCTGTCATTGGTGATAATAATATAGCCTGTTTCGAATATTTTTTCCGATTGAAGCTGAGCATAGAATTCTTCAAGATATATGTCGGCGGTAATCGCCCCGATAAATTCATTATTGCTGTTGCGTATTGGGTATACGATTATAAACATGGAGATTTCATTTCCGTCTATTTCAAATATTTCCGGGTTTGTGTAAATAGGTACATTTAATGTTTTTACGTCTGTATAGTGGGGTTTTGAAAATTCTATGTCGTTTTCAAGAGCTTCAGGCTTGTATATAATCCCGTCATTGCTGTGGTAATAATAATAACAGATTCTGCCTGACAGATTTGTTCCATAGTTGGTTCCGGTAAAATCGGCATCTCTGCCGTCATACATATTCGGCTCAAAATAAATGCTTGAACCGTCGATATTGGGATGGTTTTCAAAAATGCTGTATAGCATTCTTTGCAGTACCGCTCTGTCGGTTGTACCTTCTTTTATTTGAAATTCCAGAACGCTTACAACAAATCTTAAGTAATCAATGGCATTGTTAATTTTATTATCAAAAGTGCTTGTATGTTTTCCTGCGATATTTTGAAATTCTGCCCTGACTTTATTCTGCTGTAAATTAAATAAAGATAAAAAAAGAATTATATAAATTATTGTAAAACTGATAACAACTGGAATAATTATGTATAAAATTGCTCTCGCTTTTGTTCTTAAAAAAAAATCTTGCTTTTTCATGTTTTATACTCCGACTCTGCTGTCAATTTTTCCTGCTGTATTGTATGAAACAGTATACAAGTTTACATTATAATATAACACTGGGGCGGAATCAACAAAATAAACTATATATAAAGATTGCATAACATGAAGACAAGCAGTTTTTATCTATTGATCATATTAATAAATGCTGTTAGTTTCTAAGATATCCTTATTACACAAATCTCAATAGAGGTTATTATGTCAGTTGATATCATGAATATTGTTAAAAACCTTCATCCTCTTGAAGTGCGGATACTTCTTGCATATGTAAAAGGTGATGAGCTTACGATTGAGAAAGTTGAAAAAGATTTGGGGTTCAAACCTGGAAACGGAAATCAGGCGCTTTCATGGCTTTTGGGTAAAGGCCTTGTCAGTGAATTGCGGCGGGAAACGGCTGTTTTATACGAAATAACCGATTTCGGCCGTGAGTGGCATAAAAAAGGCTGTCCTGAAGAGCGTATTATCAGACTGGTAAAGGAACAATCCGGTAAAATTAAAATGCCTGATATATCAAAATCTCTTGGTATTGAAAATAAGGACATCGGCAGCGCTTTCGGCAATCTTTCAAAAATCGGTATATTGTCATTGAATGCGGATAAAAATGTGATCCTGTCTAAAGAACCGGAAGGAGATCATTTTTCTGTTCTTCGAGGATTACTGGAGAAGGGAATCGGCGGAATGATTTCCGAAGCAGCCCTTAATACGGCAGAAAAAAGTATTATGTCCGGCATTTCTAAAAAAAGGGGAGCGTCAGATTCGCCGTTCCGCCAGATAGACAGGGAAACAGTCTTTTTTGGCTTTACTGCCGCCGAAGACGGATCCGTACCGGCGGCTGAAGCCGCGCAAGCTCTCAAAACAGCAGGGATTACAGGAGATGAAGTCGGAGTTCTGACTCAGGCAATGCTTGAAGACGGCAGCTGGAAAGAAAAAACTTTCCGTTCCTACAATGTAAAAACGCCGCCTGTACGCTTGACTCCTGGCAGGACCAATCCTTACGCTAAATTCCTTGAAAATGTGAAAGATAAACTTGCTTCATTGGGGTTTGAAGAATTTGACGGACCGTTAGTTGAAACCGAGTTTTGGAACTCGGACGCTCTTTTTATGCCGCAGTTCCATTCTGCCCGCGACATTCATGACGCATATAGTATAGCAGATCCGTCAAACAGGGACGGAGTAGCGCGGGCAAAATCTATTGACGAACCGTGGCTTTCTAATGTTGCGTCCGCTCATGAAAACGGAGGGTCAACAGGGAGCCGCGGCTGGAATTACAGCTTTAACCGCGATTTTACAAAACGGCTTATTCTGCGTTCACAGGGAACAGTGTTATCAGCAAAACAGCTTCCAACTGCGAAAATTCCCGGCAAGTATTTTGGCATTGCTCGCTGCTTCCGCTATGACCAGGTAGACGCTACTCACCTGCCGGACTTTTATCAGACCGAAGGCATTGTATTAGGTGAAAACGTAAACCTCCGCACTCTTTTGGGAATGCTGGAGATGTTCGCCGTGGAAGTCGCAGGCGCAAAAGATGTTAAATATGTACCAGGTTATTTTCCGTTTACGGAACCGTCGATAGAAGTGCATATAAAACATCCGGTTCTTGGCTGGTTTGAGCTTGGCGGTTCAGGCATTTTCCGTCCTGAAGTAACAAAAAGCCTTGGAGTAAATGTGCCTGTCGCTGCGTGGGGTATCGGAATAGACCGCATGGCACTTATGGCTCTCGGCCTTAATGATCTCCGCGAGCTTTTCAGTTATGATATCGAGAATGTAAGATTTAGAAGAGCAAAAGCGCCTTGAAAGCAAACAGCATTTTACCGATTGAGCGTTATGGTTATGACTTTATTCCGGCAGAATATCTTCCGGCAGGATCTGACGAATATTGGCTCCGTAATATCCAGCAGGCAAAATATTTTTCTAAAAAGCCTGATAACTGGCGTAAACTGAAGCCTGCCGAAAAAGAAACATTAATCAATAACAGGAATAATTGCTCCAATTGGGATATTTTCCTTGTAAGCGATCCTTTTGAACCTTCTCTTGTACGCGATTCCAATTTTTACGGGCTTATCCGCATCGGCTCTTTGCAAAATGTTGTTTTAAAGCATCATGATTTCTGTGTTCCTGCGGGAATCCGCAGCAGCACAATCATATCGTGCGATATCGGTGATAATACCGCTGTACAAAATTGCGCGTACATTTCACACTACATCATCGGGAATAATGTTATTCTTTCCGAAGTAAATGAATTGCAAACGACAAACCATGCTAAGTTCGGAAACGGCGCCGTTAAGGACGGTGAAGACGAAGAGGTGCGCGTTTGGATTGATGTAATGAATGAAGCAGGCGGACGATCCATTCTGCCGTTTGAAAGCATGATAGCCGCTGACGCTTTTCTTTGGGCTGCCTACCGGGATGACACCGCCCTTACAGACAATTTGTTTAAAATTACCCAGAAACAATACGGGCAGGTTACCTGTCCAGCCGGCAGCGCCGAAGGCGCATACCGGGGCAGTTACGGGATAATCGGCAGCGGCGCGGTAATTAAAAGCAGCGCGATTATTAAGGATGCGTTAATAGGAGACTGCGCTTACATTAAAGGAGCCAATAAGCTCAAAAATATTACAATGTTGTCATCAGAAGATGAACCGACGCAAATCGGAGAAGGCGTTGAAATGGTGAACGGCATTGTAGGGTACGGCTGCAACGCATTCTACGGATCCAAGGCTGTGCGTTTTGTCATGGGAAGAAACTGCAATTTAAAGTACGGGGCGCGCCTGATCCACTCGGTGTTAGGTGATAATTCAACCGTGTCGTGCTGCGAGATATTAAATAATCTGATTTTTCCCGTGCATGAGCAGCATCATAACAATTCATTTTTAATCGCGAGCCTGATTCAGGGAATGTCAAATATGGCAGCAGCGGCGACCATCGGCAGCAACCACAACAGCCGCGCAAATGACGGAGAGATTCGCGCAAAACGCGGTTTTTGGCCGGGACTGGCTGTCAGCCTGAAGCACTCAAGCACATTCGCCTCGTTTGTAATTATCGCCAAAGGCGAATATCCGTCGGAACTGAATATCCCGCTTCCTTTTTCTCTTGTAAATAACAATGTCCATAAAAACCGGCTGGAAGTAATGCCTGCCTATTTTTGGATGCACAACCTTTACGCGCTTGAACGCAATTCATGGAAAACCAAAAACCGCGACAGACGAAAGATTAAAATCCAGAAGATAGAATCTGATTACCTTGCGCCTGATACCGCAGAAGAAATTATGGTTGCTCTTTCCTTTATTGACGGATGGCTTTGCGAATCAGGCTTTTCGCCGATGGATATGACAAATATTAATTACTCCGCAGTACGGCTGATTCACTGCCACCAGTTTGAAAACAGCAATCGCGGACAGGTGATAATTAAACCGTATGAGGCAATTGCCGCCTACCGTCAAATGCTGCGCTACTACGCGGTAAAAACCATTGCTTCATTTTTTGACGAGCGCCCCGAACTTGATTTCCGCTGCTTGTGCGATTTGTTGAATACTGAAGCTGATGATAAAACGCAGGTTTCCGGCATGCGGTCTTACAACAAAGACTCTCAAAACAGGGTAAAAGACTGGGTTAACTCAGGCGGTCAGATAGTTCCCGCTTTTCGTGTAGATAAGTTAAGAAAAGAAATCGGAGAGAGAAAGTACGCAAGCTGGGATGAAATCCACCATGTATATGATCTTTGGGATGAAGAATACCCTCTCGATAAATGCCGCCACGCATGGGAAGTCCTTAAATTCCTGACGGATAATGTTACAATTAGCGCTTCATTGCTCAAGAGCGAACTTGACGCAGTCCTTGAAATACGCCGTCATATGGAAACGCAAATATACGACAGCAGGGAGAAAGACTACCACAACCGCTATAAAAAAGCCACTTTCCGCAATCAGGCGGAAATGGAGCAAGTTCTTGGCAAGCCTGACGATAATCCGTTTATCCGTATTATCAGGAAAGAAAGCGATGTTTTTAAAAATATGATTGAAAGGGTAAAATTACGGTTATCCATAAATTAACCTATATCTTTGCGATAAAGATGCTGTAACCGTCGAGATTTCTGCTTCTTTCAAGCATCTGAGGATTGCGGCCATGATTAATGTTATAGACATGCGCTGCCAGTTCCAATGACTCAATTGATTCTAATCCTTTAATATTCATGAAAGCGTCAGAAAGACTGAGTTTCTTATAATCGGGAAATTGATCTACTCCGTAAATCATTACGGTATGTTACGCGTGAATAAAAAATAGAGATTAACTGTCAAGGTTTTTAATAACATCAAGACTTAGACCTGTGATCTTATGAATAAACTCATGTGAAGAACCTTCTGTAATCAGGTTTTTCGCGATTTGCATGCTTGCTTGTTCAAGGCCCTCCTCGCGGCCCTGTACAATGCCTTTCTTGAATCCTCGCTCCATCCATTCAGGAATTATTCCGGCTTCTGTAAATACTTCTTCGAATGTTTCCCTCTTTTTTCTTGTTCTTACCGCCATATTCTGTAACTCCTTAAAGATTCTTGCGTTTGTTATTAATAATGTATGTAAATATGTATCTAATGGTACTTTTTCTGCAAGATTTTCGCTTTCTTTATTATAGCATCTGCATTACTTATTTCCAAGTTATATTTCAATGATTTCAGCCACAGGTTTTCCCTGTCAGATAATCTCTTTGACTCTATTATCTGAATTGGTAAATAATCACCTTGTACGCTGA
>Ga0209755_10001121_pt1 | contig 44183 bp, 37 predicted proteins | sample TergutCo191P1_FD_187301 | JGI IMG/M metagenome (GOLD analysis project Ga0209755, IMG submission 187301) | Cornitermes sp. P1 segment gut microbial communities from Petit-Saut dam, French Guiana - Co191P1 (SPAdes) (version 2) | ecosystem: Host-associated > Arthropoda: Insects > Digestive system... | reverse complement strand
TTGGAGGCCAACCGGGGGGGGGGAGGTATAGTGCTATAATAATAAATTTTAGCGTAATTAGTGCCATTGCGCTGTGCTGCCGACTTATTGACTGGGATAAGGTCGCACTTCGAATTTCTAAGCGTGAGCCGTTTAGATATAGGACGTGCGCTGTGCTTCTCACGTGTCTCCTTTTGTTAGCAGTTGAGCTACGTCTTTATAGCCCTAATGTGATGACTTTCAGCCCTTTATGGCGCATAAGTTCTTCGGAAAGAAGCGAGTCCCCCCTATATGTGGGACATACCGGTGAAGCGGTTATGTGGGGTGAGGATCACATGATAGCAATGAGAAAAATTCGCAGATATTATGCGCAGACAGGACAGGAACACAGATTTTTTCATTTATACGTTAATTATGGGTGGCTCACACTGGGGGAGCTGGGGAGTACACGCTATTTTCCAAGGGATTTGACAGAAGAAAGCTTCACTGAAGATTCTTGGTTTTCGTTATCGTGGTTTCGGCTGATTAGAGAGCCTACACCTGCGTTCTTGTTTGAAGTTGAGCCATATTTCAGAGTCCAATTTCGTGGCAGGACTGCTCTTTGGATATATCGCGGGGATCAGCTTGTTGACTATATGGATTTGCTAAATGTGTGCAGGACTATTCAAGCAGGTGAATCAATAGGTGTAAATAGCATTTTGTTTGAAAGAATAAGACGAGATGGATGGCATTTTGTTGAGGATTGGGGGCAACCTGCTAGGTGGGCGGAGCGAAAATCTACACTGTCCTTGCTACTTGGGGAAACTGTTGAATACCTGGAAATATATGTTCACTCAATCCATAATCAAACCTTGTCGTTGTACGTGAACGAGGTCTTTGCCGGTTCAATCGAATTGGAACAGGGCAGAGGGGTTTATCGCTTTACGCTTCCAAAGCCTGAGCTATGGCACACGGAGGGTGAAAGGATACACATAAGCTTTGTTGGCTCAGGGTACTATATAGCTTACTTGCGAGAGCTGAGTGTGGCTTTTTTCAACATTTTATTGGGCTAAAGGGAGGCATATCATTGGTGTTTCAATGGCGGCAAATGATGGACGCATCAAACTTCATCATGGCCGTGGAGAAGATGCGGGGTATAAAAATATCCGGGACTGCGACAACCCGAAGCTATCGGACAAGGACGGCAAGACGCCTTTGCAAAATGAGATAAAGCTATGATAGTGCTCGTAACAGGCGGCGCCGGATTTATTGGAGGCAATTTTGCCTATGAGACAATAAACGTACATCCGGCGGACACGGTGATTTGCGTCGACAGGAGATAGAAAATCACGGTTTATTCCTGACGACCAACATACATAGGCACTCAAAAACAAGAGACGTTTTAATGGAGGTATACATGGGGGGGAAAATATTGATTACAGGCGCAGGAGGTTACATAGGAAGGCACGTTGTTGATGCTGCCATTGAAACAGGCGCACAGGTAGTCGCATGTGATATTAAGCCTGATGGCATTGGCAAAAGGGCAAAGATTGTAGACCTAGACATTTTAAGTGGCGAAAAGGATTTATTTCATCAATTTGGCGAGCCCGACATATGTATACATATGGCTTGGAAAGATGGATTTTCGCATAATGCCGAAAGCCATATGGAACACCTTTCCGACCATTTTGTCTTTTTGAGGAACATGATTGATGCAGGTATTAAACAAGTGGTCGTTATGGGGTCGATGCACGAGGTGGGATACCATGAAGGCGCAATAGACGAGGGCACACCTTGTAATCCAAGCAACTTGTATGCTATTGCAAAGGATGCCTTAAGGAGAAGTATTTTCTTGACAGCACGAGATAAGGACGTTATAGTACAGTGGCTCAGAGTTTATTACATATATGGTGACGACATGTACAACCAATCCATTTTTACTAAGCTCCTTAAAGCCGTGCAGGAAGGGAAGAAAACTTTCCCATTCACCAGCGGCAAAAACAAATATGATTTTATTCATGTAAGCGACCTTGCAAGACAAATTGTAGCAATAGCCATGCAAACTCAGATAACCGGGACAATAAACTGCTGTAGTGGTGAGCCTGTCACTCTTGGAGATAAAGTAGAGGAATTTATTAAAGAACATGGACTTGACATAAAGCTTGAATATGGCGCATTCCCTGATAGGGAATATGATTCACCCGCAATTTGGGGAGCCGGCGAAAAGATTTCCCAAATTATGGAGAAGAGACAAGCGCAAGGAGGGTGACGAATGGGTATAAAAATGCATGAGGGTGGGATAGTGTAACAATGCGGATATTGATGATTGCCCCTACACCGTTTTTTGCGGATAGAGGCTGCCACACTAGAATTTATGGGCAAGTCGTTTCTTTGCAGAAACGAGGACACGAAGTGATTTTATGCACGTATGGGTTAGGGAAAGATATCGAAGGTGTCACAACAAAGCGGTGTTTTAACTTCCCCTGGTATAAAAAGCTGTCTGCAGGGCCTTCTATCACAAAGATACTGACGATGCCCTTTTTGTATGGAACTTCTCTAAAGCAGATTCGCCGCTTTAAACCTGATATAGTGCATGTGTTTTTGCATGAGGGAGTGTTTATTGGTCGTTTTTGCCAGATATTTTACCGCAAACCATTATACATACATGATATGCAAGGTTCGCTGAGCATTGAGGTTAAAGACCATGGCTTTGTCAAAAAAGGCGGCTTTTTGGCGCATCTATTGCTGGGGTTAGAACGGCGCATGAATGGGTGGTTTCCAATCACTACGCTTTCAGATTTGCTTGAAAAGCAGGCGATTGAGTTTGGTGCCAATCCGGATAAAATCGTCAATGTTTTAGATGGTGTGGACATTGACTTATTCCTGCCCATACCGCCGGATGAAGAACTAACAAAGCGATATGAGATTGATTTAAGCCAGCCTCGGCTTTTATTTATGGGGCTTTTGGAAACCTACCAAGGCGTGGATGTTCTGCTTGAAGCGTTTGCTATGGTACTTCAAAAGCATCCGTCAGCGCAGCTTATTATTATCGGGTACCCCAATATAGAGCGTTATAAAGCGAAGTGCTCTGATTTGGGAGTGGAAGAAAAGGTGGTTTTCATGGGGAAAGTGCCCTTCCTTGAAGTGCCAAGATACCTGTCTCTTGCAGAAATCGCAGTTTCTCCAAAAATATCCGAAACAGAGGGAAGCGGCAAAACATACAACTATATGGCGATGGGTATGGCGACAGTTGCGTCTGACCGTCCGGTTTCGCACGAGATATTTGGAGACGACCCGAATTTTGTTTGCGGGCTGATTGGGGGATTAAATGAAGCGAAGCCTCTGGCAGAACAAATCTGCACCCTCATAGAAAATCCGGCGCTGCGCAAGCAAATCGGCATGAATGCCAGGCGACGCGCAGTGGAGAGCCTTTCCTATGACATAGGAGCAGAGAAAATCGAAGCGTTTTATTATCGTATGCAAAAGGAAGTGTGAAGTATTGCAGTGCAAATTTTGTGGAGAACCGCTTGAAGTTATAGTATCAGGCGGAAAGGACTATGCCTATGCAGGGTATGAGAATGATGATTTTACTGTTGCATTATGTAATCGATGTGAGGTAGCATTTACATTCCCTGATATGACAGATGAAGAACTCGCTGAATACTACCCTGCGGATTGCACGGCATATGTACCGGCAGCGGGTATGCAGGGCTTTGTGCAACGAAGGGTCTACAGCAGCGATTTGGATAAAATCAAACGTTACCGTGGTGAGGTTTATGGGCTTTCTCTATTTGATATTGGTGCGGGGCGCGGAGAATTCGTCAAAGTTTGTTCAGATGAAGGACTACAGTCCACAGGGAGTGAGATGTCACAGGATGGGGTGCACGCTGCAAAAGCACTGTATGATGTTGATTTGATATATGAGTATGCGGAAAAAATAAACTTTAAAGACCAATATGACATCATTTCCATGAGGCATGTATTAGAACACCTAACCGACCCAGTTCAGGTGTTGACAAACATTTACCAAAATGGGCTAAAAAAGGGCGGTACGCTTTACTTAAAGCTACCGAGACTGAAAAGTTGGGAGAGTGCAGAGTTTGGGAAGCACTGGATGGACTATTATCTGCCTCGCCATCGCGTGCATTTTACAACCGCTGGCATAGACAAGCTGCTCAAGGATACAGGGTTTTCAAAAATAGTTTACTATGGTGAGCACGTCCCGACAGTGTACGACCGCAGTATGTATATACAAAAATCCCGAAATATTGCTGCCAGAATATATCGAGCCTTACCAAAACCAGTGCGGTTGCCTGTAGCCATGGCCAAATGCATATTAAATGGTAGGGCGCATAGCGGGCGAATGATTGTGCTTGCACAAAAATAATTGCAGATTTAGGAGTGACCAAGATGCAAAATGATGAACTTATATCCGTAATTTTGCCTGTATACAAGTCCGAAGAATTTCTCCATAAATGCGTTAGCAGCATACAATCACAAATGTATAGTAATTTGGAAATCATACTTGTCAATGATGGCTCGCCGGATGGCAGCGGTGCGTTGTGCGATGATTTCGCAAAGACAGACCCTAGGATAAGAGTTCTACACAAGCCAAATGGGGGTGCGGCAAATGCGATTAATACAGGGCTTGAACTGGCGTCCGGCGAATATGTCGCTTTTATTAACCATGACGACACAATAGACAAAGATATGCTTGAGCGCTTGCATGATAGCATCATTTCAGTCGGCGCCGATGTTGCTGTGAGCGGCTTTAGGATGCTGCACGAGGGCTACGAACGCATTGTAAGAGTTCCCTGCACGGGTGTGCTAAGTAACTTGCAATACTGGGAAGCATATATGAAAGACCCGCGAAATATTTGTTTTTTAGTTGGGTGGAATAAACTGATAAAGCGAGAACTACTCACGAAAGCATCTATCCGCTATCGTGAAGACATTACAGCAGTATGGGATATGTATTTTAGCGCCCAGTGCTGTACAGCGGCTGAAAACGGCATAGTATTTGTTGACTTCACACCGTATAACTTTGCCAACAATAATCCTAACTCACTGGGAAAGAGCGACAAGTATTACGAAGAACGATGTGATTTGGTTGACTATTTATGTGATGTTATGCTATCATCATTGCCGGAGAAAGCCGATGAAATTGCAATATTTAGAAAATGCCAAAAGTGTATCGCCCTCACAATGGCACGGCATGTCGCCATAATTAGTAAAGCCCATAACACATCTATTAAGCTTACGGCAAAAATAGTAGCATCTATTTTGCGATATTCAAGTAGCTTCTACGAAAAAGTGTCTGCTTTACTAATGTATTGCTTGCCTGCGTCGTTTTATCGTTGGGCCTACAAGCTTTATTGTAAATTTGAGGCATAGCTGCTGACGATATGTTTTGTTTTCCGTGTGAGTAAAGATTGAAAGAGGGGAATCAACGTGGAGTTTACATGCAAAATTTGTGGCTATAGCAAAAACGACACCTCCTATATGGTGAAGGGGCGTGGCGTTGACGGCACTTTCGAATATGTAGAATGCGTCAATTGCTACTGCTTGCAGATAGCTTCAATTCCCGAGAATATGTCGGATTACTATTCCGATGATTACTATAGTCTTCAACCCTCTGTGGATGAAGGGGCTTCAGTGTTTCGCAAGTTACTGGCACGTGAATATGACAAGGCACACAGCTATTATTACACAAAAAAAGGAAGTTGGGTGAGCAGACTAATTTGTATGCTGTTCCCGGAATCAATGCCGCCAATAGAACCGATAGATGATATATTTGAAAAGAAAATCCTTGATGTGGGGTGCGGGCAAGGGAGGTTATTGAAGACTCTTGCAAAGGCGGGATTTAAAAATCTATATGGCGTTGACCCTTTTGTCCGAGAAGATAGCGTTTACGATATGGCCGATGGCAAGACAATCAGAATATATAAGTGCGAGATATTCGAACTTGAAGAGACTTTCGACATCATTACTCTTATATATTCCCTAGAGCATATGCCAGCGCAAGAAGAGGTGCTTTCGCATATGTTCTCATCATTGAACAAGGGGGGGGGGGGCATAGTGAAGATTCCAACGGTTTCGAGTTATGCATACCGGAAGTATGGAATGAATTGGTTTAGTCTTGGTGCACCGGAGCATTTATTCCTTCACTCTGTAGAAAGCATAAGTATTTTGTGTAGAAAAATAGGTTTTATTATAGATAAAATAGTCTATGATTCTCCCGGCATCACATTAAGCATAAGTAAGTACCTTTCAAAGGGGTATAGCGTGGAGCAAGCGAAAAGAAGAATATACAGCCCGGCAGGGGTTGTTCCATATCTGTGCGCCACATTGACGGCAAAGTACCTGAACAATCGAAACCAAGGTGATACTATAGCGGTGTATCTGCGGAAACCATAAAAAAGGAGTGTTGACCTTGACTGAAGAAAATAAAAAAAGCTCTTTAATCAGCGTCATAGTGCCTGTTTATAACGTAGAAGAATTTTTGCCGAGATGCATCGAAAGCATTATTTGCCAAACTCATGAGAATCTTGAGATTATCCTTGTTGATGATGGCTCCCCTGATAAAAGTGGAGATATCTGTGATGATTATGCAAAAAGGGATAATCGAATTCATGTAATTCATCAGAAAAATGCAGGGGTATGCACTGCGCGTAACGCAGGCTTGGATGTTGCACAGGGAGAATGGGTGAGCTTTATAGATAGCGATGATTGGATTGAGCCGGATATGTACGAAAGATTGCTGGAAGCCGCAGCGCAAAACAATAAAATGGTTGCACGCTGCAATTTTATCCAATATCGTTCAGAGTATATGCAGCGAGAGTTTATAAGAAAAACGATATCATCAAAATTGACTCAAGAAGAAGCAATTGCAAACTGCTTAAAGCCGAGAAGCCAAAATTTTATCGGTGTATGTGGGGGGGTTTTTCATCACAGTTTATTTGGAAGTGTAAATAATCCATGTATACGTTTTGATTCATCCATATATCTTGGTGAGGATACTTTGATAGCGGTACAGGCGTTACTTAAAACAGATGGAATAGCCTACGTTCCAATGCCCATGTACTATTATTATTATCGAGATGCCAGCGCAGTTAGAACTATAAACGAAAAATCAATGACAGTGCTCATCGCATGTAAGCAAATTGTTGAATCGGTAAAAACAGTGTCATCTAAGTATGAATTATGGGCACAATTGTTCTTAATACAGTGTGCAACGATACTGGTTGTTAAATCATGCCGAGTAAAGCAATACAAGTTAGTAGGCAGTCTTCGCCAAGAAATCTTACGCAAAACAAGGATTTGGTTGCCGGCACAGGATTTTGGGATTATTAAAAAAATACAGGTGTTGGGCTGTCTATTGTTGCCTAATTACATAATAGGAGCAATTGCAAGGCGAAAGGGGATTGACTTTTGACAGAGAATACAAATATTTTGAGTACTCAAGGGGAAATACACTCAAAAGTGGGTGTTGTTACTTTTTTTGATGGAGTAAATTATGGAGGTCTTTTACAGACGTATGGACTTGTAGCATCTTTAAAAACATTAGGCTATAGCAGTGAGATAATCAATATACCAACGCCAGTTATGCACAAAAAACCGGCTGCCTTGCTTTTGCCGGAACTAGCACTTCGGCTATGTACTGGCAATCCGTGGCATATGCTTAAGGGAGAATTGAAAAATAGGAAAAATAAGCAAAAAGCTTCATCGTTCAAAGTCAAGAATTCAGCTCAATTTTCAGCACAGAAGAAAATGTTTGATTTATTCAGGGAGCATAAGTTGTCCATCAGCAACACTGCATTTTCAGATACAAGTGATATAGAGACTCATCCCCCTGCCTATGACGCATATATTTGCGGTAGCGACCAAATTTGGAATCCTGACTTTATATGGCCGCGGCGTGACTACTTTCTAACCTTTGCGCCTCAAAGTAAGAGGGTAGCGTACGCTCCTAGCTTTGGTGTAAAATACCTGCAAAAAAAATATAGATCAGCTTACAGAGAATGGATTTCGCAGATTCCGCACTTATCGTGCAGGGAAGCGGCAGGTGTTGAAATAATAAAAAATCTTACGGGTCGCAATGCAACACATGTGCTTGATCCAACATTACTATTGAGGCAGGCTGAATGGGACGAGCTAATAGCCACAGCGAAAGTCCCGGACGCTTCAGAGCCATACATATTCTGCTATATTCTGGGGGCAACAACTGCATACGAATCGTTTTTAGAGAGCGTAATAACAGAACTAGGTTATCGAGTAATAACACTGCCGACACTTTCAAGCAAAGAAAACGATAAAGATACATATCTTTTTGAAGCTGGCCCGACAGAATTTGTGTCACTGGTTAAACATGCAAAATTTGTTATAACCGATTCGTTCCATGGCGTGGTGTTTTCGGCACTGTATAGCACGCCGTTTGCTGTGTTTAGAAGAAACAGCGGCGCAACAAGAAAGGGTGGAGATATGTTTACACGTATAGATTCTCTGCTGTCAATGTGCAAGATTGAGCTGCCCATTGCAAATGAGACTGTTGCATTCCATAAGGATATGCTTAGTGTTGATTTTTCGAGTGTACATGATATACTGCAAGAAGAAAGGCGAAAATCATTAAAATATCTATCAGATGCACTTGAAAGAGCTTGCGATAGCTCTAGCGCCACAACAGACCCGCAGGAGGTGTAGGATGCAGGATTTGCTTGGAATTAGAACACAAATCAACAGAGTCTCGGATGTTAAATACAAATTGCCCAAACCGATTAGAAAAATACTGCGAAGTGTTTATTGTGTTTTTAACAAGAAATATAGGAACAGGGTTAGTGATATTGCAATGAATTTCGGAACAGCCAACCCCGATTTAAGTTTCTATGTAGTGAGAACACAAGCAGCTGTTGGGTTATTAGGTTTTTTCGCAGTGTATTTCTCTATATTAAACAAGCTGTTAATTGCTGACCAGAAGAAGCTGATTCCGGTTATTGATATGGAAAACTATAAAACATATATCAGTGAAGAGCAGGCGGTGAATGGCACAAAAAATGTGTGGGAATACTACTATGAGCAACCGTCAGAATATTCCCTTGATGAAGTATATAGGAGCAAAAACGTAGTCCTATCCAGATTAAATGCGTGGGATATTAGATACTGCTCTGATTCGCCACTAATTGAGATGTGCCAAGATAAAGAAACAATTAGCAAATTACATGGGATAGTTAAGAAGTATATACGCTTTAACGAAGGCACAGAAGCTTATATAGAGGAAAAAGCAAAAGGCATACTGCTGAAAGACAAAAAAATTCTGGGAGTTGCTTCAAGAGGGACTGATTACACCAAATTTCGTGTATCAGGTCATCCCATACAACCCAGCACCGCTGAGCTAATTGAGATAACAAAGCAGAAGGTTATAGAATGGAATGTTGACTATGTGTTTATAACAACAGAGGAGAATGAAACTCTGGCAGAATTTAAGGAAGCCTTTGCTGATAAAATACTGTATTCTGAGCGTGAGCGCAGTACAAATTACAATTCAGACAAATCGGGCAAGTATTTTACCGATATTCATTTTGGTCGGGAGAATGACAAGTTTACCACAGCATTGGAGTATTTGACAGAAATTGTGATGTTATCAAGGTGCAATTATTTGATAGGCACTGCGAGCGGTGGCTTGGGTGCGGCTGTTATGATGAATGGCGGGGAATATGAAGGTAAGTGTATTATTGATTTAGGGTGCTATTAATATGCTATGTCAGAAGGAACGCAAGTAAGGTGGCGCAATGAGTAACAAGAAAGACATTCAAAAGTTCGTTGCTGGAGTTCCGGGTGGGCTTGAGATTGTGAACACGGGTAGCACTTTTGCCCTGCACGGCTTTGATTATGTTTACTTTGATAAGAGGGGCTTTAACTTCGCCCTCGCTCCGCAACCGATGAGCTATGATTATAAGATACTCAATCAATACAAGAGCAGCATTAACAAAAATGCAGTGGTGGTAATAGTAGTGTGTCCTTTTGCGTTCTGTGTGCCAGATTATGAGAGCGATGACAACAACTATAAATACTATCATTTTTTAGATAAAGGAAATATAATAGGCTATACGAGAAAAAAAGAATTTTATCTCAAGTTTTGTCCGCTAATACTTAAACCCGATTATGCTGTGACTAAAGTAAAGTCGGTTGTTAAGAGCATTATGAAGCATGTACGCAAAAGAAGGCGGATATCGCAAGATTATATTAAGAAGTCGGCAATGGCAAGGATAGGCGACTGGAAAGAGGAGTTTGGATTATCTAATACGTCTGATTGCGAGCCGGATGAACAGCTGAAGGCTGCATTTAAGATAACAACGGATTATTTGCGTAAGATGCTTGATATTTGCGCTGAAAATGGATTTCGCCCGGTCATAATAAATATGCCTGCGTGCAAGGAAGAGTCTGACGAATTTTCCGATGAGTTTATAGAGCGCTTTTATAATCAAAATGTAAGGAACGCAAACATTTATAATGCACCCGTTATTGATTATTTTAGGGACAGTCGGCTTCATGACCATTCGCTTTATATGAATGCCGATTGCTTGAACGAGAAAGGCAGAAGATACTTCGCCGAGGTTCTTACGGACGATTTGGGAAAACTAGGCTTATGGGAGTAAAGATGTGAGCAATAGTAAAGATAATGAAACCTATTATGTTGTATCAAAGAGGCTAAAGCTGCCATGGTGCGCTTATGGTACCGGAATAGTAGGCCATTATTCACAGAATGCCAAGGTATGGCTGAAAGTCAGGTCAAAGCAGATAATTCGCGCTATTCTTGCAAGCGCATACCGCAGGAGAAAAAATCATGCTCTTTACTCGAAGAGTGAGCGTATCCAATTGATAAAGGATGTGTACAGTGCCGGAATGCGTTTTTTTGATACCGGGAGGATTTATGGGCATAGCGAAATGGTAATAGGGAGCGCCCTGGAAGATTTTGTGCACGAGGATTATTACATTTGCACCAAAATATCGGATTTGAATCTTCTTCAGGCGCATACACCGGACGATGTGATTGGAAATTTGAAATTAAGCCTGGGATATTTAGGCATCGATTCTGTTGATGTTTTGCTTCTGCACCATCCTCATGGCCCATGGGTGGAGATGTATTCGGAAATGGAAAGGGCGTATGAGCAAGGCCTTGCAAAGTCCATAGGGGTTAGCAATTTTAACGTTTCGCATTTCGAAGAATTAATGAAAACCGCCCGAATTATGCCGATGGTTTGCCAGTGTGAACGGCACCCATTATTTACTAATGCTGACGTAGTTAGATTTTGCCGGGAAAATGATATTATATTCATGGCGCACACACCGCTAGGGCAACGTAAATCAGAAATAATACAGAGCGATATTTTTGACAGTGTTACTGAAAAATATAACAAGTCACCGTCTAAAATTATCATGCGATGGCACTATCAGAACAATATAATTCCAGTTTTTTCCAGCCACAGCATGAAGCATGTAGAGGAAAATATGGATATATTCGACTTTTCATTGACAGACGATGAAATGAACGGAATTGAACAGCTCAACAAGGATTTGCGCTTGTTGGACTGTTTAAACGGCGTTGACGACCCTAACTTTATATACAATTTGTAGTTTTAAAGATTTTAAGTTCATGAAAGGAGCTCGGCGCGATGGGAAAGTTGCAAAGGCTATTATCCGTTGGTATGGCTGTAAGCATATGCAAGTTTATATACTATAATTTCCTTTGCAGCAGAGTTGTCCGCGATAAGGGCTGTTACATAGTGCCATATAGGCACACAAGGATTGAATTAAATAGGTCTGCAAGGATTATCCTAAAAGCGCATCTGCTTTTGAATAAAAATAAGTATCCCCACTCAAGGGCAGAGTGCTATTTGCGCTTACGCAAAGGTGCGGAAATGGTTGTTAATGGAGAAGTAAGCTTGTTCTATAGTGCGACCCTTGAAGTTCATAATAATGGCAAACTGAGTATTGGGAGCTGCTCCATAAATAGTGGTGCCGTTATAATTTGCGCATATAAAATGTCTATAGGAAACGGCTGCCTTATTGCGCGGCATTGTATGATTTCAGACAGTGACCATCATCAGGTGCTTAATGACGATGGGGATATTAGCAACTATCCGCGCGAGGTCATAATAGGGGATAATGTTTGGCTTGGGATAAAGTCAACTGTTATGCGCGGCACAAAAATTAAGAGCGGTAGCGTCGTCGGCGCAAATGCCCTTGTCATGGGTCGCATAAAAGAGAAGACTCTCGTAATGAATGAACCTGCTCGTGAGTTCTCAAAAATAAATTGGTCACTAAAGGGGTTCAATGATGATTGATTCTGCTGTTTCAAAATCAGATTGTACAGGATGCAAAATGTGTGGTGACTTATGCCCGAGTGGTGCTATATGCTTTGAGATTGACCACGAAGGCTTCTGGTATCCTGCCGTAAACAAAGAAATTTGTGGGGGGTGCGGCATCTGCGTTAAGCGATGCCCCATAATAAACGAAACGATAAACGAAAAGGCAAGAACTCCGGCGGTTTATGCCGCATGGATAAAAAATGACGACATACGAGTAAAAAGCACGTCCGGTGGGCTATACTACGCTCTTGCAGAGACGGCACTTAAGGATGGAGCCTATATAGCAGGCTGCGTTTTTTCCAATGACTGGAAGTCAGCACTACATAGTGCAGGGAACACATATGATGATTTGGATAAAATATATCGGTCAAAGTATTTTCAGAGCGACACTGCAGGTATATATGGGGAAGTGAAGAAGCTTCTATCTGATGGAAAAAAAATATTGTTTTGCGGAACGCCGTGCCACAATGCGGCTTTGATGGAGTTTTTAGGTGAAGATTATGAAAGCTTGATAAAGTGCGACTTTGTATGCAGGGGTATTAATTCGCCAAAAGCCCATCAGGCGCATGTTAAAGAACTGGAGCAAAGATATGACTCCGAAGTATCTTTCTTTAACTTCAAGAATAAATCACAGGGTTGGACAAGGCTGGGGACTCTGGTGAAATTCAATAATGGGAAGACTGATTTCAAGAACCGCTATTCAAGCGCATGGACGCGCGGCTACATAGGGAGCAACCTGTATATGCGGCCATCATGCGAGCATTGTAAGTTTAAGAAGATCCCAAGAGTCAGCGACATATCTATTGCCGATTTTTGGGGACTTCAGAAGGATGCCGAAAACATGAAAAAGGGTATGTCATTAGTTATGATTAATACAGAAAAGGGCGCTGCTTTCTATGAACAAACACTCTCGCTCATTCATTCGGAGCAATCGACACTCGAAATAGCTGCATCAGGAAACGGGTGCATATATAATGCGACAAAGTTCAATCACAAAAAGAGAAGCGAGTTTTTCAAACGGATAGAAAATGAGCGATTTAGCGATTTGGTATTTGACTTGGAAGGCACAAGTAGATATAATGTGTTTTTTTACGAGAAGCTAATTATATTTGCTGAAACGTTGAAAGCGTGGAAAAAATGGATAATAAATACAGCTATGAAGAACTAAAGTGCGATTTTGAGCAAACGGATGTATCCGATGCAGACAGGCTGCTAAAGCTTGCAAAACGTGCTGAAAAAGGCGGCATCTATAATGGGCATCTTGAAAAGCAAATGAAAGTAGCCGTCTTAGGAACAAACAGCCTGCAATATATATGTAGGCTGGTCAAACTATTTCTGGCTTTTAAGTATGGAATACATGCAGACATACTCGAAGGAGAGTATGATGGGATAGCAAGCGCCATACTTGATGAAGCATCGGAGCTGTATCTGTTTTCTCCCGATGTAATAATACTGATACCGGATGTTGGAGATATCAGAGCATTTCCTGAGCTATTGTCAAATGATGCTGAGGTAGAAAAGGCATTGAAAAGTAGCGCAAATTATTGTACAATGCTTTGGGAAAATATATCAAAAATAGGTGCGCATGTTTTTCAAGCTAATTTTGTTACCCCTCCGGTCAGCCAGCTTGGGAATCTTGAAGCCAATTATGCGTTTTCCAAAACATCTTTTATCCATAAATTGAATCTGGAGCTGATACATCAAAAGCCCGGCAGCGTCACCATTTTAGACTTTGAGACTCTCGCTTCGAATTTGGGTAAGAACAAATGGTTTGAGTATTCATCGTACTTTTTGTATAAGCAAGGATTTTGTTTTGATTTTCTAGGCGATGTTTGCAGCTTGATATGCGCCCAGATTGCCGCAGTTGCGGGAATGACAAAAAAATGCCTTGTACTAGACCTCGACAACACACTTTGGGGCGGCATTGTCGGAGATGATGGATACGATGGGATTGAGCTCGACCCAAACAATGCGGTGGGGGAAGCATATCGATTTTTTCAAAGGTATGTTTTGGCGCTTAAAAACCGCGGGGTGATTTTAGCCGTATGCAGCAAAAACGATGAGGAAATAGCGAAAGAGCCATTCTTGAAAAACGAGAACATGCTGCTAAGGCTCGACGACATAGCCTGCTTTATGGCTAACTGGGACGATAAAGCCATAAATATATCGCGAATCGCAAGCGAACTGAACATAGGCGTGGACAGCCTGGTTTTCTTTGATGATAATCCTGCCGAGCGGGAGCTAGTAAAAGACAATTTGCCGGAGATTTTGGTGATTAACGCTCCCGAAGACCCGGCTTATTATGCGGCTGCATTGGACGTGGCGCACGCTTTCGACTGGCTTCAGATTGCGAAAGAGGATTTAAGCCGCAGCTCGTCTTATGTATCTGGGGGTGAACGGGCGAAGCTAGAAAGCTCGTTTGTCAATTACGGCGAGTACCTAAAAGCCCTTAATATGACTGCGACTATCGGGTTTCTTGACAAACGGCGGATTCCAAGGTTTTCACAGCTTATAAATAAGACAAACCAGTTTAACTTGCGGACACAAAGATATTCGGAAGCCGCAATAGCAGACTTTGCAACAGATGAAAGCTATCGTCTTATCTATGTTGAGTTGAGCGATAAATTTAGCGACTATGGGCTTATATCGGCTGTTATTCTTCGAAAAAGCGGGGATGTGTGTTTTATAGACACATGGCTCATGAGTTGCCGGGTTTTAAAACGAGGAGTGGAGGATTTGCTTTTTAATTTCATTGTGGAAGTTGCGTCAGGGCTGAAGTGCTCAAAAATCGTAGGCGAATTTTTGCCCACAAGGAAGAACATGATGGTCAAAGATTTATTCGCAGACTATGGTTTTTGCAAAGCGGATGCTGAGAATACATACATGCTTAATGTGGCGGAGGCAAGTCAGAGAGATACATTCATTAGTAAGGAGTTGGTTTAAGATGGAAACTATTGAGATATTGCAGGAAATTTTCAGGGATGTGTTTGACGAAGAGGACATGGAGATATTTCGTGAAATGAGCGCCAAAGACCATGATGATTGGGATTCGTTGACACAGATTCAGCTTATCGTTGCGACTGAGAGGAAATTCAATGTGAAATTTTCAACAGAAGAAGTTATGCAGCTAAAAGATGTTGGCGAATTTGCGGATTTGATAGATTCGAAGAAAGGCTGAGCTTTGTCTATGTTTCAAGAAACTTCCAGCGAAATTAGATTCAAAGATTTGACACTCGGGCAAGAAGCGATAATTCCTCCGGGTATGGGGGGGGGGGGTATAATCGTGACAAGAGAGATGCAAAAAAACTTCATGAGCACAACCGGGGATGTAAACCCTATGCACATATGCGAAGAATTTGCGCAGACTAAAGGATATGAGAGCGTCATATGCTATGGAATGCTAACAGCGTCGTTTTACTCAACCCTTGTAGGCGTATACTTGCCCGGCAAGTATGCTATTTTTCAGGAAGCGAATGTTTCGTTTTCAAAGCCCGTATATATTGGAGATAGTTTGCGGGTTAAGGGTAGAATTACAGAAATTAATGAAGCGTTAAAGCGCGTTACAATAAAAGCTGAGATAAGAAACCAAAAAAATGAGCGTGTTTCGAAAGCCACGCTTGAAGTTGGTTTGACGGAGTAGGGGGGCGAGTTCTGTGGAAAGGGTATATTTAATAACCGGAGCGAGTTCCGATATAGGCATGGCATATATAAATAGTCTAAACGCTGCGAATCAGCCTGACGAGACAAAGGTTATTGCCCATTACAGGAGCATGTCTGCTGAATTTGAGTCGCTTATATCAGCCATGAAAAATATTTCGATTGAGCTTGTCCAAGCTGACTTGAGCCGCCCGCAGGAAGTGATGAATATGGTGGAGATCATTAAGCAGAAATATTCGCATCCGACACATATACTGCATCTTGCGGCAGGGAAATTTAAGCACATGCGCATAAGGGATTTCGATGGTGAGCGAACGAGGCATGAAATGGAAACTCAGGTATACTCTTTGGCGGAGCTGTTGAAGGCGTTCATTCCTGCGATGGCTAAAGAAAGATTTGGGAGAGTTGCAGTCATGCTGACAGCGTACACTGTTGGTGTGCCGCCAAAGTTTGTAACAGATTACAGCATCTGCAAACACGCCCTGCTTGGACTGATGAAGGCCGCTGCGGCGGAGTATTGCGACAAGGGCATATGCATTAACGCTGTTTCCCCGTCTATGATGGAAACAAAGTTCTTAAGCGACATAGATAGCCGCATAGTTGAAATGACTGCAAATCAAAGTCCGCTAGGCCGCAATATGAGTGTCGACGAGATAATCGCAGGAATAAGGTTTTTGATGTCAGAGGAAAATTCATACATGTGTGGAATCAATCTGAATCTATCCGGCGGGGAGACTCTGGTTTAAAAAAGGAGTAGTGGGAGTGAAGAGTGCTGTCGTTACAGGAGCATCTGGATTTGTAGGCACCCATGCTGTGCAAAAGATTGCATCAATGGGTGTGAAGGTTTATGCATTATGTGGGCTGGGAAATAGAAATAACGACCGCATATCCGGTGTCGATAATGTAAGCGTTATCGAATGCGATTTGCTAAGTAGCGATATGGTGTGGATGTCAGAGCTTCCTGAACATATTGACGTTATATATCATTTGGCGTGGACAAGCACTACAGGACCTTTCAGAACGAATATGTCTTCTCAAATGAGAAATGTCGTTATCGCAGATAATGTTTCACTACTAGCATTGGCAAAGTCGTGCAAAAAAATTGTTGTTACGGGAACGGTTTCAGAGCATTTATGTACACAGATTGAAACTGAAAATCAATTCCACCCAATTGCATTCTATTTACACACAAAAAGATACATTAGGAATATGTTCGAGCAATTTTCACTCCAGAATGCGGTAACTCTTGTGTATTGCACTTTTTGCCATCCCATTGGATATTATAATAAAACGAACCAAATATTTGCGAAATTAGCGATAGACATAATGCAGGGCGAAGTATGCACTTTTGGTCCTGCAAACTACTTTTTTGATGTTATTGCAGTTGAGGATTTAGCACATGCGTTGTATTTATGCGGAGTCTCCTCTTTGAAGAGGCAAGTCTACTATGTAGGCAGCGGTAACCCACAGATATTGAAACAGTATATAAAGCAAGCTCGTGATATCTTAAATCCCGATGGAGAACTGCAGTTCGATGGAGCTGTGGGCGCTACGCAACCGCTGCAACGAGAGTGGCTTGACTGTTCAGAATTCTGTGCGGAAACAGGGTTTGTGCCGAAAGTTGACTTTGAGGAAGCTTTTAACCGTACAGTTAATTGGGTGACCGAGGCTATGCAGTCTGAAACATAAAAAATAGTATTGTGGAGGAACACATGAAGGATGTAAATTGCCGGTTTTGCGGAACTAAATTGGAGTACACTCTTGTGAATTTGGGATTGTCTCCGTTATCTAACGAATATCGGAGTCAGGATGAAATCGCTGAGGGGCAGTATTATTATCCGCTAATCGTGCATGTATGTGGCGAATGCTTTCTAGCACAGGCTATGGAGTTTAGTAAGCCCGATACCATATTCACAAATTATAAATATTTTAGTTCATATTCAAAGAGTTGGCTTAAACACTGCAGGGAGTACGTGGATATGATTGTCCCCTATATAAAACTGAATAGCAAAAGCTGCGTTACAGAGATCGCTTGTAATGATGGGTACTTGCTACAGTATTTCAAACCATATAACATACCCGCTTATGGGATAGAGCCGTCTGAAAATGTTGCTCTTGAAGCAAAAAAGCAAGGGATTGATGTGGAAGTTAGCTTTTTTGGAAAATCGTTGGCAGAGAAGTTAGTGTCACAGCGTGGCAAGTCAAACTTAATAATTGGCAATAATGTGTTTGCGCATGTGCCGGATATCAACGGATTTGTTGAGGGCCTGCGTATTTTGCTTGATAAAGAAGGGCTAATAACGCTTGAGTTTCCACATTTATTAAAGCTTATGCAAAACAATCAATTTGATACTATCTATCATGAGCACTATTACTATTTCTCGTTGCTGTCGCTAGTAAAGGTATTTTCCACTCATGGATTGAAAATAGTCAAGGTTGACGAGCTTGATACGCATGGGGGTTCGGTGAGGATTTACATAACACACGATAGTGATTGCAGAGAAAATGATGAATCTGTCGAAAAAGTGCTTAACGATGAGTACGCCTATAAATTGAATTCAAACAATACATATGAATCGTTTAGCAAGAGCGTTCGCAACATTAAACTAAGCAGCATAAAACTGCTTACGGAACTGAAAAACAAAGGAAAATCCATTGCGGCTTACGGTGCGGCGGCTAAAGGGAACACATTTTTAAATTACTGTGGCTTAGGGAGCGATATCATAGATTATGTATCAGATGCCAATCCGCATAAGCAGGGATCATACCTGCCGGGCTCGCAAATACCAATTGTCGACAAGTCGAAAATATATGATACAAAACCGGACTACATTGTTATTTTACCATGGAACATTTCTGATGAAATAGAAGATGACCTCCGGGAGGTACGTAGATGGGACTGCAAGTTCATAACGTTCATTCCGGAAACAAAGGTTTGGTGAACTCATATACTTGACAAAGTCAATGCACAATTGAGCGTAGCGGGGAAATTTGCGTATGCTTGTTAATAAGCTAAAGAAACTAAACACGCCCGGATTTCAAAACAATCTTTGGACGCTTCTATCGGCAGGTGCAGCAGCAGCACATACTAGTTTGTTGCTTTTAATCATAGTGCGCTTTGTAGGGTTGGCAGAGGCCGGGCTTCTCAGTTACGCTATAGCTGTTTCCGCACTCCTAATAGTGTTGGTTCTCTTTAGCGTTAGAGGGTATCAGAGTACAGACATACGGCAGGAATACCGTTTCAGTGTTTACCTAGGTATGCGCACATGTACGGCAACAATCGCATCAATAATCATGGTGGTTTTTCTGCTTCTGGGCAGCTTTGACTTGTCTGAGGCTGCTGTAATTTTTATACACTTTCTGATTGTCTTGACGGATGGATATGCGGATGTTTTTATGGGAGATTTACAGCAGAAAGGAAAAATGCGCATTGCGGGGCGGATGCGTGTGTGCGCTTTTTGCGCAGCGTTCATAGCTTCCGCCGTTTTAATAGTTATTCTCCGGAGCATCATTATTCCATTGCTCGTATCAGGTCTGACATTTCTTTGCGTATACATTTCATGGATATGGATCTACCGAAAAGATTTTGGGAAGATACGAGTGAAGCTGGATGTTTCAGCTATTAAGAGTTTGATGGGCACCACATTTCCGTTGGTGCTGGGTGCGCTTATGTTTGCTTTTTTGGGGAATGCTCAAAAATACTATTTAGAGGCACTCGATTCACACGAAGCCGTAGCTATTTTTACAATCCTGATTATGCCGGTAAATATGCTGAATATATTTTATGGGGCTTTTTTTGGGGGCGCTGATATAACAAAGGCAGCCGAGTTGTTTGCTGCCGGACAATTAGAGCAGTTCGCCAAGCGAATAAACAGACAGGTATTATTTGCAGTAGCTTTGTATCTGGTGTTCATGATATGTGCATATTTTTGGGGGATCCCTGTGCTGTCGTGGTTGTACGCCACCGAATTGTCACAGTATAGATGGGAGTTCATGCTGCTGCTGTTTGGGTTCATATCTACTACGGTAATGTATGCCATGTCTGCGGGGCTGCTTGTGATGCGTAGGCAAAAGATTTCAATTGCTTGTGTAGTCGCTGTTACGGTTGTAGCTGGCCCTGCAATGTGGGTGCTAGTGTCTCGCTACGGGCTAACAGGTGCGGCTTACTCAGGAATTGTTATATACGTGCCCCTGGCAGTGCTGCTTTTCCTTGCGTACCGCATTGTGCTTAGGAAATACAAGAAAGGCGCAGGGTGAACTTCATCATCCCACCAACCTCAACAATGATTTTTACCATAGCTTCAACTTGTTTTCCATAAATTCTAAAATTTGCTTGTCCATTATCGCACAGATGTCTCCATTTTGCAAATATGTGCGTGTCCATTCAACGGTCTTTTTGATGCTTTCGTTGATTCCCCAATTGGGCTTCCAGTTAAATATCGACTTTAATTTCGAACAGTCCAGCTTTAGGAACCCAGCTTCATGTGGGCCGCCAATGTATTGGTTCTCCCATGTTTGGCCTTCTCCCCATGCTTTGCAAAATAAATCGACCAGTGTGCCGGTTGTGACGCAGTCGCAGTCGTCGGGTCCGACATTGTAGTATCCCGCAAAACGCCCATCCTCATATTGTTTTTGCGCTATCATTAGATAGGCAAAGAGCGGATCCAGCACATGCTCATACGGGCGCGTTGAGTTCGGGTTGCGGACTATGATTTTTTCCTTCTTTATCGCCGCACGCACGCAATCGGGGATGATGCGGTCGGTGGCGAAATCGCCGCCGCCTATGACATTGCCCGCTCGCGCAGTCGAAACAGCGACCCTGCCATCTGCGAAAAAGGAGTTTTTATAACTGTGCGTTACAAGCTCAGAGCAGGATTTGCTATTGGAATATGGGTCAAAGCCGTCAAGGGGGTCGGTTTCCCTGTAGCCCCATTCCCATTCCTTATTTTCATAGACTTTATCTGTTGTGACATTCAGGAAGCTTTTAACGCCATCATACAGCCGCGCGCATTCTAATATGTTTACCGTGCCCATGACATTTGTCTCATAAGTGTAGGCAGGGTCGTCATAGGATTTGCGCACGAGAGGCTGCGCCGCCATATGTATAACGATTTCGGGCTTTGCCTGCTCAAACGCCCTACATAAGCCGTGCCTGTCGCGAATGTCGCCGATGACAGAGGTTATTTTGCGGTCAACCCCGCAGATGGAAAAAAGGTTTGGGTTTGTAGGCGGCTCTAACGAATAGCCCGTCAGCTCAACGCCTGCGCTGAGCAGTACCCTGCAAAGCCACGAGCCTTTAAACCCGGTGTGCCCTGTCAAGAACGTACGTTTGCCCTTCCAAAAAGCTAGATTCATTTCCAATTTCTCCAAGGCGCTCGCCCATTTTCCCACAAATCTTCAAGTTTCTGTTTGTCGCGCTGGGTATCCATGCACTGCCAAAATCCATTGTGTTTGTACGCCATTAGCTGACCTCTCTCAGCAATTTGCTCCAATGGTTCTTTTTCAAGCACTGTGGCATCATTTTCTATGAACTCAAATATTTGTGGTTGAAACACCATAAATCCGCCATTTATCCAGCCTGTGTCATGTTGGTCTTTTTCACGAAACGCATCAATGCGGTTGCCTTCCATATCCAGCACCCCGAATCGCCCCTCGGGTCGAACCGACGTGAGCGATGCCAATCTGCCGTGGGATTTATGGAACTCAACCAGTCTAGAAATATTCACATCAGATACGCCGTCCCCATATGTAAGGAGGAAGGGTTCGTCACCAATGTAGGGCTGGATTCGTTTAACGCGCCCCCCGGTCATGGTGTTAAGCCCTGTATCTACAAGCGTGACACACCACGGTTCGGCTGTATTGGAATGGGTTTGCATTACGTTGCCGTCACGGAAATCAAAAGTTACATCGGAATTGTGCAAGTAATAGTCGGCAAAATATTCTTTTATGACGTGCTGTTTGTATCCGCAGCAGATGACAAAATCGTTAAATCCAAATTCGGAGTAGGATTTCATGATATGCCACAAAATAGGCTGCTCTCCAATCTCAATCATAGGCTTGGGCTTCAGGTGCGATTCCTCTGAAATCCGGGTGCCTAGTCCGCCTGCTAGAATTACTACTTTCATAGGTCAACCACCCTTTGATTCATATTTTGTAATACTGCTTATACCACTCGACAAACTTGCCAATGCCTTCATCAATTTTGGTCGAGGGTTTAAATAAGGTTTTTTTCATTAGTTTGTCAACGTCTGCATATGTCTGCGGAACATCACCCGGAGACATTGGGTGGTATTCCTTAATCGCATCCTTTCCTAATGCTGTTTCTATTGCGGATATGAAGTCCTCCAGCAATACCGGGTTATTGTTTCCTATGTTGTAAACTGTTGAGGGAATCTCGAGATTATCCGGCGGCTTATCCAGCAAATCCGAAATTCCTGCAACAACGTCGCCCACATATGTGAAGTCTCTCGACATTTTTCCATAGTTATAGACGCAGATGGGCTTTTCGTCCAGTATATCTCTAGTGAAGCTAAAATACGCCATGTCCGGCCTCCCCCATTCGCCATAAACCGTGAAAAACCGTAAACCCGACGACTTAATCCCAAAGAGGTGGGCATATGTAAACGCCATCGACTCATTCATTTTTTTAGTACATGCGTAAAGGGAGGCGGGTTTATCTGCCTTGTCATCTTCAGAAAAGGGGATTTTGTCGTTCAGGCCATATACGCTGCTTGAGGAAGCGTACAGCAAGTGGCCTACAGGGTGCGCTCTACAGCATTCCAGAATGTTGAGGAAGCCGTCTATGTTGCTTTCAATGTATTTTTCGGGATGGACTAGGGAATACCTTACCCCGGCTTGCGCTGCAAGGTTAATCACAGTGTGAAAGCAATACTTCTTAAAAAGCATCGTTAGGCAGGGCTTATCTTTCAGGTCTGCTTTTACAAAATGCAAGTTATTATTCTTTTTGCTCTTGATTATTTCTTGTTCCGAAATATCCCCACTGATCTCGAAGCCCAACTCGCGCAACCTGTCGCACTTTAAGGATACATCATAATAATCGTTGACATTGTCAAGGCCAACTATTGTAATACCTGGATAGTCGTGCAACAGCCGATTTGTCATATGAAATCCGACAAAACCTGCCATTCCGGTTAGTAAGATTGTTTTCATTGCGACTCATCCTTTTCAGTAAAATCATATACAGCCTTGATGCTATAGGGCATGTCTATTTTGGAGCCGTAATAGATTTTGGTCAGCATATCGCTCATAAGCCCAAATACAAATAATAACACTCCAACAATGAGAAACAGAATTGACAGGAAGGAATGAAACGTGTCGGTGAGGCTTCTACCCATAAAATATAAGACCGTAGTCCAAGCGCCAAATACAACGCCAAGGAACAATGACACAACTCCAAGGCTCCCCAGAAGGTGCAGTGGCCTGACAGCGTACTTGTTCCAGAACCACACCGCAATCATGTCGATTAGCCCCTTGACCGTCCTCTTCCAGTTATATTTCGTCTGCCCTGCGGTGCGCGGCCTGTGATTCACCACAATCTCTCCTATTGTAAATCCTTTTATTCTCAGGAGCGCAGGAATAAATCTGTGCATTTCGCCGTAAAGGGTCATTTCCTCAAAGCACTCACGGCGATATATTTTGAGCGAGCATCCACTGTCGTGAATATGGTCTTTTACTATGATGCCACGCAGAAGGTTTGCGCCTCGTGATGTGAATTTTTTCAAGAATGAATCCTTGCGGTTCTTCCGCCAGCCGGAAACAACGTCCAGATTGCTCTCTTCAAGGTGAGAAATCAGGTGCGGGATGTCAGCAGGGTCGTTTTGGCAGTCTCCGTCCATTGTTACGATATAGTCGTACTGCGCAGCCTTAATCCCTGCATCCATGGCTGCGGTTTGTCCGAAGTTTTTACGCATCTGAATGTATTTTAACGGATAAAGTTTGGCTGCATTTTCCCTAGTTTTGTCAGCTGAGCCGTCATCGACGAAAATAATCTCGTAGGTATAGCCATTTTTTTCGCAGACGGATTTTATCTCTTGATGAAGGGTTCCTACGTTGTCCTCTTCGTTGTAAACTGGCACCACTATCGATATGCTCATGATATCTCCCACCTATTCTAACTAAACAAAATGTTGAAAAAAGCCAAACTGAGCTCTCGCGAGTCAGAAGCTATAAAATACTCTTTACAAACAAATCTAATGGTTATTCTTTCGCCTTTTGCATGCCATAACGCATAGTCCGGAAGCGCAAAGCGGTAAACCCCTCTGCCCGGCTCCAATTCGACTGAGTCAACCAAAATATCGTTCACATACAGCGACAAAGTTTGATTATAGATTGAATGAACGTACACTTCCAAATGTGTAAAAACTTCCTCAGACAGTACCGACAGTGCCGCTTCTTGCGCCATCCACCGTACATATTGCCCATCCCAGTTTTCGACATGCCACCACCCGCTACGTCTTACTCGCTCAAACAGCTCGCTATTAATGTTTATCAATTCCCCAATTTGAATAAACTCGGCATGGCTATCATAGCTGTACAAAAACACAGGAGGAGAGTCAAAGAAAAAAGGCGTAGGCCTGAAGGGGTTGAACATAAGCACGCTTCTGCTAATTACCCCTTCCTCTACGAAGCCAAGGAGTCTTGCATTCTGTATCCAGTTGTGACGCAATAGCACAAACGCATTTTCGTCAGTTCTGTCAGAGGCATGCCAAATATCAGAAATGTCTCGAATCGAGATGTTGTTTTCGCTCCATCTGAAAATGCCCGTATCAATGATTGGCACTCTCGTGAGTGTGCTCGGGAGAAAAGTATACCAGTGCGAGTACATAACATTTGCGCCGCTCTCCAGAAAATGATTATACCCATCCCTGACATTTTCTACGGATGCTCTCATATGCCTGTAATGGTTAACACTGACGATTGAAGAGACGTACATCAGAACCGCAACCATAACTGACAAGAAAAGGAAGCCAGATTTCTCAAGGTTTAGCAGGTTATTTTTTAACCAAAAATCATGCTCGTTCTCCTTATCAGGGATATTCTCTTTTAAAAAGCTGCCTGCTAACAGCAATATTGGAACGATAACAAGCATGGTATATCTGAAATCCACTTGTCCAAAAAAGCCGACCGCCCTTGGTTGAACGTTACTGACAGCAGAAAAGGCCAAAATAGGCAATATTGCCCACGCTAACCATAGCAACTTTTCGCCTCCCAGTGAAATTTCGATTTTCTTCCGAATCAATCCAACAATTGCGATAATGATTATCGCAACTAACACAGCTCGTTGGAAATTCCAAATAGAAAACTGGTAGAAATACACAAATGAGCCAGGGCCATAAATTATAAACGTATGAAGTGTGCTTGCAATGATGTAGTCGGCAAAAGCCAAACCCGCCAGTGATATCAAATAGATTGCTGATTTACATTTTAGCAAAGAAATAATCGCAAGGAAAAATAAACCAATATTCATCAGAAGCCGCAATTGATGTGGAAACAGCCAACTCATCAGATTCAGCTTGTGACCTCTTAAATATTCGTTAAAGGGTATAACCGTAATCACACCACCGGGTGGAATAGGAACGGTAAAAAGGTTTTGGAGATATGGAATTAATACGTGAACAGCGACTAAAATGATGCCTATCAAAACGCCGATAAAGCAGATTATAAACACTTTTGAGTTTAACAGCCTCTTCCGAAGTTGCACATTTTTTGCTGCATCTAGCACAAAAGCAAAGAATATAACAGCAATCATAAAAAAACCATATTCCTTCGCCCCAAAGGTGTACATTAAAGAAGCGACTAAAAAAATCCAGTTTAAAATGCGGTGCCCTATATTATACTTGACCCTCAAATAGCAATAATAGCTAATCAATGTTCCAAAAATTAGAAAGACTTCCATAAAGATTACTTTGCCCATGAGGAAAAACCATGGGTTGAGAGCAAGCAATGCGGATATGACAAACGCTATCCGTCTATCGTTATGCAGCAGCATACATATCCTATGCATCACAACTATAGACAGAATGCTAAAAATTCTCACAACTAAGTGAGAAATGACTTCGGTTTCTCCAAATATGGAATAAACGAATGCAAGAATGTAATAGACAAAAGACATTCTGCCGTCATATAGATTGTACATCCTAAGCAAAGCTCTGGTAACTGTGTTAATACCATCCCAAAAGTAGATATCTCGTATGCCAATCAGGCCAATCGCAATTATGAAAGCCAATGAGCATATGTTAATAATCCTCCAGCTATTTTTGTCATCCTTGTCGAATCTCAAAATAAAAAATATTAATAGGCAATTAGCTAAGAGAACCAAATATTTTGAGGCATTGATTACATTTAGCAATGCGAGATTTTCTGTAATGGAAGACGAAAACAAAAAGCCCATCAACAGCATATTTATCAAAACGATAAATATCATTCTTTTGTTGCTGTCTTTTAGCAGTCCTAACATTAACGGTTCTCCTCAATTATTTTCATCATCAAAAATTAGTTGGGAAATCAGTGCGGTTGCATGTTTCGTTGCTGATAGCGAACCATGGAAAAAATTGTTGCACAAAAAAAACGCCATCTTATGCAAAAGGCCAAGCGCATCACAGCACTTTTCCTGTATGCTATCTTTTAGTACCGAGCTATAAGTGCGGCCAATTTTGCTTATGTTCATCTTTGCCTCGACATGTCTAGCCGCATTCTCGCTAAGTTGGTCTCTATAATCCTTGTCTAAAAAAAGTGTCCGCATGCCATTATATATATTATCAATTTCGTTTTCAATATTTATAGGCAATTTTAGGCAGCAGTCATCGGGAATTTCACCAAACGAACCGACATCATTTACAATGCAGGGCTTGCCCATCCCTATGATTCTGGATACGGAACCTGATGTTTCCCCACCATACGGATATCTGAGATTTATGCAAACATCGGAGAGCTGGATGTATTCCAAAAATTCTTGGCTTTCCGTATATCCCGTTATGACAACATGCTCGCACAGGTTATATTTTTTCGTAATCGCTTGAATTTCCTCATCTCGATCCGCATCAACACGGCCGACAATTATGTATTTAAACTGAATATTCGGAAACTCAGCGATAAGGCGCGCAAAAGCGATTAGCGTTGGCCCTATCCTTTTTGAGTACGTGACGAATCCAACCGATGAAAAAACAAAAAAGTCCTGCACTCCATATTTTTGCTTTAGCAGGGCACCATTAAATGTTGTACTCATAGGGTTTACGTAATGTGCCACACGCCTTATAGTTTTTGCAAAATTTTGCTCCAAAATCTTTATCTTTGAATATCGGCTGTGTACTATTATACATGTGGCGTTATCCAGAAGATATTTGTTCATGGGATTCCCTGTTAAATCTGTATCAGGGTAAGTATCTGTCACACAAGCTTGCTTTGCGATTTTTTTATATTGCTCAGGCAGGCATCTGTATAAATAATCCAACACAAATTCATGCAGCACGATAATTCCCGGGTACTTCAATATGTATGGCACCATATATAAATGGTGCGGATTATTGCCTACCTGATACATGATGGCATCATATTTATCTTTCTTTTGCTCAAATTCATCGTGGCTTAAAATGTCGAATCTCGAAACTATGTTGGGATTGTCCGGCTGATAGCCGTCGTCAATAAAAATATCAAAATCAAAATACTTGTGCAGCTCAATCAGAATGTCTTCTGTATAATCCGCTATGCCGGACACCAAGGGGCATAGCGGTGTAAACATGGCAAGCCTTGGGCGGTTGTTCATTTGCACCGATGATTTTGCGAGATATTCGCTCTTTATCACTTCGAAATAATCGTCCAGCTTTTGCTCGTCAAGCTCAAATCCAGAGATTTTGCCAGTTGTCGATAGCATCTCGTTGTTCACAATTGCTTCCAAAGCATCGATTCTTTTTTGAAACGCACCTAAGATAAGCCAAAGCATTTCTTTATCGAGCGCAGAATCATATGATTCATGCGGGGCTCCCCCTTTTTCGTGGAAGGGATTGATTTTTTTTTCGAAATATCTTTCAAGGGCGTCATGAGAAAGCAATTGGGCATTTTGAATTTCGTTATATATCTGCGGGTTTTCCTGACCAATAATGCGCAACAGTTTGTCAAATACCAACTTGTTTTCATCGGAAAAACTATAATCACTCTGCAAATTGCGCCACCCCCTCTCTCTGCGTTAATTGCTTTAACCACGCCCGGATATGCGCTGATATATAGCTTTCCACATTTCGACCAGATTATCTCTACTGTAATGCTTTACGTAGGTAGAGTACGCTTCGTCGGCAATTTGCTCACGCAGCAGTGGTGAATCCAGCAGGCTAAGCACATGTGCAGCGAAATCCTCCGGGTTGTCCCCTATAAGAATATCCTTTTTATCTGTATACAGCAAACCCTCTGCGCTTAGGCTTGTCGCTACGACTGGCAGTTTCGCTGCCCAAGCTGTGGGGTTTTTCAGCCGTACCCCCGCGCCTATCCAAACCGGAGATACGAACACTTTGCTTTGGTGAAACAAAGGCCGCTCATCTTCTATAGAACCCCAGAATGTTATGCCTTTATGCCGCGCTATGCGCATAAGCATTTCATCGTCCGGTTTTCCGGAACCCACAATCTCCAGCTTTGTGTTAGGCCTCTTTTTGAGTATGATTGGAAACACTTCATCTATCAGCCAAATCAACCCATGTGCATTGGGATACCAATTCATGCTACCTATGAAAAACAAGTCATATGGCTTTTCATTTTCATGTGATTGAGGATGATACGACCTGTCATCAATTGCTGCGCCGGAGGGTGCATAGATTACATCGGGTTTCGGAGCCATTTGCCGTACAGTTTCCACTTCTTCAGGCGAAATACAAAGAATGTGGTCAAACCAGCTTAAAACAGTATCCTCCCAAGACTTTAATGTGATATAGTCATTATTCACTCTATCATAGTCGTTTTTTTTCGCATAGGGCAACCATCTTTTGTATACCATCCACTCGACATTTTGCTGGTCAAGCACAATTTTTGCATCGCTATGCTTTCGCAAAAAAGGAACAATCCAAGCGAATTGGGTATGAATGACCTGAATTATGTCATAGTTGGTGCTTCTTATGTGCTCACAAACCGCTTGCAGATAATTCTCGTTAAGCGTATACCATACTTGGTCTGAAAAGTTTTTGGGTATATTTTTCCAATCGTATTGAAATTCTTCTGTTGTGAGAACACCGTGCGCCTCCTTTACAGTTGGCAGAGCCTGTAAAAACTGTTGGTTAAAGCTAATCTCATCCTCACTAAAGCTCAAGAACAAGAATGAGAAATCCACACCGTCATCATGTGAGAAATTCATAGCGGGAAATAAAACGCGCTTTGCCCCACCGCTGATTGGAGGGCAAATCATGTAGTTGCTCAACACAAGGACAGATATGTTTTCTTGCGTACTCATTTTGCTTCACACCTCAACCGTCTTATTTCAAGCCTATAAAAGAGAATTTTTGTCACAAATAAAAAGCACACAAGGGGTTGGGTAAGCGGCAGAATTTATATGCTTTACGTAAACCGGCTTGACCTGGGAAATTGTTTTTTTGTTTATAATTCTGTGATATTCCGGAGGGTCCTTCTCGTTATATGGGCAATAAAACAACGCAAATCGTTTTGCGATTTTTGTGGACTTCCTAATGAAATCAAATGGCTCGTCAAGATGCTCTATCGTATGGGAACAAAAAACGAAATCATAGCTGTTGTCGGCCATGTCAAATATATCAACATTAAGAACATTGCTGATAAATGGTTGCATTTTGCAATAGCTGTTCCATACGTCTTCAATGTCGGTGGTATCAATCTTTATGTTTACGGCATATCCCCATACCGCATCGTAAAACAACTCGCCAAATAGATTGGCTCCGGCTCCGGTGCGCGGGCCAATGTCCAGCAGTGTATATTCTTGCCACAAAGCGCCTCCAGAGTGCAAAAAATGTTCCCAAAAATGCGGCAGGCAGTCTATATAGAAAATCATGGTTTGCCTGTCATATGTGAGCGCAGCTCTATAAAACAACTCTTTCAACTCATCTTCGGAGTCACTGTACTGCTCAGTGAACATGGATTTTAAATAGTCAATAAATTCGTCACTGGACCACCCAGGCACGGCGTTTTTTCTGATTTCGTGTATCAGATGTTTTGAGCCTAAATCAGTCGGATAGACGTTGTCTATAATGGAAAATGGTGGCTCTGTTAATTTTGCATGGCTGATGCGGTCATTATTTGCAAGTGCACTGGGAGCTTTTTGCGTAGGGGGGGCCGTTTCCACTACACTCATATATGCGCTGACCGAGATGTTGGCGAGCCTATCATTGGCGTAGTTATCCTTGTATGTTTTGTGCGCTTGGTCAGAAATGCCTTTCCTAAGCGAGGCATCATCAAGCAAGCGCAGTACACTGTTTGCGAAATCCTGTGGTGTGTCTGCTATAAGCAAATCCTTGCCATCTGTATAGTTAAGCCCTTCTACACTCAGGCTGGTGGCGACCACAGGTGTCTTTGCCGCCCATGCCGTAGGATTTTTTAGGCGCACTCCGGCGCCAATCCATATGGGGGAGACAAACACCTTGCTGTTATGAAATAGCGGTATCTCATCCTTAATGCTTCCCCAGAATGTCACATTTGGGTATCTTTTGATTCGGTTGAGCATATCGCTATCAGGCTGACCTGAGCCGACAATTTGCAAATTAGTTTCTGGCCGCTGCTTGAGGATTAACGGCATAACCTCGTCTAGCATCCATATCAGCGCATGTGCATTCGGAAACCACTCCATGGTTCCAATAAAGAACATATCGTATTTCTTTTCTGCTATTTCGTTTTTTGGATAATATAAGTCATCATCAATAGCGGCACCGGATGGCACAAAATATGTGTTTAAGTTAGGGAATTGCTTGCGAATCATTTTTTCCTCAATGGGGGAAATGCAAAAAACCGCATCAAACCAAGGTAACACCTTTGTCTCCCATGCTTTCAACGTTTCATAGTTTTTTTGAATCTCCCGCCTATCTTGTGGCAGAGCGAATTTTAACCACCGCTCATATACCATGTGTTCAATGTTATGATGATTAAGCACAATCTTCGCATTGCTATGCTCACGTAAAAATGGTACGACCCAAGAAAATTGGGTATGTTCCACTTGTATTATGTCATAGTCGGTCGCCTTTAGTTCCTTAATTAGAATATTTAAATAATCTTTGCTCATGGTATCCCATGCTTGCCGGGGAAAGTCATCCACCAGATTTTCTTTGTTGAACATAAATTCAACTTGAACCAAAACTCCGATTGCGCGGTCTACATTGCTGAAGGATTCAAGATATTTCTTATTTTTTGCGACCTCTGCTTCTGAATAGCTCATGTAAAGGTAAGTAAAGGATATGGGACACTCCTTGTCAAAGCCGGTCAAAGGGAAAAGCATCCGTTTCGCCCCGCCACTAATTGGCGGACAAATCATGTAGTTGCTCAAAACAAGTACTGAAAGAGGCTTTAACATGTTCATATTGTAATGACCTTCTTTGCTCTAAATTCGCAGTGCCAAACTCGCATCAATAAAATTTAATTCCAAGCGCCCTCTTAATCTTGACAAGCAATCTGATGATAGGGTTCCTTTTTACTCGTTCATTCCGCAAGTGCCGTTTTAGCTTGCTTATTAATGATTGCCTGATTCCTTCGGATGCGATTTCGGCAGGAGGGTGCTGTGTCGGCTGATGCACGACAGCCTGCGAGCCGTACTCTGAGGCAAGTGCGCTCTTTGAGACTGTATTGTGCTTTATATATAAGAGCGCTTCAATGTAGTCTCGGCGCTCTTTCCAGATTTTATCCGTTTCCATAATAAAAGCCCCCTTTAATCAATGCCAAGCCAGTGCAGCTGCAAGCACTTTGTTTGTTTCGGTTTGCTTAAGTTCTTTCAATATGGGTGCGATTCTATCGTGATTTGCCAGCTCCGGATAGTCCTGCAAAGAATATAAAGTATGAATTTTCAGCAGATGCCACCCTGTCAGCAAGCCATTTACAACTTCATCAACAAGCATTGTTTCGTCAACTGCCAGCTCATCTGTCGTTTTATACTCATTATATCGTGTGTCGCTTTCATGTATAAACAAATAATTCTCATCAACGTCCAATTGGAAATGTGAGATATTATGTTCGTACAGCTTGCCTTTACTTAATATATATGGGCTATATCCTATTTCCGCATATTTTTTAAACAAATGTTTTGGCGTATTTCCGAAGGTAAACAAATTATAACCATTAACCTCTGAAAATATGGCGGGAAAACCGAAGTTTTCTAAAAAAGCGTGCATTCCGCATAGCGCAAAAATCTCTGAGCCTTCGATGTCCATTTTTATGAAGTCAACGCTGGTGATGTCGTCCAAGCCAGAAATCTGCCTCCAATCATCCAACTTAAATGCCGGAACTGAAACTGACTGCACATCCTCAAAGGCTCTTTGCGATGATTCCATGTCTTCAACAAGCAACTGATTTTCAATGGAGCCCCATGGGCCATTTTCAACAAACTGTAAATCACCAGTTTGATTCGAGATAGCAAATTCGCCAACTTTTATTGAGTAGCCATTTAGAATAATACTGCGTTGCAGACAATCAACGTTCTTCTTTGATGCCTCCACTGCGAAGCCATGCCAACCTTTTGCGCAAAGCATCATGGATACGGCGCCTATGTTTGCACCTATGTCTAGAAAGTAGCCGTTAGCGGGCAGCAAATCAATATATTTTTTTTCAGCGGCCCAGATAAACTCTCCACGCTCAACTGCTCTGCTAATGGTGTCGGTCATTGTCCTATTAAAAACAAGGCTGTAGCGATTCCCATATGCTTCAAACTCTTTTCCAATGCCATAGACATAGCTGTTTTTTGACTGAGCTTGCTTCAAATACGAGGAGCATTCGTCAGAAAACCACAACTCTTGAAACAGTGAGGCGGGCGTGCTTTTTCTATCCTCATGGCGTTTAATCGTTGCGACTTCTGGATAAGAACCAAGCAACGCCTTATGAACAATCGTCACATCCACTGCCGTTACCGGAATAGCACTTTTCTTAATATTTTTAAACTCATCAGACTGCCATAGCCTGTTAAGCAAAGCCGCCGGAGTCGCTTTAAGGCTAGTGTTATGTGACAGTGTTTCGACCTCGGGGAAGCGACCAAGTAAAGTTGTGTAGGCGTTCGTAACGTCCTCGTCTGTTACTGGCGCAACACTCTTTTCGGCATTCTTAAATTCATCAGACTGCCATAGTTCCTGTAGAATAAAGCCCAAAGTTTTTGCATGCTCAACGCTATAAGAAGCTTCAATTTCGTTCGGAAATCGTCCTAAGAGTGCGTCAAAACCGCTGACAATGTCTTCTTTGGTTACCGGAGTATTTAAACCAAGCTTCACAATGTCGCCAAACCCCTCCGATTCCCAAATGTTCTTAAGCATTGTGCCCAACGTGATGGAAGCACTCGAAAAATAGTCATGTTCTTCTTGGGTTATGTCACGGCCTAAAAGAAAACGGTACGCAAGAGAAGCGTCCTCTACAGTTGTTGCACGCTCGTTCCCATGTGGGTTTCCAGCGTTATAGAGCTCTAACAGGAGCCTGTCGCGCATATACTCGCCTGCTTTTATACGCAATGATTCTGATTCCGGGAGGGCAGCCCCTCTTAGCATGAATGACATTTGTTCTTCATCCTTTGAAGTCACTACGGAATTGCTGTTGCGATAGATTTTGTATTCATCGCTATCTAATAAAATTAGCAAAATTTCCGACAAATTGTACTTGGCGGACAAAAGTGCAGCAATATCGTCATTTGGGGTGGCATCCCGATGTAAAATCGCCTGATATGCTGCGCATATTTCTTCCTCAGTTGCGGGCTTTTTAAAGACATTCAAGAAATTTCGGGCAAACCTTTTCATGTACGCTTCTCTCCCAAGTAAAGCTAGGAATATCTCTGCTAGGAGCTTTCACCTCAGCAGAGTATACAGTGTCCGACAATTGATGTCAATCCCCTTTCAAGGGAGCATTTATGCCTATTGAATCAAGAATGTCGCTATATTTATGTGCTAAGATACGCCAGTCAAGGGTACTGCATACAAAACGGAACGCATTGTCAGCAATCGTTTTTGAGAGTGCGGGATTGACGCACAATTGCACTATGGCTGCTGAAAAACCCTCCAGTTCACATACGAGGGAGTGTTCTCCGTGTTTGATTTCATATCCGCGCATGCCTACCGGGGTCGTGACAGTCGGCAGTTTGGCGCTGAAATAATCCGCCAGCTTCAAATTCGAGCCTGCGCCGCGGCTCATGGGGTTTATGGCGATATCGGCAATACGCATTAAGGAATTCTTCTCCACTGCGTTTACTTTGCCCATCAACAAAATGTTGTCGGGCAAGGTCGCGCTTTCAAGAGCGTCGCATACGCTGCCTATAATCATAAAGTACACGTGAGGCAACTTTTCAGCCAAACAATCCACTATGAAGTCCGCAGCTTCTATATTAGGGGTATGACTGCTCCCGATAAAGAGGGCAGCGGGGTGCCCATTCATCTGCCTTTTTATGGGTTCTAGGTCAACATGCTTGTTATCGACAGGAATCTCGACTCCGTTTTCAACCACGAACACTGGCTTGCCAGAATCAGGGTATAGTTCATCGCTGGAGCAAGAAATAATTAAGCAAGAACAGTCGATAGCGTGCCGCTCAGCCTCTTGTACTTTTTGGTATAGGAATTTGAAATTGGGATGGCCTAGCAATATCTCCTCTTTTAAGGATGTTTCATAGTTGAGGCTTTCGTAAACTACTGGAATGCCGACATCTTTGCTAACCAAATGTGCCATATAGGGATGGCTTAAGATGATTATGTCCGAAAATTTTATTGCCGCGCTTACAGTTGCAGTAAGAAACCGATTTTCTCCACACATATATGACGTTATAATATCGGCAGTGCTAGCCCAAAATCTGTCGCTGATTTTATTCTGCTCTTTGAGATGCGCTTTTGTTTTTGGAATTGAAATTTCTAAAAAGCAGGGGGCGACATTTCTTCGAGATAGCTTGCGCTCGTCATTGAGGCATATAAGCACTATCCTACGCCGGTGCGCCATGTTGCCATATAGGCGGTTGATTCTTATTTCCCCGCCAGCGGCAGGATTGGCAACGGAAAAATCATTAAGCACAAGCAAGGCGGGGATATGTGACTTTGCCTCAAGCTTCTCGATTTCTTGATGAACATGCTGGGCAATGCCCTTCCAGGAAAAGGTCTTGTTGATGTGCTGACGACCGACATTCGCAATTTTTTTTCGATTTGCGAGAGGGGATTCCATGAATTCGTTTAGCTTCTCAGCAAAATTATCCTTGTTCGCCATGCAATAATGTTCGCCGTCAACAACGCCAAGACCTCTGACTCCCACCTCGGTGGAAAGCAACGGCAGCCCTGCCGAGAGGAATTCCAAAGTCTTGAGGTTTGTGCCGGAGCCTGAGAACATAGGGTTTATTGCACAAGTGCTAGTGCGGAACAGCGCCTCCTTCTCCTCTTGGCTGACAACTCCCAGCAATTCTATATTTGGAGTTGGCGTTTTGGCGGCATTAAGGTGTTTGCAGCAGCTGCCGGCAATTTTGAATTTGATGTCCTTACAGTTGTTTGCAAGGTGGTCAATAATAAACTCCGCAGCCTCAACATTAGGGGGATGCCCACTTCCGATGAATAGCACGCTATTGCCCTCTTGTGCTTGAGCGCCGTCGCGCATATGGTATTCATCGGGGTTAATGCCGTTCGGTGCGAGCTTAACTTTTGCGTTGTCTACCCCAAAATCAGAAATAAACCTATTGCGGTCATCTTCGCAAGTTGCAAAAACCAATTCGCACTGGCGCACTAGTTCTCCCTCCAAATCATGAATCAGTTTAAGATACTTATCGGCGTGAGGGCCTGACCATATTTGCGAAAGCAAGTCGGATTCGTAGTTGTGGCTGTTGTAAATCCTTGGCTTGTCGTCCACCCCGAAGAACAAATCATAACGCAACATATAGGGGAATTCATGGATAATGATGTCGCAATTGTCGTGCAGTTCCAAGTATTTCTCATGATAGGTATTTAGGTGCTCGCTACTCAATGCGCACGCCAAAGCAGAAACCTCAGAGGACACTTGTTGCGAAACTAGATGCCAGTGAAGTTTGCCGAAGATTTTATCCTTTGGGATTCTGTGTTCTCTGAAGGTGTCCGAGTGCGTGATGATTTCCATGGGGTGGCTGCCATGGGTGGGAGACAGCAACGTCACGTCATAATAAGCGCTTAGGTGAGAATACATGTTGTAATAGCGAAGCTCCCCTCCGCTTGCGGGCGGGGCGAAGGCAGGGAAGAAGTTGATTACCAAAGCCTTTTTCAAATGTTGCACCCCATATCTGCTGTTATTGAAAGCCAGACCCATGTTAGCAAGTGGCTGCTCGATAAAATCTTCTTAATAAGATTACGAAGCATATATTTCAATCGAAGGCCTTTCAGCATAGTGTTTTGCGTAAACCTCTGCAGCGAGGATGCGATCCGGACCATTTTCTTTAGCACATAATTAATAGGGTGAAAATATTTATACACCCCCTTTTTCCTCAACCTGTTCTTTACTTTGAGAAAAAAGGAGAAGAGCTGAGATTTTCCATATCTGTCTCCAGAATGTGTGGACTCAAAGGATACGAACCCTATATCAAGCTTGTTGCTGCTGTTATTATCCAGCGCAGATATGGCCTGAAGAATTTTCTGTGGGTCAAGTTTGGGAGCTTTGTTCTCGTTCATACTTTGTGTTCCTTCATTCAAGGTGCACCTCGTACGGAGAAACTGGGTTGACACTTTCATTTCTGACGGTGACAACAGACAATCACGCTACCAACGAGTTGCTGCACACTTCGGGGAATTAATGCTGTTTTTGGTCTGCTCAGTATAATACTAAGCAAATCGTCAATGTTTGTCAATTTACTGATTCATACTTAAAAAATGCTCCTAACTAATCTTATTGTGTTTCCTCTTGTAGTTGTGAATTGTCTCCCCCTCCCAAAAAAGTCCTCGACGGATGTCTAACTCGCCGTTTCAAAATCTTACACTTCTAATTCCGCTTACTAAGCAAAAAAGACATCTCACCAACAACCACACCGCCTGCTTGAGCAAAACAAACCTTTGCTCAGCTAATCAGCGTAATCCGACATCAAAAACGCCACATTATTATGTGCAATTTGCTCTTAGAAATTATTCGGGATTCGGCGCACAAGAAAGAGCAGATGCCGATATTATAGCACATGCTCTATGGTTGCACAATCCGCACGACGGATTTCGGATAATTTTCAGAACGAAACTGCGGACTGACCGAGTTTTGAGAGAAACAGCAGCGCAAGTCCGCCCTTCTTTGACAGTTAATTACTCAAGTTTCGCACTAGGCAACAACCTGTAAAGAGCTGAAAGCGGTAGGCAAAGAAGCTACAAACTGGCGAAGGGACATATCAAGCAGCTCGTCAGAATCCACAAAACAGACAAGAATCTCCCTCATAACGATTTCCAAAGCCTCCGGTAGCGAACAGTCACGGAACTCATCAAACAGCCTAAGGAACAACTGGCCGTCAGTTTCCAAGACGGGCAACCCCAGATTGACCCAAGTCAGGATCATGTGGCGGGTAAACACCACCGATACCGAGCAAACAACAGCGTCGAAAGAACGGCTCTGGCATTCCCGGTCGAAACCGAGATATGATTTAACGGTTTTAAAGAAAACTTCTATGTTCCACCTATGGGAATACAGAGAGACAACCTTGTTTGGCGAGAGAGACAAATCAGTAGTTCCAATGGCCAGCCAGCCACGCTTGCCACTGTTTGTGTCCCTGACGGAAGTGACGGACACCTGCGTCCCATTCATGAATTTTGCGCCAATGGCGGCAAAGCCCCGATTGCGGTGAATGAACGGTTTGACAAGCGCATAGAGCGACTCCAAGTTGTACGTCTTGCCTTTGAAGCGATAGAGCGTCTTTTTTGCCGGCAACATCACCACCTCGTGAAACCCCATTTCACTGATGGATTTGAAAGCAATCGGGTCAGCGAACCAACTGTCAAACAATACATGGCGAGCTACGCCCCGCTGCCTGTGGAGCAGGTCAAACACCATATCGAAAGTGTTGCTTATGGCGAGCTGCCGGAGTTTATAGCCGTTGGGACGTTTGTCCAGATCTTGGCGGGCATCGTTTATCCGGGTCTCCTGCTTGCAAGAACTAAGAATCCGGAAGTCAAGCGGTATCTATGGAGTTGGCGATGTGGTAGCAGAGCGTAAGGCAACGGAAACCCCTATAATACTTGCCGTCGTTGTGATCCGCACACGAGTGAGCAGTTCGACATTCTTGCTGCGGTTGCGTTTGTGAAGCGTATCGTCAATAATGAGCACACCTATATCATTATTGAAAAACTGCTTCAACCTGATTACAAGCCTTGAAGCCAGCAAACGGATAAATTTCAGCCAATTAGCGGCAGTGCAGTTCATGAAACGGTAGAAAACATCCTTTTTCCCAACAAACTTCCCGCTCGAGAGCAGTTGGTTGAGGGACTTGCCGGAAGAAACAATCGTAAGCAAGCGCACAAAAACGGTCAGCACCCCAATGCCTTTTGCTTTAGTAATGTTGGACTGCCCCAGCAACTGTGCAACATTAAACTCTTTCACGAACTGTAAAATACTCTTGCTGCGGTACACGGCTGGGCGGGGTTTCTGATAAATCAGTAAGTGAGTTGGCAGGGTGGGTCACCGCTTGGCAAGGTGCTTCAGCAGATAGATTACAGGGTTAATGCGCTACTTGTGCTTTTTGACATATGAGAAACTTGAGTTAACGATTATTTTTCGCCGCCCTTCCTTGTCCAAGCGGGATTTGTTCTCTGACATATTCACGTGCCCACTCGATAGGGTTGCGTCCATCCAGCTTTTTTTCAAGCTCGGCAACCGTTCCTAGATGTTCGACTACTTTAGAGATTGGAATATCAAAAACCCAAAATGTCCTTGACATAGGGTACACATCAAATAGTAGTCACACAACTTGGGCATTGTCACAGGTGTATTTGAACTGTTGCATTTGATTGTATGAAGGAAGGCGTAAATCAGCATCAATGCCAAGCGAATCAAGAATGAGCTTCAATAGGAATTTTTCGAATAACATCATGCTTTTGACAGAGGATTACAGGTCAAGAATTCGCTCCAAGTGCTTTTCAGTGTTGGTGTAGAGTAAAGCGTTTCATCCTCAAGCTCATTTTTTTGCCGCAGAAAGTGTCATATAGTTTCAAAACACGTAAAGCGAGTTTTTTAGAATATTCAAGCTGAATGCCGCTTGCTTGTCTGCCGTTTGGTTGTCATCTTCACGGAATGTGGCATCAAGATGCCAATGTAGGCGTTCGACCATCCAGCGCCCTCTGATTGCACGTGCGGCTAGAGGTAAGCTGCTGATAAAATTGTCTTCATCCAGCTTGGTAAAAACGTTTCCGGCATGGGGCTCAATATGTTTGCATAAACAGAAACTTAATTCAAGAACGCTATACTAGTATTCCTCGTGAAATTTCGCCATATGCAATGGAGTGCCTTTTAAACCATAACATCAAATATGTGCTTGCCATTTACCTCTATCCATTCAGCCTTGCGAACTTTGTTGCCGCCTTTCCTAAAATCGAATGTCAAGAGGTAGCCGGTGTCCGTGTGCTTGCTTTCGAGATAGTTGCAAAGCTGCGAATACGCCTCTGCTTGATATTGTTCGCCGCGCCAACGCTTCAGTTCTATAATGAATTGTTGCGAACCGAAGTCTACAGCTATATCCATACGGCGCAGGTCAGTAAATTGACTTTCAATATGATAGAAGCCATGACCGTTGATAAGAGGCTTTAGATATGACAAAAAGAGCAGGCGTCCATGTCGCTCTAAAAATTCAACATCGTTATCGTTAAAGATTTCGCCGTAATGGTCAGCGAACTTACGCAAGCATAATTCCATGTCGAACCGGCCGTCTTTCACAACATCATATTGAAGCACACCGATTCGTGAGCTTTTAACCATGCTTTCATCTTTTGAAATAAAATGCTCAGTCATCAGCATTTCAAATATTTTATTCGCAATGGCTACCTTGCCATCTCTTTTTTCAAAGAATCCGTACATATGACCCAAGTCAATGATGGGGTTGCTGATTGTAAAGCTTTTGCTTGAACCAAGGATAAGCAGATCATAAATGAAATCATAAAGAGCCTTGTTATTCTCAAGATTCTTAAATATATCATCAAATAACGTGTTCTTTTCTTCGAGCAGAATTTTTATAGCTCTTTGAATCCCGTCATGTGACCAGTCCATATCCAGTTCTTCGTCAATACACTGACATATCCTGGATACTAAAAACGGATACCCGCTCGTATAGATGTGGATTTTCTCTGCTATCGCAGCAATATCCATCCCTGTTTCATGGTCTTCTTCATATGAAGAAAGCATAGTCGATATTTCAGCAGGGTTAAAGGACATATCAACATTGAAATTGACGGCTATATTCCACGGTGAGTTATACAGGTTACCCTCGGTAACTGTTGGGGTATGGGTGCCCTCATGAATCATTTTCAGTTTAATATTCTTGATGTCGTAAACACCGGCAAGAATAACGCTATGGAAGGTGTAATCCTCTTTAACTTTGCGAGCCAGAAATTTATCCCTCAACATGTCAATGAAATGGATGAACACTCGGTTATTGCTTGTCCTGTCAACTTCATCTATGAGCAAAACAAATTTCTCTCTCTCGCACATTCTGGTTATATGCTGCCCCAGTTGCTCAAAGCTTGTGATACTGACGTCGTTCCAATCCTCAATATAATCTGCCCGGGCCGATGTAAATTGCAGGGCCCGCGATACTTGTTTTGCGAATGACTGACAAAACGATTCGTCCGACGAAAAACACTCATCACCCATTCCTTGGAAACTAAGTGAGCAAACGATGTATTCATCAGCTAAGGCTTTCTGCAACTCCTTGAGTGTTGTTGTTTTGCCGTACTGTCTGGCGCGGTTGATGACAAAATAACTGCGCCTATCAACAAGGCGTTTTATTTGTTCAATCTTATCACTAATATCCACCATGTAATCCTCATCCGGAGTACAAAGACCTGTTACATTGAATTTACGCATGGCCCTCACCTTCTTTCTGTTCGTTACCCAAACATTGCTTTCCTGCTTTAGTTCTGCCGTCTGTGGGCTTCGGCGCACCTTTCGGAATTACCCATATGCCACCTAACTTGAAAGGTAAGCGGTGGTTACGAAAAAATCCACATTACTCTTTGGCATGATATCGTTCCTTTCGCAAGCAAATCGATAAGCGCAGGAACTATAATGTATTATACAGTTAATCCACTAACCGTTCAACTTTTCTACTGCTAAGTGTTTTCTTTGAATAATTTCGGAAAAGAATGAATAATTTCGTTTGCGCTCTTGCGCGAGGAGATAGCGCAAATATGACCAAGGTGGAACCTGTGGCCTGTGGATAAAATCGCTGGGAACCAGGGCAAATGCGGATAAAGTTGCACACTGAAGCGCACCCAACTCAATCAGGCTATTCTCCACCGGCCCCATGTATTCGATTATAGCTGAGGTTGCTATGCTGTGTTCGGCAAGTCCAATCTGGTCAGTGCGGCGAGGTGCTTGGTCTGCCCATGTTGTATTTTGCCAAGCGCCATGTCAAAGGCCTACTTGCCTGCTATCAAGGAAAACCTCCCCAACGCCGAGAACATCATTGATAAGTTGGTTTTCTTTTTTCTTGATATTGCAAGCGGCAAAGATGTATAATGCTTATATTGAAAATCGTCCAAGATAAGCTATCGTTCAAAAAGCTAAGGACAGGTGACGCATGAAAAGGACATTTGTGGAAACTTCAATATTTGCAAAGCGTTGGGCTGAGTTAGGGTTAAATGACGATAGTTTGTTGGAACTACAGGAGTTCATCTTAAAGAATCCGGAAGCAGGGGACATAATACAAGGCACGGGCGGCTTGACAAAAACTGCGTTTTGCTTTGCCGGATACAGGTAAAAGCAGCGGTGCCCGTGTGCTATATGTTGACTTTATAAGGCAGGAGAAAGTCATGTTGATTAACTGTTACGGCAAAAGCGAGAAAGAAAATATTTCAGACAAAGAAAAGCGATGTATAAAGCGCTAATCAAATCAATCAAGGAGGCGTTAAAATGAGCGTACATGACGATACTTTGCAAGGGCTGCACGAGGCATTGGAGTATGCGTGCGGCAATCTTGAATTGAAAACAACCATTGTCGAAGTAGCTGATGAAGAAATAAGATTCTACAGTATATACAGCAAGTTGCCAGAGGCTGATAAGAAAAAGTTAATGAGTTACGCAAACGATTTGTTACAGACGGCAAATGCTTAATTGCCTCAAGCGATTTCAACATGAGCTGTTTCACGGTCGGGTATTGTCTGCAACCTCTCTGCCGCACTTTCGTCAATGCTTCCACACATCGGGTAGAGCCGTTCGCTGAGCGAGAGTGTGTTGTATAAGTTTTTACCGATGTGGTATCAGCCTCTCCCATAAGCCGTCAAGCGACCTGCACCAATTTTGACGATGTATCCTTCTTTCATAAGCGCAGCAAGCGTCCGCTCGACAGTTGTCTTGCTGATGTCAGGACAGGTTTCGAGGATTTCGGATTTTGTTATTTTTCCGATTTTGCGGTCAATAATCGCTTTGATTCGCTCGGGTTTTGACAAGCCCTTATCAGACAAATATTCAACCCGTTCTTCAAATTCACTATATGCCTTTTGCAATGTTCCGAGATAATAACGGATAAACGGCGCGTAGTCGTTCTTGTTTTCATGCCAGTTTACAGAGCTGTAATACAGGGTTTCGTAGTAGGTATCTTTGCTGTTTTCAATTTGTTTTTCAACACTGATATACTTGCCGACCATGTACCCTGTGCGGTAAAATAGCAATAACGTCAGCAGGCGGCTCATGCGGCCATTCCCGTCGCTGAATGGGTGAATACAGAGGAAGTCCAAGATGAACATGGGTATCAAGAGAAGTGGGTCGTGTTCGCCTTCTTCAAGAGCTTTGTTGAATGCCGCGCACAAGCGCTCCATTGCGTCCGCTGTCAGATATGCGGGAGTAGGCTTGAAACGAATGTGCTCATTACCGTCAGCATCGGTTTCTTTGATGTAATTATCGTTAATTTTATAGTTGCCGCCAATAGAGCTTTGCGCAAAAGAATAGAGCTGTTTATGCAGTTGCAAGGTAATGTTTGGGCGTAAGTGAATGTAATCAAAACTTTCGTGAATCGTTGAGAGAACATCGCGATAACCTGCGATTTTTTGCTCATTGCGGTTGCGTGGTGCTGACTTGTTGCGCACCAGTTCTTCAAGACGTTTGTCCGTGGTGTAAATGCCCTCAATGCGGTTTGACGCGCCGGTGCTTTGTATTTTGGCGACTTCCATAAGGCTTGTCAGTACATCTGCATGAGCTTCGATTATCTACATCATTATATCATATAATGATGTAGAATGCGAGAGGCAATATAGGGCATAATGCAAATCATCAGAAGCATATTGTCAAGGTGTTTGAAAACTTTGCTGAACAAATAACGCTTCTTGCCTTGTTACAAGAAAAAACAGTCAACACCACAGTTCCAATGGTTTCAAAATAAAACATTTGGGATTGACTCGAAACCCGAAATGTGTTATCTTGTTATAGGGTGTATCATGAAAAAAGAAGAGCGAAAAACGAAGCAAGACCAATATGTGGACAAGATGGTAGACCATCTGCCTACACTGAGAGCTGCCGCCAAAATTACACAAAATCAACTTGCGAAAAAATTGGGGGTCGCTCGGTCTACAATGGTCATCATTGAATCACGAGGCCGTAAGTTACAATGGCATATGTATTTGGCAATGGTTCTCGTATTTACGCAAAACGAGGATTCGAGGAAGTTATTAAAAAGTTTTCAGATATTCAATGACGATTTTTTACAGAAAATTGTCTGACATATAATGTTTTTCCTGTGCTTCATGGAGGGGATTGAGTGGCAGATAGCATAATAATTGGACACGATAATATATCGTTAGCGTACTTTGAAAAGCATAATCCTTCGGCACAAGTCGGGATTTTACTATTACATGGATTAGCGGAACACAAGGGCAGATATGTAGAGCTGTTCGA
>Ga0209755_10001120_pt1 | contig 44195 bp, 44 predicted proteins | sample TergutCo191P1_FD_187301 | JGI IMG/M metagenome (GOLD analysis project Ga0209755, IMG submission 187301) | Cornitermes sp. P1 segment gut microbial communities from Petit-Saut dam, French Guiana - Co191P1 (SPAdes) (version 2) | ecosystem: Host-associated > Arthropoda: Insects > Digestive system... | reverse complement strand
GCCGTTATTACAGAGCCGCTTTGCGCTCCGCGAAGAGCAAGTTCTCTTGCTCTGTCCATTGTGCTTGCGGTATTTTTATAATGATAAAACAGGTTTTCTTTTTCTCCGAATTCCCACGGATATAAAAAATCTTTTTCATTATCCGGATCGATAGAATAACCCTTGTCCGCAGTATCTATTGAATAGCCAGTATCTGTAAGAGACTGAATTGTTTTCCATACCGCAACCCGCGATATACCAAGCTCTTTCGCAAGAAAGCCGCCGCTGACAATTCCTCCCTGTTTTTTACGCAGTTGTATAAGTATATGCGCTTTGCTTGATAATCCAATCTGTTTATTTTTCATAATACAACAACATTATAACATGCTTCATTAGCGTGAGTACATGTGTAAAAATTCTGTATCTGCGGTTTAACTGGAAGCTATTGGGAAACAGGCTGTACCGGTTCTGGTTTAATATCCGGTAAAGTATCTTTTGGATAAGCCGCTTTTAACAGCAAGGGTGTAACAAGCACTGTGACAAGCACGACCACTATAATACTTGGGTACATGACGGAGCTTAAATAACCTAATGCCATGCCTTTAGAAGCGACAATGAATGAAACTTCACCGCGCGGGATCATTCCAAAGCCGACCTGAAAACTTTCCCTGTTTGTAAATTTGCTGAGCTTTGCGCCTAAACCGCAGCCGATCATTTTTGATAATATCGATACAAGAACAAGTAAAACAGTAAATAAAATCATACTGCTTGTCATACCGTCAAAAGATGTGTGTATGCCTATATTCGCAAGGAACATGGGAGTAAAAAACATATAGGAAATCCAGTGTGTTTTTGTTTCAAGATATTCAACGCATCGTGTATTACAAAAAGCAACACCTGCGATATATGCCCCAGTGATGTCCGCCAACCCAAAAAGTTCGGCGAGATATGCCATAAGAAAACAATAGGCAAGCGCAAAAACTGTAAACCTTCTTTTTTCACCCTTTCTTGCGAATACCCAATTGAATATTTTGTTTACAAGAAGACCTGCTATAATAGCGAACACGAAAAAAGCGATTATTTTAAGTAAGATTACCCCCAAGGAAAGAAAGCTAAAACCGCTTGAGCCTACACCCAAAGTAACCGCCAATACGATAATAACCAGAATGTCATCAAAAACAGACGCTCCCAACAGAGCTGTCCCTGTTTTGGTTTTAAGTTTCCCCGATTCAGAAAGAGCCTCTACCATAATACTTGTGGACATGGACGCAAAAACAACGCCGATGAAGAAACTTTCAAACATTGAAAGCCCCAGTGTTTTACTAAACAAAAGCGCCAGAGCAAATCCTCCGCCCAATGCCAAAACTATGCCCAGAACCGAGATCAATAACGATGGCTTTAGCATACTTTTAAGCTGCCTGAAGTCGGTTTCCATTCCGGCGGAAAAAAGCAGAAAAATAACCCCAAATTCGGCAATGACGCTGATCGTTTCGTTCGGCTCGATGAGTTTGAAAACGCCGGGTCCCAGTAATACCCCTGCGATAAGCGCGCCGATTACCTGCGGCATGTGGATACTTTTCATGGTAATGGAAAAAGCCTTTGTCGTGAGCAGGATTAATGCAACAATAAGAAGAATATGGGTATCATTCATGTTAAACCGTTCCTTTCTTTACAGTATACATTATTTCTTTAGATGTTATATAGGTGAAGGAGGTATGGGAACGAGCGAAGCAGATGACCTAACCAACTGAACCTTTAACATTTTTTAGGTGCATGTTTTTTGCTTTTATTATTTTTTATTATAATAATTTAATAAATTCATCTAAATCAACTTCTACTTGAATTAAAATACTTTTTAATGTTCCTTTTGCAACAGTATACCCAAGACATGTTGCAACATACAAATCTTCTTCTGGTTCAATTTTTACAGTACCTTTAAAAGTCATTTTTTCCACCAAAAAGAGTTTAATTTATGCTAAACTTTATTAAATATTTGTATTGTTAAGCGCAATACCGCTTAATTTATTTTTTATAGCGGTTTTATATTTCCTGTCCCTGTTTTGTTTACATTTATTTCTGGATTACCTTTGTATGAAATATTCCCAGTACCGGAAAGACTTCCGTTTATATTATCTGTTGCCCATATTTTTACATTGCCGGCTCCGGAAAGATTAATAGTCACATTTTTTGCCTGAAATTCCTGTGCATCAATATTCCCAGTACCGGAGATAGAACAATTTAATTCAGAGGTATTTCCGTTATTTACTTTGATATTTCCGGCAGCATTCAAAGAAATACCATTCAATTGAGGCATATAAACATCTATTTCCAATTTTGTCGAATTAAAACCGGTATTAGTATTTTTTTTATCAATATGTAAATTATTACCATTCACATTTATTGTAATAATATCCTGAATATTACTATCTGTGATTACTGCCACTTTATAATTTTCAGAATAATGGATGTTTACATTACAAGCAATATCAAGTACAACATTAGAAAAATTGTTTGCTGTTCTTTCCTGAGTTATAACATTGCCGTTACCCTTCGTCTGATTTAAGAAACAAGCATTAAAAGTAACAAAAGAACCAATAATTAAAACTGCCAACATAACCCTATTAATTTTCACAAAAGTCCTCCAAATTGTTTTAAAAGGAAAAAGTATAATTTTTATTAATTCCCAATATTCATTGTAAAATAAAAAATATAATTTTGTCTACCTTATTTTAAATATTTTTCTATTTTTCAATGGTATTGCCGCTTAACTACTTTTATGTATCGTTTGACCTCTTATAATTTTTTAAATTCTGTTTTAGATCAAATTTTCTATCAATAGGATATGAATGACCTGAAGCCAGTTAACCAATAAGAAAGGTATTAAGGCATCTTAGAGTATGTGTTTAATAACATATTCACAATATCATCAATATTTCCAACAAATTGATTTACTTGTGGAAGCCAATAGAAAGCAGATGTATTATCATCACATTTAAAATATGTATCATCAATATGGCATAAATATATCTTTTTATTAAAAGCTATAGCCATCCCAAATTCTGTATGTGTTCCCCTTCCATGCGGTGAAAGAACAATAAGAATATCAGCGTCTTTTACACCATTAAATTCATTTTGTCCTACTTCCATTAAAATATCAATACTGCTTTCTTTTAATGAACCATGAACCGTCCAATCATAGGTATGTATCCATCCAGCATATTTCAGTTTATTAGCAAGGTACTGTACTTGTGAAAAATTTTCCAGTTTTGAAGCAATATAAAATTTAATTATTTTATCTCCTTATATTATTTAGATTATCTTCTTTCTTTTGTTTTGTCTACTGCGACGAAGTCGCATGATATATAATCTTCAAAGAAATTAGGCAAATGGCACATAACAAACGGTTGCGTTTTCACAACCATATTTTATTTTTACTTACTCAATCCTAAACCAAGCACAATCAGAACCGTTATAGCCACTACCATCCTTACTATACCCAATTTCAATAAAATGGTTTCCTGGCGTTGGAATTGTTATATTAATTGTTTCATATCTATTCCCAGATATTCTTCTATAATTAGAAGCCCTATCTGCGGAACTATTTAAATTACTGACAAACGCAAAATCAAAATCTACTTCCGATGATACCCAAAGGTGTATTGTTATAGTTGCATTTGATCCCGTACTTGTAAAATGAACTCTAGTCTTTGTTGTCCCTCCATCACCAATTGTTGGTGATCTTCGACGACCATCAGAACCCAAATTCCATGCTGTACCAGAAAATGTTATATTACTGATACCAATAAAGTTTTGTTCTACCTGTGGTAGTCTTTGACCAGTTAATAGAAAGACTACCTGAGGATCATTAATATTTATGCTTAATGAAGATGATCCTTCACGCACTGCAGTTTCAACATTAATTGCTGCAATCCTGAAACGATAAGCATTACCTATGTCAACAAGTGATCCAGTAACAACATACTGTGCACCAAGCTGCTGCCCAACTCTTCGTATCTGATCATCGCTGACATCACCGGACATTTGAATATTCAACTCTCTGCGAATAACATCGATATGTTGCCTTTCGATAATTTGTATTTTGTTGCTTGCAGAAATAGCGATGGCAAGCTCGTCAATAACATAGTCGGAAAAAGGTTGGGCTGAAGATGTAAAATTCAATACTGCAACTTTTGCTCCGCTCGGAAGCCTTGATTCAATTGTTCCAGCAGATGACTGCACAGCCTGATCTAAAGAAATATTTTGAGCAAATAGACTGTTACATACCAATAAAAGCAATATCGGAAAAATACACATATTTTTCATTAAATACTCCTTTTATTTATTATTATAAAAGCATATTATCCATATTGTCAATATTTCTTGTTTCTTGAATTCTGGCCTTTTTTAAAATAATTACACAACTTTCGTTTAAATATTTTTAAAAAAATTCATCTAACCCACAAATAACTGTAAAAAAGCGAATGTCGTTTTAACAACAACAGATGCATATTAAATAAACAAAAGCGTAGTCTGGCTTGCAAAAAGGCAAATAAAGCATTAAGTAACAGACTTTGTATTTATTAACCACAGAGAAACACAGAGTTTTTATGCGAAAATCATCCCTTTACTCTGTGTTATTCTGGGAACTCTGTAGTTTTTTCTTCTTAAGTACACGCATATGGTTCCTGACACCAATGACCTTTAAACAAAATTAATTTAATAATATTTATAATGGAAATATTAAATCAATAAGTTTTGTACTAATTGGAGTAAACATAAATATCGCAAACACCATTAATATTATTCCAATTATAGTTAATTGAATTGATATAACAAAACGCCATTTATATTCTTTAAAAAACGTTTATCCTTGCCAGTGAAAAAAAATATACTTATATTGAATAATAAGGCTAAGACGTCGAATGCTGAAAACCCCGTTGGGGTTAATTAAAACTGTCTGTAATGAAGAAGCATTGCAGGCAGATACTATTGCGTATAATCGCAGCTGTCCTGAATTGAAACCGCGTCGGTATATTATGCGGTTTCAACGGGATGGCAAAGGAAAAATTATGTCGACACTTAAAAACATCAGTCTCGGTATGATCCTGCACAGAATCCGTGTCAGGCTCTATCCGAATTATCTGAACAGCGTCAAAGGAGCTTACATCGCTAAAACAAATAACCAAAGAGCTCTATCCATTGAGGATATATGCACTGCCATGAAAACCCGCGGAGACTTTACGGGAAATTACGATGTTCTGGTTGATTATGTGCGTCAGTACAACGATGAAGTAGCCTATCAGCTATGCGACGGCTATTCGGTTTCCAACAGCTACTATACTGTTTATCCGAATATAGGCGGCTGTTTTAATACAGCCAACGAAGAATATGATAAAAAAAATCATCCAATAAGCTTTCGTTTTACAACGATGAAAAAATTACGTGATCTAATAAATTATATAGCTGTTGAAGTAGAAGGAATCGCGAACGTAGCAGGTTACATTGACACATACACTGACAATGAAGAGAATTCAGTAAACGGCCTTTATGTTCCGGGCAACATGTTCTCAATCCGGGGTCATAAAATCAAGCTGGCCGGCGAATCCGCAAGCGTAGGCGTATACTTTGTTCCTGCGGATGATTCGTCCAAGGCTGTAAAAGTAACCCGCATTGCCGAAAACAATCCGTCAAAAATAATCGGCATAGCGCCCTCAACAGGCTACCTTCAAAATAAAATTGAGGTGCGAACCCACTTTTCAACATCAAAAGTATTACTCAAAACAATGAAGACAATAACCAGTGATTTCTTGCTGGAAGAAGCCTAAATCCAAGGTAATACAGGCCCATGTAAACGGGCAAGGTAGGCCCATGTAAACGGGCAAGGTAAGCCCGTGTAAACGGGCCTGGTAAGCCCATGTAAACGGGCAAGGTAAGCCCACGTAAACGGGCAAGGTAGGCCCATGTAAACGGGTAAAAAAAGAGGTGTCAGGAACTTTGACAAAGCTCCTGACACCAGTTGTATGAAAAAGGCAATGAAACCTTTCACCTGCCAGTATATCATATGTAAAGAGATTGTGAAAAGGCCGCAGCGAAAAAAGAGAGAAAAAATACTCGTTTTTCTCCCCTGTCTCTGCGAACTAAAGGTCCGAAAGCAAAACCGGAATGACAGTCAACAACGGTATGCAGACAAATTTTATTTTAATATGTATAAATAGTGTCAACGCAGTATATACCGCACCTACATAAACTTTATATTAATGCCAGAATAATCATTGTCAATTTTAAGTGAGTCAAGAATCTGGGATATTTGCCCCCTGTGATGAAAATTGTGAGCGATACTCTGTTCCAGCATAAACTTAAGCGGTACTGCCGGTGGTTTACCTTTATACCAGCCAATCTTTACAGGTGCATCAAAATCCTTGTCTTCCAGAGCTTTAACAAAGTTAATGAGGGCGCTGTCTGCGATCCTGGAAAATGTTACTGCCTGTTTCCATTGTTCTTCGCTCAATTTACCTTTAAGTTCCTGAATTTTTGCAAGAGGTTTTACCGCTTTCTGTGCCTCAGCATTGTCCGGAACTGCGTTCTGCATTAATGAAAGAAAATAAGCTGTCGCTCCTGTATTGTGGCAAAAAAGACCCGATAAACTTTTGTAATAGCTTTTCCTGTCTTTTTCCCTGTCATCGTTTGACATCTTTTCCAGTAATCCGGCGATGGTTTTGTTTGATTCCTGGTTTTGTTTCGCGAATGTTGAAAATACCTGTTTCATAAAATCCCCCTTAATAATTTTCCATTTATTTGTTCTTGTACTATTTTATATAAATATACCGCATTAATTCACGATTGTTCCTGTTAAAACAGCTTGCGAATACACTTAGTCATACAGACCTCCGCGCATTTCCCGCATGCGGAACATTTGCTGTAATCAATTGAAGCAAGGTTGTTCTCCATAGATATTGCGCCTTGCGGGCACTCCTTGACGCATTTGGTGCAGGCGATGCAGCCGATGGAACATTTCTTTCTGGTAACAGCTCCCTTTTCGATGTTTTTGCAGGCGATTAATACAGGGATGCCCGCTTTTTGTATTGATATTAATTTGTTTGGACACGCTTTAACGCAAAGGCCGCAGCCGGTGCATTTTTCCGCGATGATGTGCGCAATGTTATTCTCCATACAAATTGCATCAGAGGGGCATACTGTAAGACAGTCGCCGTAACCGAGGCAGCCGAACGCGCAGGAATTTTGTCCGCCGTACGCCGGTTTCGCGGCTTCGCAGGATTGAATGCCTTTGTACTCCATTTTCTTTATTTGCGCGTTACAGTTACACGAAACAAAGGCGCGCTTTTCTTCGATGCTTCCGGCTTCAATGCCCATAATTTCGCTGATTTTCGCAAGGAGTGACGCGCCGCCAGGCGTGCATAAATTTGTTTTCGCGTTTTCTTCGATCAAAGCTGAGGCATAACCCGAACATCCCGGATATCCGCAGGCGCCGCAGTTCGCGCCAGGCATAATACCCGCAAGCAGCGTTATACGTTCATCAATTTTTACATACATCAGTTTTGAGGCAATGCTGAGTATACATGAGCAGATAAGACCCATGGAAGTAACAGAAATTACAGCTGTCAAAATAACATTCATATAAACTCCTAGCGGAACATGTTTTCAATTACGCCGTTAAAGCCAAAGAACGAGAAAGAAAGCAAGGCCGCCGATATCAGCGTTATCGGTAAACCTTTGAATGCTTTCGGAGGATCCGCGTTTTCGGTATATTCGCGGATACCTGAAAAAATTACCATGCCAAGTAAAAATCCAAGTCCTGAACCGAACGCGTTAACCAAAGCTTCAATATACGAATATTCGTTTTTAATATTCACAATTGTAACAGCGAAAATAGCGCAGTTTGTTGTCATTAGCGGGAGATAAATACCCAGGATTTTATACAATGACGGGATGTATTTTTTTAGTATAATTTCCACTATCTGCACAAGAGTCGCTATTACAAGAATAAAAACAATTGTCTGCAAAAACCCAAGTCCGTTTCTGTCCAGAAGATATCTCTGAATAGGCCATGTAACGGCGGTCGCTAAAATCATTACAAATATAATAGCGGCGCTCATTCCGACAGCGCCTTTCATATCTTTTGATACGCCGAGAAACGGACATACGCCGAGGAACTGGCGTAAAATATAGTTGTTTACAAGAACCGCGCCTACAATTAATGTAACAAGAACTCTGTAATCCATTATTTAGCTCCTTGCACGGCTGATGATTTTGAACAAACCGCTCTCGACGGACATGCCTCGCAGCCAAAGTCATCTTTTTTAATTGCTTTCCCTTTGGATACTTTATTAATTATCGCGATTAAAAGACCGAACGCGATAAAGCCGCCGGGAGCAAGCGTGAAAGCTTCAATTCTGTTGTCCGAGAGCCAGGGTATTTTTAAGCCGAACCAAGATCCGGATCCGAATATTTCGCGTAACGACGAAATGAGAAGGAGCGCGATGGTGAAGCCCGCTCCCATTCCGGCCGCGTCTACCGCGGAGTCAAGCACTTTGTTTTTATTCGCGAACATTTCCGCGCGGGCGAATACAATACAGTTTACCGCAATGAGAGGGAGGAATATCCCAAGCGCCTGATAAAGGCTGTACGCGTATGCTTCAACAACCATCTGTACAATTGTGGTAAAACCTGCTATTAAAATTATGTAACACGGAATACGCACCCTGTCGGGAATGTTTTTACGCAGAAGAGAAATAGTGATGTTTGATCCTATTAAAACAAAAGTTGTAGCAAGCCCCATTCCTAAAGCGTTTTCCGCCTGCGTTGATACCGCAAGCGCGGGACATATGCCCAATATAAGAACCAGAACGGGGTTTTCCTTAATTATTCCGTTTAAAAGTATTTGTAATTTTTTATTCATAACAGACTCCTTACCGGTGAACCATTTCAAACGCTGTAATCGCGTCGCGGACGCCGTTCTTATACGCGTTAGATGAAATTGTAGCGCCGGTAACAGCGATAATATCGTGGAGATGTTTATCCTTGCCGATATACTGGCTTTCGTGCGGATCAGAGAAAACCGCGTCAGTCATTCCCTTTGTTTCAGTATGGGACAACACTTGGGTTTTTATTATCCTGCCGTCATTATCAATTCCGCAGATTATATTAAGGTTTCCGCCGTATCCGGGCACTGATATCATAAAAATATAGCCTGCGTTATTTGCCGCTCTGTAGACTTCGGTAATTGTTCTGGGAAGTCCTTCAGCGTGCAGCAGCTCAAAATTATCCGCCCCGGGAATAATTTCTCTTCTTGCCGCAGCCGCGCGCTGTGCCGCCGCGTTTTCTATAACAGGAGCCGTGAAATTATTTACAACGGCAAGCGCTCCTGATACAAAAAGACAGATAAGGGACAGGACTATAATGGGCATAAAGAAATCTTTATTCATTTGTATTTTCCTCCCAGCGCCTTTTTGCAGGATATTTTATTAATATACGGAACAAGCATATTCATAAATAAAATAGCGAATGACACGCCTTCGGGATAACTTCCGAAAAGACGGATTACAACTGTTACAAGTCCGCAGCCGAAACCGAATATTGCGCGCCCCAGCTCTGTTTGCGGGCTTGTCACATAATCTGTCGCGCAGAAAACAGCGCCTAAAAATAAACCGCCTGATAACAAATGGAAAACGGCGAAATCAAAACCGCCTGTAAAAAATGTTAAAATAAAAACTGTGCCAATATATGTAAGCGGAATTACAGGTGTTATAACTCGGCGGATTAATAAATAAGCCAAACCGATTAAAAGCGCGAGTTCGCTTGTCTCTCCTATGCATCCGCCGTGTACACCAAGAAACAAATCCCATGTACCGGGCAGGGTATAGGGTTCTCCCCTGAACATGCTTAAAAGATGAGCTAAAGGAGTCGCGCCTGTTATTGTGTCAAAGGGAACTACCCATGTTGTCATTGCTATGGGAAACGCGAGGAACATTACGATACGCGCCGTTACAGCAGGGTTTGCGATATTTTTTCCAAGCCCGCCGAAAAGCTGTTTTACAAGAATTATAGCGATAAAACTGCCCACAACTGCCTGCCAGATTGGAATTGTTACGGGCAAATTGTATGCGAGAATAATTCCGGTCAATGCGGCTGAATAATCAAAGATTGTATTTTTTCTTTTTAGAATTTTGGCATAAGCCCATTCAAAGAAGACACAGGAGAAAACACAGACTCCGGTGATTATTGCGGCGCGCGGCCCGAAAACCCAGACGGCGATAACAAGGGCAGGGCAGAGCGCGATACAGACATCGCACATTATTCTGTTAGTTGTCAATTTATCGCGGAAGTGCGGCGAGGGCGAGACTGTCAGGAGGGGAGTCTTTGTCTGTTCGTTCACATTGGAACTCATTATTTCGCCTCCTTCTTTGCTTTTTGTTCCTGTTCATATTCCCATAACATGTTTTTGGCAAGTATCATTACCTGGACAAGAGGTCTTTTCGCAGGGCATGTAAAAGCGCAGCAGGCACATTCGGCGCACATGTTCACTTTGAATTTTTTTAAGAGTTCAGGTTTTTTTAATTCATACGCGTTCTCGATATTAGGCGGCATTAAACTCATGGGGCATTTGAATAAACATTTTCCGCATTTAATACATGCGGTAGGTTCAGGCGGGATAGCGTCTCTTGCTGAAAACGCAATAACCGCGTTTGTAATTTTTACAATCGGGACATCGATATTGGGAATCGCGATGCCCATCATCGGGCCGCCCAGCGTAATTTTTTTTACATCGTCATTAAGTTTTCCGTCAGCTATAAGACCTCCGCAAAACTCGAATATGTCGCGGACCGGAGTGCCGATTGGAGCGATAACATTTAAAGGTTTCTTTACCGCGGAGCCGTCAACTGTAACGCATTTTGAAACAAGAGGCCGTCCCGTTTTAATATACTTCGCGAATGTTGCCACCGTTGTACAGTTCACAACAATGCAGCCTACATCAGGAAGGCGTCCGCCTTCGGGGACAACGCGTCCTGTTACATTATAAACAAGCACCTTGCGCTCGCCCTGGGGATAAAGAGAAGGTAAAACGCGGACGGATACTCCTTCCATACCCTTACAGAGTTCCTGTAGTTTTTTAATGGGCTCGGGTTTGTTATTCTCGATACAGATAATAATATTTTTAGGTTTAAGATGTTCTTTCATTAAAAGAACGCCGTCCCAGACAAAGCCTGTTTCGTCTACCATCGTCCTTGTATCGGACGTGATAAAAGGTTCGCACTCCGCTCCGTTTATTAAAATATAATCAAGTTTGACAGTTTCTTTTAATGTAAACTTCGCCGCTGTCGGATATCCGGCGCCTCCAAGCCCGACAACGCCTGAATTTCTGACAGCTTCAAGGAATTCTGTAAGGTTTGTCACCTGCACAGGCGGAGCGTCAAAAAGCGTTTGGTTTCCATCCGATTTAATCGTAATTGATACCGCGTTTGCTCCTGTGATGCTGTCTAGTGTATCAATGCTTTTTACGGTGCCTGACACGCTCGCGTGAACAGGCGATGATACAAAACCTGCAGCTTCTCCTATTACCTGCCCGACTTTTACATAATCGCCGACCTTGACAACAGGATTTGCCGGTGTTCCTGAATGCATTAACATCGGTAACTTTACTTCCGGCGGTACCGGAATTATCTGCGGTACGCACATGGCAGTATTTTTATAATGCGGCGTTTTAACACCGCTAAGCTTCTTCATTGTTCAAAGCTCTCCTGATAATTTTACACATTATAGTTGATTCTTTCATAATATAAAAGAGGAAAACAAACCCCATTCCTCTATTACAGAAAAACAGTAAAATAAAAACAGTTTCCTAAAAACACAAAAATGTAATGTTAAAAAGGTTATCACATTTTTTTATGAAAATACCGATAATAACTAATATTATACCATGTGAGGAGTTTTTATATGCTTAAAAAAGAGATTAAGTCAGCCAAAGGAAAAGTTGATAAAGCAGTAAAAAAGACAGAAAAGAAAGCTGTCAAGAAAGTTGATAAAACAGAAACAAGGGCAGCTAAAGAAGTCAAATCAACTGCCAAAAAGGCCAAAACTACAGCAAAGAAGACTGCAGTATCTGCGGTTAAGAAAGCCGCAGCTAAGAAGTAGTATTAAAAGCCCCTCAATTGGGGCTTTTTTTGGCTTGTACATCTGAGCTTTTCCAAAAACTAAAGTTTTGGGAAGGCTTTTTCTATCTAATTACATTATATTAACAGGATTAAATGATGAGAAGGAATGATAAGGAAATTACGGATATTTCTGAGAAAATAAAAGTCATTAAAAAATGTAAGGTATGCAGATTAGGCTTGTCAGAAAATAACAATCCTTACATTATTCCATTAAATTACGGGTACAATTTTGAACACAATTTATTAACATTATTTTTTCATAGCGCATTGGAAGGAAAGAAAATTGATATTATAAGCAATAACGATAATGCCTGTTTTGAGATTGATTGTGATAATAAGTTAATTGAAGGTGAGAATGCATGTGATTATGGATATGCATTTAGCAGCATTATTGGATTCGGAAAAATAATAATTATTAAAAATGCTGATGAAAAAAAATTTGGTTTAAACATGATAATGAAGCACCAAACAGAAAAGACAATAATGTATAACTTTACAGATGATCAGTTAAGTAAAGTATGTATTTATAAATTGGTTGTAGATGAATTTTCAGGGAAACAGAAAGAATTCCCGGAAGCTAAATGAAAATGATTCTCAAATTGTTAAATATGGCAATTCGGTTTTATTCTACCCTTTCCTTACATACAACGGTATTGAATCCAATTCTTTGTCATTCAGAAATAAAACAAAATTAACTAGTCCCGGATTTTTTATTTGCATATTTGTTATACTGAAAACAAGGTGGGAAACTGCAGAAGCGTTTCCGACTCCCTTTACATCAATGTTTCCATTTATTGTTTCCATGCTCATCTCTCCGTTAAGATCTCGCGTTTCTATGCGGAAAACGTGTGAGCCGAATTCCCAAAGATCAAAACGCAGGCGTATAACAACAGAGAGTTGCGGATGTACGCATGGAAAGTTGCGGGAAATTATTGTATCAAAAGTACCGACAATAGTCAGCTTTCCTCCGTTTTCTTGCGCAAAATCACAAAATGTAAACAGTTCTATTTTAATAATTTTCTCCGTCTTGAATAATAGCCAATAGTAATATATATTATTATTAATTACAATCACACATAGTGTATCGTTCATATTGAAATGGAGTTTATATGAAAAGACTGGGATTTAATCCGTTTCTGCCTTCATGGGAGTATATCCCGGACGGAGAGCCTCATGTATTTGACGGCAGAGTTTACGTTTACGGCTCTCATGACAGATTTAACGGTTACGCCTACTGCCTCAATGATTATGTCACATGGTCTGCGCCTGAGAATGATTTAACCGACTGGTGTTACGAGGGAGTAATTTACAGAAAGACAGATGATCCCAATAATGCCGATGGTGCTATGAACCTTTACGCTCCTGATGTAACAAAAGGATCTGACGGACGCTATTATTTGTATTATGTACTTGATAAGCTTGATACTATCGGAGTCGCCGTCTGTGATACGCCTGCCGGAGAATATAAATATCTTGGTTATGTTCACTATCCAGACGGAACACTTTTAGGTAAGAAAAAGGGAGATGTTCCCCAGTTTGACCCGGCAGTTTTGACAGAAGGTGATAAAACATATCTTTATTCAGGGCAGTGCTGGGGTAAGGTTAAAACAGTTGAAGACTACAGAACCCGCTCCATCGTCGTTGTTCTTGGAAAAGACATGCTGACAATAGAAGAAGGGCCGTTTAGCATAATACCTGGCGCTAAAGTCAGTGAAGGTACCGGATTTGAAGGCCATGAGTTCTTTGAAGCTTCGTCTATCAGAAAAAAGGGCGATACATATTATTTTGTTTATTCGTCCTTTGTATTAAATGAACTATGCTATGCGACAAGTAAAAGTCCTGTGAAAGATTTTAAATACGGCGGAGTTATTATAAGCAATGCTGATGTTGGAGTTGATACTTACAAACCTGCTGATAAAATGATGTTCCACGGTAATAACAACCACGGCGGTATTGAAGAAATTAACGGAAAATGGTACGTTTTTTATCACAGGCACACAAACGGAAATGAGTTCAGCCGCCAGGCCTGCCTTGAACCGATAAGCATTATGGAAGACGGTACGATAAAACAGGTTGAGATGACTTCCTGCGGTTCTAACTGCGCTAATTTGCCAGGTAAAGGCGAATATCCAGCGTATATCGCATGTAACATTTTCTCATTAGAAAATATAGAGCCGCCCTCAAGACATTACTGGCCAAACCGTACACCAGAAGTGCCTTTTATAACCCAGGATAGCAGAGATGTATCCCCATGCGATATTGATTCTTCAGATGCTGGCGCAGAAACCGGCTTTGTGACTAATATTCTTGATAACTGCGGAGTAGGATTTAAATATTTTAACTGTAAGGGAGTGAGCACAATCAAAGTTAAAATAAGGGGATACAGCCGGGGTTATTTTGAAGTTAGAACAAAATGGGACGGAGAGCCGCTTGGTAAAATAGACATAGCATCCAGCAATATTTGGAAGTATTATTCCTCAGAGATAAAAATTCCGGACGGTACACAGGCGATTTACTTTGTTTACAAGGGTACGGGGAATGCGACAATGGGATCATTTATGCTCGCATGAGTTATCACCTCTGTCGTTGAAGGAAGGTGTCCGAAGAAGTTATTCTAACTTTTCATATGCCGCCTGTATTTTTAAGGAAAATATTAAAATCCAACGGTATATAAATCATTAGCATGGAATTAATGAAGGCGGTAATGCGTTTACTACCTTTAATAACATAAATATGGATGAAATGTAATTAAACCTTTGCACTGCGTGACAACAGCAGAAAGTCCGCAAAAGTAAGTGCGGCCATTGCCTCGATTACGGCAACAGCTCTGGGAACAATGCAGACATCATGCTGTCCTTTAATTTCAATTTCTTTTATATTTCCTTCTCTGTCAAAAGCTTTTTGCGTCTTGCCGATGGAAGGTGTCGGTTTGAACGCCGCCTTAAATAAAATATCCTGACCGGTTGAAATTCCGCCTGTTATGCCGCCTGAATTGTTGGACGCAAACTTCCCGCTTTCGCATGGCAGGTCGTTATTCTCGCTTCCTTTCATTGAAGCACAGGCAAAACCGGAACCGAACTCTATGCCTTTGCACGCGCCTATTGATAAAACAGCGGCGGCAAGACGCGCGTCCAGTTTATCAAAGACGGGCTCTCCAAGACCCGCTTTAACGCCTGTTACAAGGCAGGAAATAACGCCTCCTGCGCTATCTTTCTCTTTTTTAATTTCCTCAATTTTGGATTTTATTATTTGCACATAACTTAGGGACGGAACACGGAAAAGATTTTGATTTATATCATTAAAATTAAATGGGTTTTCACCCGGCGCAGGAAGATCAATTCCGGCAATGGAAGATGTCCAGGCGCGGATAACAATGTCGTGTAACGCAAGGAACTTTTTCGCTACAGCTCCTGCGGCGACACGGCAAAGCGTTTCTCTTCCTGAACTTCTGCCGCCTCCGCGATGGTCGCGAAAACCGTACTTCGCATCCCATGAAAAATCCGCGTGAGAGGGCCTGTAGATATCTTTTAAATAATCATAATCGCCTGATTTCTGATTCCTGTTTCGGACAATTATCGCGATAGGGCTTCCAAGCGTTTTTCCTTCAAAAATTCCTGATAATATTTCAGGCGTATCTTCTTCATCCCTTGAGCCGTATTCTTTTCCCGGTCGGCGTTTTTTAAGCTCTTTTTCAATATCATCCGATGTTAGTTCAAGACCGGCAGGGCATCCGTCAATCACGCAGCCCAGCGCTGGACCGTGTGATTCGCCGAATGTTGTTACCCTGAATAATTCACCGAATGTGTTTCCCATGCCTTGTTACAGATACCTTCTTTCTTCTTCATTCATAACATTGGCGTACAGTTCGATATGCTGTTTTGCCGTGCTTCCTGATATTTTATGCATCAGCACCTCTTCAATCTGAAAAAGGCCGACTTGCCTTGACATGTTCACATCAATGCGTATGGGTTTTTCCGCGCCGGAGGTGATTGTCACCTTTTCAACAGAGTTGGCTGAATACTGATGAATGTGCCCGGGACGAGGAGAGTGTCCAAGAGCAATTGGAATGCGGGCTCTTCCCTTTGTCATGTCGCATCCGTCCGCTATCTGGACAATTCCGGCTTCAAGCGATGATATGCTTATTGTTCCCATGTGGCCTGCAATTCCTTCAAGCGCGACCGCTCGGACCATCACTCTTTTATATATGCTGTCTTCATATACAACGGCAAGTAGTTTATCTATAATTGGGTGAGCCAGAATTGTGCTGTGCATTTCATGATTTTGCCTTCCCATACCCATACCGATATCATGAAGTATCGCGCCTATCATAACAGAGAGCATGCTGTCTTCATAATCGCCGCATCCGTCAGTTTCAAGTGTTGTTTTTATTCCCGCTTTTTTAAGCAAATCCATCATAAGGAGGGCGTTATACGCAACTGTGCGCATATGCACGGGCCCGTGATCGTTATAGCCAAGCCTCATGATTGAAACGGTATTCGCGTATTCCTGCGATGCCTGAATCTCTTCATCCGTAAGCAGGGTTTTAAGGCATTTCATCGCTCTTTCGGAAAGATTAAACGATTCCACTAAATCAATCAGATTAATATCAATGCTTAGCGCTTTTGAAGATTTCATTACATTTCTTCTCCTTGTTTATCAGGATTCCAATCCGTGCTTTAAATCATCAATGATATCGTCAATATGTTCCGTTCCGATGGACAGCCTTACAGTTGTCGGTTTAATTCCGCTTGCCAAAAGTTCCTTTTCATTCATCTGCGAATGGGTAGTGGAGGCAGGATGAATAACAAGCGATTTAACATCGGCGACATTGGCAAGATGGGAGAAAAGCTCCAGTTTTTCGGCAAAACGTTTTGCCTTCTCTGCGTCGCCCTTAATCTCGAATGTAAATATAGATCCCGCGCCTTTTGGGAAGTACCGCTTGTACAGCTTGTGATCGCGGTGATCGGGAATGGCAGGGTGGTTTACTTTATCAACCTGCGGATGGTTCTTTAAAAAGTCAACAACTTTAAGCGCGTTTTCCACATGGCGTTCTACGCGCAATGAAAGAGTTTCAAGTCCCTGTAAAAATAAAAACGCGTTAAACGGCGATAAACATGCTCCTGTGTCACGTAACAATGTTACGCGAGCCTTTATAATATAGGCCAGGTTTTTTACAACGTCTGTGAAAACCGCTCCGTGATAACTTGGATTTGGTTTTGACAGGCCGGGGAACTTGTCATTCTGAGCCCAGTCAAATTTTCCTCCGTCGATGATCACGCCTCCGATTGATGTTCCGTGCCCTCCGATAAACTTTGTCGCCGAATGAACGACAATGTCGGCGCCAAGTTCAAGAGGCCTTAAAAGGAACGGCGTTGCGAAAGTATTATCAACAATAACAGGTATACCGCTTTTATGCGCGATGGCTGATACAGCTTCAATATCGATCAGTCCTGAATTGGGATTTCCGAGCGTTTCAAAGAAGAACGCTTTGGTATTTGGTTTAATCGCCTTTTGCAGGTTCGCAGGATCGCTTGCGTCAATGAATGTCGCCTCGACTCCCATATCATTAAAAGTATGCGCGAAAAGATTATATGTTCCGCCGTACACTTGAGTGTCCACAACAATATGATCGCCTGATCGCGTAATGTTCTGAATGGCCAATGTTGAGGCGGCCTGCCCGGAAGCGACAGCCAGAGCCGCAACACCATTTTCAAGAGCCGCGATACGCTGCTCGAAAATGTCCCATGTCGGGTTCATAATTCTTGAATAGATATTTCCGGTTTCTGTTAGCGCGAAGCGGTCCGCCGCGGATTTAGCGCTTGGAAACACATAGGATGTGGTCTGGTAAATCGGCACTGCTCTGGAATCTGTAGCCGGATCCGGTTTTTCCTGCCCTGCATGAATTTGAATTGTTTCAAATTTATATTTTTTTACTGACATATTAACTCCTTATTTATAATAGTATTCATAAATCAAAAAAAATGATACAGTGCATCCTATATTATTCAGGATGAGGTTTATGAAAAAAGTTGCGGTTATTATGGGAAGCGACAGCGATCTAAATGTTCTTGAAAAGACTTTTAAAAGATTAAAAGATTTTGGTATCCCGTTTGAAGCGCATGTTATGAGCGCGCATCGCACTCCAGCGATTGCCTGCGAATTTGCCGCAAACGCGCAAAAAAACGGCTTTGGAGTGATTATTGCCGCCGCAGGAATGGCCGCTCACCTTGCCGGAGTTCTTGCGGCTCATACGGTGCTTCCTGTTATCGGTATTCCCATTAAATCATCATTGGACGGTCTTGACGCGCTTCTTGCAATGGTACAGATGCCTCCCGGAATCCCTGTTGCGACAGTAGCTATAGACGGAGCTGACAACGCGGCAATTCTGGCAGCCCAGATACTTGCCTCTACCGACGATACGCTCAAGGTTAAACTTGAAGTGATGAAAGCGGACATGGAAAAAAAAGTAATTGAAAAAGACAGGCAATTACAGGAAAAATTTAATTTACTATAAAAGGTTTTATGCAAAATAGTTTCAGTGACAGCTACAAAGACGCCGGTGTTGACGTAACATCAGGTTACCGCGCTGTTGAGCTTATAAAAAAACATGTTAACCGCACAAACACTCAAGGAGTACTTGAGGGGATAGGCGGATTCGGCGGTTTATTCGCGCTTCCCAAAAATGATTTTAAAGAACCTGTTTTGGTTTCAGGAACAGACGGAGTCGGCACTAAATTAAAAATCGCGATGATTACAGACAAACACGACACTATCGGAATTGACTGTGTCGCAATGTGCGTAAACGATATTATCTGCGCGGGCGCGAAACCGCTCTTTTTTCTTGACTATATAGCGCTTGGAAAAAACATTCCGGAAAAAGTAGAAAAAATTGTCGCGGGAGTCGCGGAAGGCTGCGTACAGGCCCAATGCGCTCTTGTAGGAGGAGAAACTGCCGAACATCCGGGAATGATGGATGAAAACGAGTATGATTTAGCCGGGTTTTCTGTCGGAATTGTCGATAAATCAAAAATCCCGGATAAAAGTAATGTAAAAAAAGGTGATGTAATTATTTCATTGGCTTCATCGGGGGTACATTCAAACGCGTTTTCTCTTACGCGCAAAGTTTTTAATATTGATAATGATTACAGTATTCTTGAAAAGCGCTTTACGGATCTAGGAAAAACACTAGCGGAAGAGCTTCTGATACCTACAAAAATTTATGTAAAGCCTATTTTAAAACTATTCGAAAAACTGCCCGTCCGCTCTGTATGTCACATAACAGGGGGAGGATTCCATGAAAACCTTCCCCGTGCGTTCGGCGATAATACAGGAGCGGTAATTCAAAAAAAAGCGTTGGAAGTCCCTGAAATATTCCACCTGATACAGGCGACGGGAAAAATCCCGGAACGCGACATGTTTAACACATACAACATGGGAACAGGAATGTGCGTAATTTTACAGCCTGAATACGCTGATGAAGCGCTGCGTCTTTTTGAATCATTCGGAGAGAAAGTCCGCGTTATAGGAGAGATGAAAGAGGGAATCAGTGGAGTAAGGTTTGAATGATAAAAATAGCGGTCCTTGTAAGCGGCGGCGGGACAAATCTTCAGGCTTTAATTGACGCGTGGAAAGAAGGCAGCCTTGAAGGAGGAGAACTCTCGCTAGTTATCTCCTCGGCAGAAGGAGCCCCCGCCATCGATCGCGCGAAGAGGGCAGGAATAAAAACAATCACCATGGAAAGAAAAAAATATAATGACCTTTTTGATTTTGACGTTTCCCTTGCCGCCGCGTTATCTGAACATAATGCCGATCTTGTAGTTCTTGCGGGCTTTTTGTCCGTACTAGGGGAAAATGTACTTAAATTATTTGAAAACAAAATCATAAATGTTCATCCGTCCCTGATTCCTTCTTTTTGCGGAAAAGGCTTTTACGGCATAAGGGTTCATAAAGCCGCGCTTGATAAAGGAGTAAAAGTGACAGGAGCTACAGTTCATTTTGTAAATAATGAAATAGACGGCGGCAAAATCATTCTTCAAAAAGCGGTTGATGTTCTTCCCGATGACACTCCCGAGATTTTACAAAAGCGAGTTATGCGCGAAGCAGAATGGGTCTTGATTGTGAAAGCTGTCGCAATGTTCTGCCGCAAAGAAATTTGATAATGGATTGAGAAAAAACATGAAAGTACTGGTTATAGGAAGCGGCGGAAGAGAGCACGCAATAATAAAATCATTAAAAAAGAATAAAAGAATAACTAAACTTTACGCCGCGCCGGGAAACGGCGGAATAAGCGCGGATGCGCAATGTGTTCCGGTAAAGGTTGTTGATATTCACGCGATGACCGAATTTGCCGTAAAGGAATCATTGGATTATGTAGTCGTAACCCCCGACGATCCATTGGCGGTTGGCATGGTTGACGCGCTTGAGGAAAAAGGCATCCGCTGTTTTGGCCCGAAAAAAGAAGCGGCAAGAATAGAAAGCAGCAAGGTGTTTTCAAAAAATCTGATGAAAAAATACCGAATACCAACCGCCGCTTATGAAACATTTTCAAATTACGATGAAGCCTGTCAGTACTTGAAATCCGGCATTGTTTCTTTTCCCGCTGTAATAAAAGCCGACGGACTCGCTCTTGGAAAAGGCGTTATTATAGCGGAAGATCTGGACGAAGCGTTAGCCGCAATTAATGAGATAATGCGCGATAAAAAATTCGGACAGAGCGGAGATAGCGTCGTTATTGAAGAATATCTGAAAGGGCCCGAAATAACCGTTCTCAGCTTTACGGACGGAAAAAATATTATTCCGATGATTTCATCAATGGATCATAAACGCATATACGACGGCAACAAAGGACCGAACACAGGAGGAATGGGTGTAATCGCTCCGAATCCTCATTATACAAAAGAAATCGCAAAAATATGTGAAAAAGAAATCTTTATTCCCACGATTCAGGCTTTAAAAAAAGAAGGATGTCCGTTCAAAGGCTGCCTTTATTTCGGGATTATGGCGACAGAAAAAGGACCGATGGTAATTGAATACAACGCGCGTTTCGGCGATCCTGAAGCTCAGGCGGTGCTTTCGTTACTCGAAACTGATCTTCTGGAAATAATGGAAGCTGTTACAGATGAAAAGCTGAATGAAATTGATATTATCTGGAAAAAAGAGCATGCCGCATGCGTAGTTCTTGCAAGTGCAGGATATCCGTCAGCATATAAAACAGGGTGTAAAATAAACGGTCTTGACTCCGGAGGCGGCGCGGGAAAAGAAAGAATATTGATTTTTCACGCCGGAACTGAAAATAAAAACGGCGAATTTTTTACATCAGGCGGAAGAGTTCTCGGCGTAACCGCCGCCGGGCAGTCACTGGAATCAGCTCTTGGGAAAGCATACGACGCGGTAAATATGATCAATTTTGAAGGAATGTATTTCAGAAGAGATATCGGCAGGTATTAGGGATAATATACGGTATATTGACTTTTTTCTTTATTTTTCATAAATTCGATCTATATGCAGGTCTCCATCGTCTAGCGGTTAGGACACCGGGTTTTCATCCCGGCAACCGGGGTTCGATTCCCCGTGGAGATGTAATAAAAAAAGCGTTTAGACGCCATAAAACGCTCAGGCGTTTTAAAATGTTTTAGCTTTTTTTGCTTTTGGAGTAATATTTTGTGAAACTCCGGATTTAATCTTCGGGAATCGAAACATGGACATTAATACAGAAAAGCATAGTTTCAAGTTAACCGAGTTTGAAGGTCCTCTCGATCTTTTGCTTTACATGATCCGCAAAAATGAAATAAACATCTATGATATCCCGATAGCCCAGATAACTGAACAATACATTGAGTATCTGCGTAATATGGAAACGCTGGATTTGGAAGACCTTACCGGATTTCATTCAATGGCAGCATATTTACTATATACAAAAAGCAGAACATTATTGCCTGTACAGATGGATGAAGATATCGGGGAGGATCCGCGCGCGGAACTTGTAAACCGTCTGATTGAATACCAGAAATATAAAAAACTATCAGAGTTGATGGAAGAAAAAGAGAAGGAAAATGAATGGGTAATAGAAAGGCGAAGGCTTCAGCATAATTTGCCTTTCACGGATGACGACATGTGGGAAAAAGTCGATATCTGGGATTTAGTTAAAACTTTTTCTTCCCTGACTGTAAACCTGCCATCCGAAAGAATTATTGATCTTTACGAAGAAGTTTCCGTAAACGAAAAAACCACCTTGCTTTTTGAACTCCTTGAAAACAAGGGCAAGTGCAGGTTTACAGACCTTATAAAAAACTCAGGTACTCTTGATATAGTCTGCTCATTTCTGGCAGTCCTTGAAGCCGCCAAACTGCGGATGATAATCATCTTTCAAAACCGCCTCTTTGGCGATATACTCATCAGATCAAGTTCTTATGGAATTACGGAGTAATTTGTGACAAAAGATATTGAAAAAGAAACTGCGTTAGTTGAAGCGGTTCTTTACATGGAAGGCGAACCGCAGGATGAAGGCACAATTGCCCGTATCTGCGGACTTTCCGCGGATACAGTTAAAGCGGCTCTTGAGAATTTGAGCGCCCGCTATATGGATTCTGACTGCGGCCTTGAAATTTCGCGGATAGGCGGCGGAGTAGTGATCTCTGTAAAGCGCGAATACTGGGATAACCTAAAAGAACGTTACGGTAAAAAAAACGAAGGAAAAATTTCCCGCGCCGCGATGGAAACGCTCGCGATTATCGCGTATTCGCAGCCCATAACAAGAGCGGAAATAGAAAAAATCCGCGGAGTATCTGCCGACAATATGATGCGCCTGCTGATTGAAAAAAAGCTTATTCATGAAATCGGAAAAAAAGACACTCCCGGTAAACCCGCATTATACGGTACTACAAAAGAATTTCTTAAAATATTTCATTTAGGCTCAATTGCGGATCTTCCAAAACTCAGCGAAGACGATATTGAACGATTTGAGCTTGAGGGAGAATGATATTAGACTGCAGGTTTATCTTTCTCATGCCGGAATCGCATCAAGAAGGGCATCTGAGAATATCATCACTACGGGAAGAGTTTCGGTAAACGGGACAATAGTTACAACACAGGGGAGCAAAGTAGAGGAGGGCGATGTTGTCTTTTTAGACGGGAAACCTGTCCTTTTGGAAACAAAACAATTTTATCTTGCCTTAAATAAACCGCCAGGATACATTTGCAGCTCAAGCGATCCGCAAGGACGCCCTCTTGCCCTAAACCTGCTACCCAAGGGAATAAATGAGAGGCTTTACAGTGTAGGAAGGCTTGATTATTTATCCTGCGGATTGATTTTTTTTACAAACGACGGTAATTTCGCAGGCCGTCTTGGGCACCCTAGTTCAAAGCTTGAAAAAGAATACATTGTAGAAGCAACAGGTATTATTTCTGATACGGTAATCGAGGCATTCAACTCAGGGATAACGATTGAAGGTGAAAATTACAAGGCGAAAATCGCTGAAAAAACCGGACGAAAATCGCTGCGTATCGTCCTTGTTGAAGGAAAAAATAGGGAAATAAGACGGATTTTTTCGCATTTCCATTTGCATCCAATCCTTTTACGCAGAGTTCGGATTGGCCCTGTTTTACTGGACACTCTGCGGGAAGGATCATCCCGTCCTTTAACAGAACAAGAGTTAAAAATATTGAATTCAGAAAATATAAAGGAAAAATCATGGTAATAGCGATTGACGGGCCTGCAGGATCGGGAAAAAGCACTATCGCCAAATTGCTGGCGGAAAATCTAACAAAGAAAAGCGCACAGGATTATACATATATCAATTCGGGGAAATTATACAGGGCAATAACGCTGGGATGCCTTAGAGCGGATATTTGCCCGGTTGACAGCGAAAAAGTAATTGAATTCGCAAAAAACATTGATATTTCATACAAAAAGGATGTAGTATTTTTGAACGGTGAGGATGTCAGCGGCCTCCTTCATACGGACGAAATTGACCGCCACTCATCACCTCTTTCCGCAATTGTTCCCGTAAGGCACATCGTAAACGACTTTATTCAAAAATTTTCAAAAGACCAAAATATAGTAGTGGAGGGCAGGGATATGACCACAGTTGTCTTCCCAAATGCCGAACATCGTTTTTATCTTGACGCCTGCGCGGACGCAAGAGCGCGCAGGCGCTTTGATCAGGGAGTATCAAATTTATCGCTTAAGGAGATAAAAGACGCAATTATCAAGCGGGATGAAATTGATAAAAACAAAACTGAAGGAAGTTTAAAAATTGGTGAAGGAGTCCAATATTTAGATACCAGTGACTTGACGATTATACAAGTTTATGACAAATTGATAAAGGAGATAGATTAATTCAAAGGGAAGAAAGAAACATGGTTGAAAAGGAAGTGGGCCAGGACACGAGCCCTGCTAAAGACGGAGAAAACATCCAAACACAATTGCAGGAAGAATATCTTAAGACGCTGGAACAGCTTGAAGAAGGTCAGCTGGTCGAAGGAAAAGTAATCCAGGTTACATCGGATCAGGTATTCATTGATGTAGGTTACAAATCGGAAGGCAAGATTCCAATCTCGGAATTTACCGAGATTCCGAATATCGGAGATATTGTACCTGTTATACTCATTGCAAAAGAAAACAAGTACGGAGAAGTTATTGTTTCCAAGCAAAAAGCAGACGCAAAGCTTTTCTGGAAAAATTTGCGTCAGGCATTTGCTGAAAAAAAACCTGTGGAAGGGAAAGTAGAAAAACAGGTGAAGGGCGGCTTTGATGTAAATCTCGGCGCCGGTGTACATGCGTTTCTTCCTGTAAGTCAGGCTGATATACAAAAACTTGACAAACCGGAAAAAATTCTGGGTATGAAGATTCATGTGTATGTTGAACGCCTTTATTCAGACGGAAAAATAAATATTGTTGTTAACAGGCGAAAGTTCATGGAAGAAGACCTTGAACGAAAGCGAAACGATTTCTTTGAAAACATACCTATTGGAACAGATGTTATCGGTACTGTAAAAAGTTTCACCTCATTCGGAGCGTTTATCGATCTCGGTGGTTTTGACGGGCTTCTGCACATTAACGATATGAGCTGGGGACATGTTACACGCCCAAAGGACTTTGTAAAAAAAGGCCAGGAAATCAAATTAAAAGTTATACGTATAGACAGACAGGAAAAAAGAATCAATCTTTCGCTCAAACATTATACAGATGATCCATGGGTCCATTTCGAAGAAAAGTACCATGTTAACGATGTAGTTAAAGGAAAAATTACCAAACTAACAGACTTCGGCGCTTTTATTGAGCTTGAAGAAGGAATTGAAGGGCTTGCGCATATTTCGGAATTCTCATGGTTGAAGAAAGTACACAAACCTCAGGACATGTTAAAAATGGACGACCTTGTTGAGTGTATGATTCTAGGTTATGACCTGCAGGCAGGCAGAGTCTCGCTTGGACTTAAACAGGTTCAGAAAAACCCATGGGACACAATTGGGGAAACATACACAGTAGGAGCGCGGATTAAACGTAAAATTGTAAAAGTTACAAACGCAGGAGCCTTTATTGAACTGGAAGAAGGCATTGACGGATTCCTGCATACGGATGATATTTCGTGGAACAGAAAAACTAAAGCCTCCGGTCTTGTGCCAGGTCAGGAAATTGAGGTTATGGTTATATCTATTGATACAAGTAACCGAAATATAAAACTTGGTATAAAGCAGCTTTCAGAAGATCCGTGGAAGGAATTTAATGAAAATTACAGAGTCGGATCTCCTGTTGAAGGTGAAGTTGCCTCTGTTACAGATTTTGGAATATTCCTTAGAATCCCCAGCGGGATTGAAGGTTTAATTCATAAAACAAACCTTGTAGAAAACCGCGAAGAAGATCCGGATGAAGCCTTGAAAAAATACAAGACTGGAGACAAATTAAAAGCAATAGTCCTTGAAGTGCAAAGCGACAAGCAAAAGGTTGCTTTTTCCATACGTGATTATCAGAAAAAGGTGCAAAGGGAAGAAATATCCCGCTATATGACAGGAGAAGAATCTTCTGATTCCACCTATACGCTTGGAGCAATTCTTAAATCTAAAAATTCACAGGAACAGCCAGCGAAGCTTCCTGCGAATGAATAATCATTTGTGTCGGATACAAGATAATATTTTGAATAAGGGACGGCGATGCTGTCAAAGATCGATGTAAATAAATTCTGTACTTTGATAGAGATAAATTCTCTGATAAACTCAAATTATAAAGATATTCACAGTCTATTATCCAGGATAATGGAATCAGCGACATTGCTTTCCTGTGCCGAAGCGTCAAGTCTCCTGTTGATGGACAGGGAAAAAGGTTCGCTCTTTTTTGAAGTAGCGCTTGGTTCCAAAGGAAAAGATGTTAAAAAATATACAGTGAAAATCGGAGAAGGAATTGCCGGCTGGGTTGCTCAAAATAATAAATCCCTTATTGTAAATGATGTTCAGAACGATAAACGTCATTTAAGCATTATCGGTGAGGAAATAAATTATAAATCCAAAACAATTATGGCAGTCCCCATGAGAATCAAGGATGATTGCATCGGAGTTCTTGAAGTAATTAATAAAAAGGAAGATGCATTTTTTTTACAGGATGATCTTGAATGGCTTGAGATATTCGCGAATCAGGCGGCTTTGGCAATCGTTAACGCAAAAAGCATGGAAGAAGCGCAGAGTAAAATTGAAACTCTTGAGAGTCAGATTCAGAGAGATCAGTATCATAAAATAATTACAAAAAGCCCGGTTATTCTGGAAAAAATGGAAATTATTGACAGGGTAGCAAAGACAGACTCCTCGGTTCTTTTATTGGGCGAAAGCGGAGTAGGAAAGGAATTATTTGCCGAAAGAATACATCTTCAGAGTGAACGCAGAGCCGCCACGTTTGTCAGAGTGAATTGCGCAGCGCTGCCGGAAGGACTTCTGGAAAGCGAACTGTTCGGTCATGTTAAAGGAGCGTTTACAAACGCAATAGTAAACAGGAAAGGCCGCTTTGAACTGGCGGACGGCGGTACGCTTTTCCTTGACGAGATAGGCGACCTGCCGCTTTCATTGCAGGCAAAAATCCTCAGAGTTATTCAGGAAAGAAAATTTGAAAAAGTAGGTTCTGATATTACAGTTACGGTAAATGTCAGAATTATCGCCGCGACAAATAAAGACCTGGAAGAACAAGTGCAAAAAAATGAGTTCCGCGGGGATTTATACTACCGCCTTAATGTACTGCCTGTATATATTCCGCCTCTTCGCCAGCGCCCCGAAGATATTATGGAGCTGGCTGATTATTTCCTTAAAAGCTTCATGATTGAGACAAAAAAACAATTTGAAGGGTTTTCGCAGGAGGCGATTGATATGATGCTCTCATATTCCTGGCCGGGGAATGTCCGAGAGCTTCAGAACTGCATTGAACGCGCCTGTGTAATAGGAAGAGACAAACTCATTGGGCCTAATGATCTTTTCCTGAAACCGCACGATGGATTTAATGAGTCTGCCAATGAAGGTTATACCAATAAACGCGGTTTAAAAAATGCCGTCAGTGTTTTTAAATCACGTTTTATACGCAAGGTACTGGACGAAAACAACTGGAACCAGACAGAAACCGCCAGGGCTCTTGCCATACAGCGTACTTATTTGTCAAGATTAATAAAAGAGCTTAATATAATACCCAAGGAGTGATACATGGAAATCAGCAAAGAGAAGGAAAGTATCGGAGATAAAATAAACGATTTTGTTAAGAAAAACAGAAAGGCAATAATCATGGTATTTGGAGTGTTTGTTCTCCTCTTTGCAGGATTAATTGTCTGGTTTTTAATAAGCGATTCAATGAGCAAGAAAGCAACAGCCGAAATAGTTGAATTGACCGAAGAGTATGAAAAATTGCGCTTTGGCGAAGAGGCAGATTACTACTCTGCAGATATGAACGCTCTTCTTGCAAGACTTGATGAATTTGCCGGAAAAAACACAGGTTTCCCTGGAAGCAAGGCATGGTCGAATATTGCCCATATTTATTCAGGCAGACAGGATTGGGCCCGTTCTGAAGAGGCATGGCTTAACAGCGCCAGAGTGGGAGCGAAAACATATCTAGGCCCTATTGCGCTGTTTCAGGCAGCAGTTGCCGCAGAGGAGCAAAATAAACTGGAAAAAGCCGTTGAATATCTTCAGCAGTGCGTGTCTCACAGTTTTGAATTCCCTGATGCTCCCCGCGCTCAATTTAACATCGGCAGGTTATATGAGCAGCTGGGAAATTATTCCGCAGCGCTTGAAGCGTACCGCGCAGTCTTAATTAATTGGCCGTGGGAGCGTTCGGAAGCAATAAGTCAGAACATGCATGTTTGGCAAAATCTGGCCAGAAACCAGATAATAAAACTTGAGTTAAGATGAAACTAATGCCTTGTATATGCAAGCGGGTGAGGGTTCGGGCACAATTTTTATCATTACTAATACTGTTTTTTTCCTGCGGAATAGAAGAATATTATTATCTTCCGCAGATACCGCAGAGCAATATAAGTTATAATTTTGATACCGAAGCTACCATTAATATTCCGTCAGTTAACATGACGGAATTTTACTATTTTACGAATTATTCCATTTATTACAGGATATATATAAGCGAAACGCCTGTTAACATCAGTAGTACAGCCAGTTATACCTCTGATTTAAGGAACGATTATAATGCAATTGCTCCTTATGCTGATCCTACAAATACATCAGCGGCAACTTCAATCGATCAGGTATTCAGAAACAGAAATTACCACGAATTACAGTTTGAGGAAGAGAGCATTGGTTCCATATTGCAGTCAGGAAGTTTATTAAGGATCATATTTCCGACAGCTTTGGGCGATTATCCCTATGCTTCGGCAACACTGAGCGGAAACACAAAAAGCGCAGACCTTAACCGTTCAATAAGAGACCCTGCGCCTAATCGTTTTTTTATCAATTCACCTGAACTTGGAACAAATGAAAGGAACAGTGATGTATCAAGGCGATCCGGCAGTTATGCATATGTCTCTATGTATATTGTCGCAAAAGGAAACGATAATGCTAATTTCAGGGAGATATTAAGTAAACCTACGCACATTAATATATTCAGATTACCGGACGAAAGTTAGCAGGTTGGTTTTGGAGAAACGCAGAAGTCCGCGGTTTTTCATATAAATTAAATATTTGGCCGGAACTTTCCGGTATAAACCTTTGTACAAGGCTGGTACAGTCTGTTGTACAAGGCTAGTACAAGCCTTTGTACAAGGTTAGTACAGCCCGCTGTACAAGGTTAGTACAACAGGCTGTAAAGGGAAAGAATGAAATTATGTTTCTTCAAGGATGAAAGATGATGTTATTGTACGCGGGTTCTTCAGTAAAATACCGGACGAGCCTGCATACTGTGTACGAATTTCGACTTTGTTGTACAGATATCCGGTTGAGGCAGCTATGCCGATTATCCTTGATGAAGAGTTCTCGAATATGCGGGTCATCCTGACAGCCTTGCTTGGGTCGTTTACAGGAACAAGGTATACGCCTACAGCGGGGTCGTCTCCGGCCAGCTTGATTTTATGGCCGTTAATAACATAGCCGTTTCCGTGAGCGAAGACACTGTTCACTGCATCTTCGTCCTTGTCGATGAACTCATCAATGTAGCCGTTTGAATCCGCGAGTCCTTCAACTTCTATATTAATAGAACCTGCGAGTTTACGCAGGGCGTCCAGAGTGCGGAAGCGGAAGGATAACGGGTGCTTTTGGGGGTCAGGGGTCTCGTGCGGTGTCTGGAAAACACCGCCAAGGTTGGGGTAGATTGTGTAATAACCGTTGCTGACCGCAAAGCCGTCGCATAGCTGGTAGGCGGCCTCGTTATTGTACTGTTTTACATACTCCAATAAATCATTGAAGTTGCCGGTAAAGCCTCCCCTGTCGCGCAGAGCTGCGCAAACCTGTTCAACATTGAGGTTTGATTCGCAGTTCGTGCGGGCAATGAATGTGTTTTCACAGCCAGGAAGATAGGAAGGGTATAATTTTACTCTAATCCTGTGCATTACTTGAGTTATTCCATAAATTAAATTCATACTATTTTCTCCTAATGAAATTAATTACTAAAGTTGTTAATGAAAAGCGGCAAGTGTTCTTGTCTGCAATTGTTACAGCATACCAGGATTGCAAATAAGCCTGCACCGCGCTTCCCATATCCTATAAAAGATTTATCCGGATGATCTTCTGTCTATAAAGTAAAGTACGAAAACTCTTCGGTAAAGTAAAGGAAAATCGGTTAATTATCTGTACTAAATCAAACGAACTTTTGATTTTCAGAATACTGCGTTTTGCGATATGAATATAAGGTTCGGTTGCGCAGATAATTGAATACACGGGAGGAACCTGAATGCAGCGGATATTTGTACCATTTTCCGGAAGATGAATCATACAGAGAATATTTATATAATTTATATATATCGTAAAATACAAAAAATGAAAATGTTTTACGTGAATAAGGATGATAACATAACCAGATGTTGCTGCTCTTGTATAAGAGCTAAAATTCCTATATGATCACTGAATGAGTAATAAAAAGATAATATTACTGGCTGTTTGCGTATTTTTGCTTCAGCCTGCATATTCGCAGGTTCAAAATACCATGGTTCGCATTCAGGGCGGAACATTCATGATGGGAAGCCCGGAAGGTGAACCGGGAAGAAATCCGACTGATGAAGGCCCTCAGCACAGAGTTACGGTAAGTTCTTTTTACATATCAAGGTATCCAGTTACACAAGCGGAATACGAAGCAGTTATGAGTGTTAATCCAAGCCAATTCAAGGGTGCGGATTTACCGGCTGACAGTGTTTCCTGGAATAACGCGGTAATGTACTGCAACACGCGAAGCACAGCCGAAGGGCTTACCCCTGTATATACAATAAACGGGAATAATGTGACGTGGAACAGACAGGCAAACGGATACAGACTGCTGACAGAGGCAGAGTGGGAATACGCTTGCCGCGCCGGAACAACTACGCCTTTTTATTCAGGGTACTCAATGGATGACGCAGGCTGGCATCAGGGTAACACGGCGGTAGTTGTTAACGGTTGGAATGACCGCTCCACGCGTCCTGTCGGACAGAAACTGCCAAACGCATGGGGGCTTTATGATATGCATGGGAATGTTCTTGAATGGTGCTGGGACTGGATGGCCCCTTACACCGCTGAGCCAAAAGTTGATCCGATTGGCCCTTCCACAGGAACAAGGCGTATTTACAAGGGAGGCTGCTGGAATGTAATCGCCAATAATTGCCGCAGCGCTTACCGCTTCGGGCAGTTTCAGGGTTTACAGATGCACTATGTTGGCTTCAGAGTAGGTCGGAATGATTCTTGATCAAGAACCTGTCTTTTAGCATTTTAGATTTTCAATATGATTTTTTATTGCAAGGAAACTTTTTTCGCTCATGGCGTGCTCCATTTTACACGCGTCATGTGCGGCTGTTTTTTTATCAACTCCAAGAAATACAAGCCAGTCCGATATCGCTATATGCCTTTCATACATTGAGTCCGCAATCCTGCGCCCTTTTGATGTTAGTGTAATATAACCGTCATCACCCATAATGATATAACCTTTTTCCCGCAGGTTTTTCATTGCGACACTTACGCTTGGCTTTGAATATTCAAGTTCATTTACTATATCAATTGAGCGGACCTTTTCTTCCTTTCGGCTTAAAATTAAAATTGTTTCAAGATAATTTTCGGCCGATTCATGAACATTCATAATTCAATACTAGTACGAAAAAAGCTGCAAATCAACAAAAAAGATTCTAAAATACCTTGACAAAATGGTTAGGATAAGCTAACTTATAGTTAGATACAACTAACCAGGGGGTTAATATGACTTTAAAAGACCTTGATATCGGTAAAAGCGGAATTGTCGGAACTGTAGGAGGCGAAAAGGCGCTTAGACGGCGTCTTCTTGAAATGGGTATTACACCTGGCACTGCAATTACAGTCAAGAAGGCGGCTCCGATGGGAGACCCTATTGAGCTGTTTTTGCGCGGTTATGTTTTATCACTGCGGCTGGAAGATGCGCAGAAGATCACTATAAGAGAGGTGACACAATGACATTTGCCATCGCTGGTAACCAGAATTGCGGGAAAACAACACTGTTTAACCAGATAACAGGATCCAATCAGAAAGTAGGAAATTTTCCCGGTGTTACAATTGAACAAAAAACGGGAGAGCTGACAGATCATAAAGGTATTTCTGTTGTTGATCTTCCGGGTATTTATTCCCTTTCTCCCTATACAAGCGAAGAAATCATTTCTCGCGATTACTTACTTAAACAAAAACCGGACTGCATAATAAATATTGTTGATGCGACGAATATAGAAAGAAATCTTTATTTAACCATGCAATTAATTGAACTTCAGATTCCCATGATACTCGCACTCAATATGATGGATGAAGTACAGGCGAATAACGGGAGCATTGACATAAAGCAATTACGTGAAGCTCTTGGTATTCCTGTTGTACCGATATCGGCTGTTAAAAATCAGGGACTTGCAGAACTTTTGGAACAAGGTATTGAAATTGCGCGAATGCGCAGAAATCCGCAGCGAATTGATTTTTGTTCAGGCGCGGTACACAGGGCCATTCACGCAGTCTGCCATCTTATTGAAGATCATGCCCAAAAGCAGGATTTTCCTTTGCGTTTTGCCGCTACAAAACTTGTCGAAGGAGATGAGCCGGTAAAAGTAAAACTTTTACTGGATGAAAACGAGATTGATATGATTGAGCATGCTGTAAATGAAATGGAAACCGAGCTGGGTACAGATCGCGAGGCTGCGTTGGCCGACATGCGTTATCAGTTTATAGAAGAAGTATGCCGCAAATGCGTTGTCAAGCCAAAGGAGAGCAGGGAATACAGGAGGAGCGTAAGCCTTGACAATATACTGACTCATAGGATATGGGCATTTCCCGCATTTCTTGGAATAATGCTGACAGTTTTCTGGCTGACCTTCGGTGTTATCGGAAACAGACTCAGCGGGTTGATGGAAATCGCTCTTGATAACTTAAGCGCTCTGGCGGACAGCGCGTTAGCCGCATACGGCATAAATCCTGTTATTCATTCATTGATTACCGACGGGATCATCGTTGGTGTAGGCGCCGTATTAATGTTTGTGCCGCTTATCGTTGTCCTCTTTTTCTTTCTTTCGCTTTTGGAAGACACTGGATACATGGCGCGTATCGCTTATGTAATGGACAAGCCGCTGAGAAAAATAGGACTTTCCGGCCGCAGCTTTGTGCCGATGCTGATGGGATTCGGCTGTACTGTCCCCGCTATTATGTCCGCACGAACCCTTGCCAGCGAGCGTGATAAAAAAATGACCATTCTTCTTACGCCCTTTATGAGCTGCGGCGCGAAAATACCGATATACGCCATGTTTACCGCCGCGTTTTTTCCAGATAATCAGTCTCTTGTAATGGTTACCATTTATGTAACAGGAATTATTCTTGGAATATTTTCGGGGTTCATTATGAAAAAAACAATATTCAGGGGAGCGCCTGTCCCCTTTGTTATGGAACTTCCGAATTACCGCTTCCCGTCCATAAAGAGCGTGCTGATACTGATGTGGGAAAAAGCAAAGGATTTTATTCAGAGGGCATTTACGGTAATCTTTATAGCGACCGTTATTATCTGGTTTTTACAATCTTTTGATTTGCGTCTTAATTATACCGCGGACGGAACAGAAAGTATCCTTGCGTCGATAGGACGTTTAATCAGCGTAATATTTGTTCCGCTCGGTTTTTCAGACTGGCGTATCTCTACAGCGCTCATAACAGGATTTTCCGCGAAAGAAGCCGTTATAAGCACATTGGCTGTATTAACAGGTGCGGGTATTTCGGAACTTGGAGGAGCTTTGCATTCAATGTTTTCTCCCTTAAGCGCGTTCTGCTTTTTAATTTTTACCTTATTGTATACTCCCTGCGTCGCCGCCGTAGCGACAGTAAGACGTGAGCTTGGCAGCATTAAAGGTACAATTTTTATTATTCTTTATCAAACTATTATTGCGTGGTTTGCTGCTTTCTGTATCTATAGAGTCGGCTTATTGTTAGTGTCCTGTTGAATACGGTATTAAATATAACAGGACTCTATGCTAACGTGAAATTATGGGATATTTTTACACGAGGGTTTAAATGATAAGAATAAGCATTCCGTATCTATTGACAATTACCGCGTCAATTTTATTTATTATTATAGCTCACAATATAGCCGTGAACGATATGATTGGTTTTCAAAACCCTCAGGGCGAGTATGCAAGAGCGAAGATTCAAAAAATTGTCGATCGATTTAAGCCTGAGTTTGATTTTCTGGATGATTATGATGATTTTGAACAGGATTCTTTTGCAATGGTACAGGGCGAAACAATTGTTTTTGAAGCAAAGGTAACGCATGGAACGCGCAAAGGCGAGGTTATCACAGCCGAACAGACATTCAGCCCTCTTTTAATGGACAGGTCAAAGGAAGTCGAAAGCGGAGATTCCGTACTTTTAGTTAATAATGAAATTGGCTGGTATTTCGGCGGCTATATCAGGACAACAGGACTTCTTGTTTTGGGTATCGTATTTATTCTATGTCTTTTGCTTTTCGGCGGAAAGAAAGGCTTTAATACAATTCTTTCACTTGGTTTTACATGCACAGCCATCTTCGCGGTTTTTATTCCTGCGATTCTTTCGGGACGCAATATCTATGTAATGTCTCTGCTGGTCTGTGCGTATACAACATCAATAGTTCCGCTAATAGTAATGGGATATAATAAAAAGTCCCTGTCCGCCATCGCTGGTTGCGCAGCCGGAATAGTTATCTCAGGGATTATAACTCTTGTCATGGACAAGGCGCTTCATCTTACAGGAATTGTAGACGAACATTCCCGTTACCTTGTCAATCTTCCGGGCGAAATCCAGCTTAACCTGAATGCGGTTATTTTTGCGGGAATTATTATCGGAGCGATGGGAGCGATAATGGATGTTTCAATTTCAATTTCATCCGCTCTTTGGGAAATAAGGGAAAACGCGCGGAGGATTCAATTCAAGGAACTTTTACGATCCGGTATAAATATAGGGCGCGACATTATGGGAACAATGTCTGATACGCTTATTCTTGCATACATCGGCAGTTCATTAACAGTGGTTCTTCTTTTAAGCGTGTATTCCGGCTCTGCGCTGAGTTTATTTAACAGCGAAATGATCGCGGTTGAAATATTACAAGCACTTGCCGGCAGCCTCGGTATTTTGTGCGCAATGCCGCTTACCGCTCTTTTCTGTTCGGTTATATATTTGAAAGAAAAGAAAGATTAAAGAGCCTTTTCTAAAACTAGGGTTAATTTCGGAAAAGCCTTTAATAATAAAACAGCGCGTGGAAAATTAAGAACAGAAAGCAGGAGCGCGTCACCTGTGGTTAAATTATTCCTTATGTTATAATCATAGCCATGATGTCAAAGCATGAACGAATAAATGAACTTGAGACACTTATTCAAGAATACCAAAGCTCCTATTATAACGGGGAAGCTGAAATATCCGACAGTGCATTTGATCTTCTTTGGGATGAATTAAAGATACTTTCTCCTGGCAGCGAAGTATTAAAGAAAATAGGCGATGGAGATGATTCAGGCGGTTTTCCCAAGGCAAAGCACATTATTCCCATGGGAAGCCAGGATAAGGCATCAAGTCCGCAGGAGTTTGCAACATGGGCGCAAAAGCTCAAGTTAAACAGTGGCGGACAAAACAAAAAGGTAAAAAATAAACCGCTTTCTGACACTGATAATGATCCTGCAGGGATAATCCTTGTTCAATATAAACTTGACGGAGCAAGCCTTGAATTGCAGTATGACAGAGGGATACTCGCACGGGCTGTAACAAGAGGGGACGGAATTACAGGAGATGACATAACAAATAACGCGCGGCGCATGAAGGGTGTAGTTCAAAAGCTGGATATTCCCTTTTCAGGAGGTATAAGAGGGGAAGTAATAATGACCCATGATATCCGCAAAGATAAATATCCGTCAAAAGCGAACTGCCGCAATGCAGCCAACGGGATCATGCGCCGCAAGGACGGGGAAGGCTGTGGGGATTTAAACTTGGTCGTTTATGATGCATCTTCAGCAGATGACGATCACTTTTTCGAAAATGAACTTCAGAAGCTCAAATGGCTTGAACATAGGGGCTTTCAAACAGCAGAGACTAAAACATTCACAGACATTCAGGAAATAATCGCTTACCGCGATGAGGTAGCCGCCGGAAGGGAAGAGCTTCCTTTCGATATTGACGGCCTGGTAGTAAAAAACAATGAAACCGATATAGCAGACCTGCGCAAAGCAAGACCTGAAAAGCAAATCGCTTTTAAGTTTGAGCTTGAAACCGCTTTCAGTATTCTGCGCAAAATTGAATGGAGCGAATCCGGCGCGACCTATACGCCGATAGGAATAATTGATCCTGTGCGTCTTGCGGGGACAACGGTTAAACGCGCCAACCTGAATAACCCCGGTATGATACGCGCTATGGAATTAAGAATCGGCTCGGCAGTCTCTGTAGTAAAGCGCGGAGAGATTATCCCTAAGATAGAAGGGCTCGCTCCCTGTCAAGGCGCCTGCGATGAAACCAGGGAAATTATTATACCTGAAGTCTGCAGTGTATGCGGAACCGCTCTTGTGGACGCCGGAACAAGATTATATTGTCCTGCCCCCCAATGTCCAAAACGCCTTCTTCATAGACTGGAAAAATGGGTGCAGGTACTTGATATCCGAGAACTGGGAGAGAAATTAATCCGGCAGTTATTTGACAGGAACATTAAATATATCCATCAGCTTTATTCTTTAAAGAGAGAAGAGCTTTCTTTGTACGACAGGATGGGGGATATATCAGCGGCCAAAGTTATACGCAGCATTCAGGCAAAACGCATTATAGGCCTTGCGGAATTTATCGCAGGGTTTGATTTTGAAGGCATTGCAGAGACCATAATGGAAAAAATCACCGCAGCCGGTTTTGACACCCTGGAAAGGCTGAGGGTTGCCTCCGTTTCTGACCTTTGCGGTATCCGCGGGTTAGGTGAAATAACCGCTTCCGTTGTTGTACAGGGGCTAAGGGAATGTGGTGAAGAAATGGACGCGGTCTTAAGAACAGGATTTATAACCATTAAAGAGCCTGTCTCAGGCGAATCCCTTCCCCTTAGAGGGCTTTCCTTTTGCTTTACAGGTGAGTTGAAATCCATGAAAAGAAGCGAAGCGGAAGGAATAATCAAAGCGCTGGGCGGCCAGTCAAAAACATCTGTTACAAAGGATCTGTCCTGTCTTGTTACAAACGATCCTGAATCAGCATCTTCCAAAAACGTGAAAGCGCGGGAACTTGGAATCAGGGTTATGGGAGAAGATGAGTTCCTGTCAATGATAAACCCGCTTTCAACAAAACCGCCGCCTCTGCATCAAAAAGAATTGTTTTAGTGTGATTAACATTAATACATTAGCTGAATCGCAGTAATTATTGTTCGCTTGCTTTGCATAGGGCGCAAAGAACGGACGGCCCTTGTTACTGCGCTTTTGACTTGGCCTTTTCGTATTCTTCGATTTCCCTGTATATACCGTCCCTGATACTGCTGATCTCATCGTCATTAGGCGCCATTTTCATAGCCTTCTCGGCGTCCCTTACTGCGCTCTTCTTGTCATTAAGCCGGGCATAGCATAGAGCGCGGCTGATATATTCACTGGCTGTGCCGCAGTCCATGGAAAGCATTTTGTCGTAATCAGCGATAGCTTCCCTGTATTTATCCTGCTTGATGTAGGCGTCAGCGCGCAGAGCGTATATCTGATAACAATCAGGATTTAAACCCAGAGCGGAGGTATAATCCGCGGCCGCATCGTCGTAGAGACGTGATTCCTTATTTGCCGCCGCGCGGTGCAGATAGAGTTTATACGAATCAGGATTATACTTAATCGCCTCGGTAAAATCACCGATAGCTTCTGAAAGGCAATGTTTCATTCTATGGTACGCAGCTCCGCGGGCGTTAAGACATTCTATAAGAAACAGTGTAAGCTCATTTAAATTGTCGCTGGTAATCGTTTCAACCATGGAGCGGCTCTGCTCATTTTTCTCGGCAAGTCTTAGGGGATTTAACTCTATCGCGTCAGACAGGTCTTCAAAAGCTGCCTGTTTATACTCTCCAATGCGACATCTTGCCGCGCCCTTTCCCAGATACGCAAGAATACAGCGCGGATTAATCTCAATGGCTTTGGTAAAGTTTGATATCGCCTTTCTGTAATGCCCTATATCCGAATACGCGCACCCAGCATTTGTAAAACCCATTGCGGCGACTATCGGGCCGTACGCGCCTGTGCGGGGATCGATGCCAGGCAGAGGCGTGCACGTTTTGAACAAATCGTTAACAGCCCATTCGGATAATTCCAGATTGATTTCATTGTTTGTCTTTCCGTATTCTTCTATGTAGTTTCCTTCCAGATTCTCAAGCTCAAACTGATAGAAACTGTAAGAGCGCAATAACTCATAGGTCAGTGGCGCTTCCTTAAGCGGTCTGTCTTTCTCTGCCTTTTCATACAGGAATTGCGTATATGCTTTTTCGGCTTCAGGATCATAGCCGTTATCGTAATCACTCAAGATACTTCCCTTACACATGGATGATACAGCCAAATCAAGAGATTGTCATCACAAACGTATATTGTTTGTTTATATTAGCCATACTGAAAACAATAGGCTTATCGGACAGCCGCATCCTGACGGCATCAATTTACTGCATAAAGACCGCCTTTTTCGCGCTGATTTTATCAGTGTTATTCACATGTAAATTTTACAGACAGAACGCTGTATATAGCGGCGCTGGCCATAAATTCACTGCACATACGCTATATATAGCGCAGTACCTCCATTGTAAGGTCCAACGTTCAGCTACGATTAAGTCGATCATGATAGAGCGATCAAGTGGTCTTGATCGCTGCAGAAGGCTCTCCTTGATCGTGGGGTGATACATGAATCTATCAATTTATAGCATCATGGAGAAGAAAGACTGTAATTATTCATTTGATGTTATTATGCTATAATACCGCATGCAAAAGCTCTATGAAACACAGGATAAGCCCAGGAAAGCATTTTTAATTAGTATAATAAGTAATATTGCCGACGCAACCGTTTGTGATGAACTGGAAGGCCTTTGCAGTACACTTGGACTTGAGATTGCCGCTCATGAGAAAATCCGCGTCAGGGAAAGAAGTTCAAAATACGGTATCGGAAGCGGAAAGGCAGAGAGCTTATCGCTAAAAGCGACTGAGCTGAAGGCGGACTTAATAGTCTGCGATTGGAATCCCGCTCCTTCACAGCAAAGGAATTGGGAAGAGCTGTCAGGAGTTCCTGTTCTTGACAGGCAGGAACTGATAATCAAGATTTTCGCGGACAGGGCCAACACGAGGGAAGCCGAATTGCAGGTTAAGCTCGCCGAGCTTACATATCTACTGCCGCGGTTGACTCACAAATATATCGACCTTTCGCGCCAAAGAGGCGGCCGATACGGAACCAGGGGAGCAGGAGAGACAAAACTTGAGACTGACCGTAGGAAGATTGAAAAGCGCATCACGCTGCTGGAAAAAGAGATTGAACAGATTGGCAAACAGCGGCAAATGCAGCGCCGGCAGAGGGAAAGAGGCAATATTCCTGTATGCGCGATTGTAGGTTATACAAACTCTGGAAAGTCCAGCCTGTTAAACGCTCTGACGGGCGCCAATGTCCCTGCCGAGGATAAGCTTTTTGCTACTTTGGACGCTGTAACACGCCGTTTTGAGCCTGCTCAAGGCGTTACAGTCCTATTAACAGACACCGTCGGTTTTATACGCAATCTTCCTCATTCTTTAATAAAGGCTTTCCGTTCCACACTGGAGGAAGCAGCGCTGTCAAACGTCCTAATCCACATACTGGACGCGTCTTCACCGGATGTTGAGAGCGCGTATGAGACAACCATTTCTGTTTTAAAGGAATTAGGCGCGCATGAAATACCTACGTTTACCTTATTGAACAAGATAGACCTGCTGCAGGCAGGGAGCGGGAGTGAGTCTGGGACAGCAGGTTCCCATCAATTGACATTGGAAGAGCTGCAGAACGTGTTTCCAGGAAGTATAGCTGTTTGCGTAAAGACCGGTTTAGGCCTGGATGCTGTCAGGGAAAAAATTGTGTCTATGATTTAATTTTATTGCGAAATTCCGCCGTATGGATTATCATTAGAAAGGAGCGAAAAATGGCAGAAGACCTAATGGACAAAGTCTTTTCATTCTTCTCAGGAGAGGGTCTTACTGACGATAAGCAGAATATGCTTAAAGCTATCGGGAAGGACTTAAGCCAGAACAAGTACGCTAAGTTCTTTAAAATCAGGTCAGAAGAGGCGGATCCTTCTTTCCTGTCATTTCTGTTTTCCGTCTATAAAACCATCTATCCAATTAAGCTGTTTATGAAAGACGACAGAAAGATGGCAATGTTCAGACATTTAACGGTAGAATCGTGTATCGAAGACGGTATTAAAGAGACAGTAAACAGATTGAACCCCGTGTATCTGGATGATAGGGCAAGAACCGTACCAGGAGAGCAGCTTATCGCATCTATACAGGCTGACATGGAATTATTAACCAGCCAGTTTGATTACAGCCACATTAAAACAGTAAATCACCGTTATGAAATGACTGCCGCAATGCATCAACTTGCAAAGTATAATTTCCCTGGTTTCTTTAAGAAGTTTGACAATCATTTTGCTGACGGCAGCTTCCTTATTGAACCGAGGTTTCCGGCTGTAAAGACTATATTAATTGTTGACCAAGTAGCCGAATTTCTTACTGTAACACAGCCGTTAAAGCCTGAAGATGACTGGAACGGTATGCTGGCTCTGCTAAAGTCGATAGAAGGCCGTGATCTTGTTAATCCTGAGCAATTTAACACAATGATACGAACATTAAGGGAGATTCATACATCGAAAATCCTTGAATTAATGATACAGTACACATTGAGAAACCCTATTTGGCAATGGAGACATGCAACTTTCGATGAAACTGTCGGCGAAGCCTGGTTAGATGCAAAAAAAGCTGAAGCACTTGAGTATATTGCTAAAATTAACGATGCCAAAAAGAACAGTCAGATATACGCGCTTACCAACGATATCTTTGAATCCGCTGATCTTAACAGGCTGGAAAATTATAATATGCAGTTTAGCGAGGTGTTAAGAAGTAAGAATGTTGAACCTTATTTGTATGCTGAAGGTCTCAATTATTTAAAAGCCTTTATGGATGACTTTATCGAAAAGGAAGTTAAAGAACTCTGCGATATTTTGATTATAAGGGGTCAATGGACAAACAATACAATGTCGCGGGAAATGAGCGAAGCCTTACACGGTTTGCTTGAAATACCTCCGCAAATTATTAATCTGGAAATAGCCCTTTCGGAAGACGGTGCCGATGGTTCGCGTTTACACGCTGCTCTGATGAGGATTGACCGTGATTCCACACAGGCGCGTTATGTAAACAGTATAGTTGCCAAGAATAATGATGATGCGCTTGAAATTATTCAGGAAGCTGCTCAATACTTGATTGTAATCGGGAAACAGCTTAAGAATCTTATAGAAGATTTGCAAAAAAAGCATCCTGAATTGCTTGTTAACTGGAGGGAGGTTAATCTGGCTTCTAAAGAGCCGATGCCTCAAAGGATGGTTAGTGGTTTTAAGAAAATTAATTTTTTTGTTCAATTGATGCATCTTTGCACTCAGGCTTAAAAATAAAAACGTAATTATTTTGTTGAGAAAATTCAATGGTTAAAGTATAATCATTTAATATTCAAGAAATAGACAATTGATAAAGGGGTGAAAATGGAAATTCAAGTTCAGGAACTTATTGATAAAATTAAGAAAGACGGGATCAGGACTGTTACAGAAGAAGCAAACCGTATAAGAGCGGATGCGCAATCCGAGGCTAGCAGGCTTGTTGAATCCGCTAAGAAAGAAGCAAATGATATCATTTCTAGTAGTAAGCTTGAGGCGCAGCGGGCTGAGAAAGCAGGTATAGCCGCAATTGAGCAGGCATCGCGTAATCTTATTTTGGCTTTCAGGGATGAGATTCAAGCTTTATTAAATAAAATCATCGGTGAAGCTGTTGGTTTAAATTACAATGACGATGTTCTTAAACAGGTTCTTCCGGAGCTGATTAAATCATGGGCAGCAAAAGGCAGCGATGATTTAGCTGTAATCCTGCCGGAAAATGATCTGTCAAGACTTCAGGGCTTTTTTAATGAAAGGCTTGCAGGCGAACTTTCAAAAGGCATTGAGTTAAAGTCCAACAGGAAACTTGCTAACGGTTTCCGTATCTCCAGTAAAGACGGCTCCGTATATTATGATTTTTCTGCGGAAGCGGTTACAGAATTACTTTCCACCTATTTGAATCAAAAATTGGCCGGTTTATTAAAAGAATCGTCCAAAGGAATATAAAAGGTGGGATCGAACTATTATCTCATTGCACAGCTTCCTTATCTCGTTTACGAGCAAAAGCCGCCGATGTCTTCGGAATATTTTAGAGATCTTGCAGGACGGCATGTTAGCAAAAATGACAATGATCTTTTTAAATATCTGACTTCTGAGTTTGACAATACTGATAAGACCGGCTGTGATTTTATTGACGGTTATAGAGATTGGGAACTTGCATTACGCCAGAATCTTGCCGTACAACGCTCAATTAAATCGAAACGGGATATACCTATTAAGGAAGCCAGTTTCGACATGGGTGCTGCTGCCGCCGCTTTAAAGGCAATAGATGAAAAATCACCGCTTGATGCAGAACTCTTTCTTGATAAAGCCCGCTGGAACGCGATTGATGAACTAGCAGGTAGTAATAATTTTTGCCGTAATTATATTTATGCGTATTTTCTTAAATTACTTCTGATTGAAAGACGTGAAGCTTTTAATGAAGAAAAAGGATTCTCGGAATATAAATCACTTTACGCTTCCATATTGGAATTACATGACGAAATGGAACGCGTTAAGGAATCTCAGGGAGAACATACATGATTGGAACCAAAGGAATAGTAACTGCCGTTAACGGCAACATGGTAAGCGTCCGTTTTGACGGTGTTGTTTCCATGAACGAAGTCGGCTATGTCAAAGTAGCAGGTACGAAGCTTAAAAGCGAAGTTATTCGCATAAGAGGTGAAATCAGCCAGCTTCAGGTTTTTGAAATTACCAAAGGCATTTCAATAGGAAACGAAGTCGAATTCACCGGAGACATGCTCTCAGTTGAATTAGGCCCGGGTCTTTTAGGTCAGGTTTATGACGGACTTCAAAATCCGTTGCCTCAATTAGCCGAAGCCGCAGGTTTTTTCCTTGAACGCGGTGTTTATCTTGATCCGTTGGCTGCTGATAAGGTCTGGCAGTTTACACCAACAGTAAAAGATGGCGATAAAGTTGAAAGAGCCGATACCCTTGGCACAGTGCCTGAAAGTTCTTTTACACACCGTATTATGGTGCCTTTTAACTTTTACGGTAATTATATTGTTTCCTGGGTAAAACCAAAAGGTGAGTATAAAATCCACGATGTTATCGCAGAACTTACTGATGAAAAAGGAAATAAGGCTCAGGTAACACTTAGTTTTAAATGGCCTGTAAAAAGAGCGATTGACTGTTATGAAGAGCGCTTAAAACCTGTAGATCCAATGGTAACCAGGGTTCGCCTTATTGATACATTCTTCCCTGTAGCGCGCGGCGGTACTTACTGTATACCAGGTCCCTTCGGTGCGGGAAAAACGGTTCTTCAGCAGATTACAAGCCGTTTTGCGGACGTTGATGTTGTAATAGTTGCGGCATGCGGTGAGCGTGCAGGCGAGGTAGTCGAAACATTAAAAGAATTCCCTGAGCTTACGGACGAAAGAACAGGCCGTTCCCTAATGGAAAGGACAATTATTATTTGTAACACATCTTCGATGCCTGTAGCGGCCCGCGAAGCTTCGGTTTATACCGCTGTAACGCTCGCTGAATATTACAGACAGATGGGATTGCATGTCCTGCTGCTC
>Ga0209755_10001119_pt1 | contig 44207 bp, 40 predicted proteins | sample TergutCo191P1_FD_187301 | JGI IMG/M metagenome (GOLD analysis project Ga0209755, IMG submission 187301) | Cornitermes sp. P1 segment gut microbial communities from Petit-Saut dam, French Guiana - Co191P1 (SPAdes) (version 2) | ecosystem: Host-associated > Arthropoda: Insects > Digestive system... | reverse complement strand
AATCCCTGTCTCAAAAGACGCATTATATAACCGCTACCGTTTACCCAAGCCGCGCGATGAAGACGATGCATTCATTTTAGAAAAAACTTCAACAGAGCTTGCGCTGTCTGATTCCAGTAAAAAAAAAGCACAGACAAATCCAATGATACGGATTATGTAGCTCTGGAAAAAGCACTGCTCGCCGAACTGGATGGATTAGATAAAGCGGCTGTAAAACGAATAAGCAAGAGCATTTCTAAGACAGTTTTATCATTCATTAACAGCCTTTCAAACGGCGATAAACCGCCGACAAAAGAACAATTAGAACAGCCTTTTATTCCTAAAATTGATGCCGCTTTTATAAAAGAAGTTCACATACTTATTTCAACTGCATTGTTATTGGGAATTGATCATGCTACAAGAAAAATTAATGCATCAGATTTTGAACCTCCAATGGCGGAGTTACCCTTTGAAGAAGCTGTTTCATTTATGCAAAGCCGTATACCGATGTCAAAAAAAGAATGGACTGACATCATTGAACCTAAGCTTCGATTCCGCGCGTTCACAGTCGCAAGGTTGTCGCAATTAGATTATATCGATACTGCACGGCAGGTAATTTCTAACGCACTAGAAACAGGCAAGGGAGTGGCGGAAACATATAAACAATGGCAGAGTATTAAAACTCTTATTCAAGATGATGCAATGAGCCTTCGTCCCGGTTATTGGGAAAATGTATACAGAACCAATACACAAATGTCATATACTGCTGGAAAATTAATGCAATATCGAAATAATCCGCCTCCAGCATGGCGCTTACTGGTTGTCGACGATAGTCGCACATCAGATATTTGCCGTGCACTTGTTCATAGCGGAAAAACATCCATTGCAATATCTTCGGATCATCCTTTCTGGAATTCTGTCGGATTTCCGCCTTATCATTTTCAATGCAGAACGGGGCTTCAGGCAGTATCAAAGAGCGAGATTGAAGCAGGTGCTGAAATTGAAAATCCATCAATGCAAAATATGTCATTTAAGCCGATGGAAGGGTTCGGCGGGAATCCGTTGGAGAAGGAAAGTTGGTGGATGATGACTGAAGCAATGGCAAAACGTGCGGAAAAATATGGCGTAGACGGTGATATTATTAAAATGGCAATAAATCTTGGCATGGAAAATTATGCGATGAAAATGCTTCGTGGTTATAAAACATTTTTCCATTTTGATAATGGCGGTTATGTTAAAAAAGCCAAATTAGCAAATCCGGGCAAAGAAAACATTATAGTAAAAGGTACACCACAAGAAACTGATGAATTTGGTGCCGCAAAAAGGGCCGCAGAGGCTGGACATAGAGTTTATTTTTTACCTCGTGTTCAATTATCTGGTATAAGCGATCTTGATATAATACTTAATAATAACCTTGCTGATATTAAACATATATTTACACCTACAGAAAGAGCTATAAGAGGCGCATTAGATAAGGCAAAAAATCAGGGAGCAACTGCTGTCTTAATGGAAATAGTAACACCTGATTTAACGCCTACTTATGTAAAGACTGTAATTAAAAAACATATTGGAACTCGTTTAAAATATGTCGTAGTAAATCAAAACGGTATGGTCGATGTTGTTAAAAAATAAAAGGACTATTGACTGCACCCACCTAAAAAAAGGCGAGGCGCCAACAGCCCTTTATATGTTTAATTATTGTGCTAAAAACGCACAAAGTCAAGGAGAAAATATGCATTTACAATTAATGAAATATAAGCATGATGGCAGAATACAAAAAGTAATATGTGCCATTGATCTATATGTGCATGGTTTTGGGAACAAAACAGGCTTAAAAGCGGCTTCAAAAGGGTGTTTATGGCTCTTTTTATCCTCTTTGAATAATCATGCTGAAAAGCCTCTCTAACGATATAACTCTATACTACATAATGAAATAGCTGAAACATGGCTCTATTTTGATATTGTCATTCTTTATGATTAATTACACTGTTCACAAATATAACATTTTTAACAGAAAAAATCAAAAAGTTTTTATTTCGCTAAAGCGCCATGCATGCTCATGCCATATATAGGCAGGAGTTTTTATGAGTGTTTTTGCTTTTATGCCCTGCGGGGCTGACGGAATCATAATCCGGGTTGAGTCGGATATACGCCGGGGAATTCCCGGCATTGATATTTCAGGGCTTGCGGAAGGTGCAGTCAGGGAAGCGCGGGAGAGGGTTCGCGCCGCCTTCAGAAATTCGGGGTTCAGTTTTCCGCAGGACAGAATTTTAATTAATCTGGCTCCTGCAGGATTGAAAAAAGAAGGCGCAGCCCTGGATCTGCCAATCGCTCTTTCTGTGATGGCTGCTGCGGAACTGGTACCCGTCTCCGGAAATCTTCTGGTAATGGGAGAACTCGAACTGTCCGGAAAAATTCGCCCCGTACGCGGCGTACTTGCGGCGATTGCCGCAGGGCTTGCCGAAGGGATAAACGAATTTATTGTCCCTGCAGAAAATGCGGGTGAAGCAGCGATTTTAACGGAAAGGGGCGCAAGATTTACTGCCGCAGAAAATTTACAAGGCGCTGTTCACGCGCTTTTTATAAGAGAGGAAAAAGGCTCTTTGCCTGTTTCGCTTGTTGAGCCTGTCTCTGAAGAGAACGCCGCATTGTACAGCTCAGCAGGAGATTTTTGCGAAGTACGCGGACAGGCAGTTTATAAACGAGCCATGGAAGTTGCCGCCGCAGGAGGACACAATGTGCTTGTGTTCGGGCCGCCTGGTGCAGGAAAAACGATGCTTGCAAAACGGTTTTCTTCCGTCATGGTGCCTTTAACATCAGCCGAAGCGGTTGAAGTAACGCGTCTTCACAGCCTTGCAGGATACCGCAATAACGGCTCACAAAACCATTACATTGATCGCTTAATCACAAATCCGCCGTTTCGCGTTCCGCATCACACAGCAAGCGCCGAAGGAATTCTGGGCGGCGGAAAGATTCCCCATCCCGGCGAAATCAGCTTGGCGCATTTCGGCGTTTTATTTATGGACGAAGCGCCGGAGTTTCGAATCAACGTTTTGCAGGCACTTCGCGAGCCGCTGGAAGATAAAGTAATCAGCATCGTAAGAGCCGAGGGACCTGTGCGTCTTCCGGCAGAATTCCAGCTTTTAATGACAGCTAACTCATGCCGCTGCGGCAAACTTGGTTTACGCGAAGGAGATTACGCCGGCAAGGCAGCGTACGCTGGCAAGACAACGTACGCTGGCGGAGCAGCGGCGTGCCTTTGTTCTTCGGACGAAATAAACCGTTACTGGCGAAAGTTCGGCGGCGCGTTATTGGATCGCATCGAAATAAGGGTTCCGGTTCTTCCTCCAAAAATCGATGAAATGAGCGCAAAAAATGCCGCAGCCGAGGAAAGGAGCGCGGACATTACCCGCCGTGTCAGGGCTGCAATTGAAATACAACGGCAGCGGTTTAAGGGAACAGAAATTCGCCGTAATGCTTTGCTTCCGGCGGGTAAAACAGGCAGTTTATGTCCAATGAACGAAAAGGCCGAAAATGCCTTTCACGCTGCCATCTCAAGGCTTGGGCTTTCGGGCAGAGCTTACCACGGGATTTTACGGGTAGCCAGAACCATCGCTGATCTTGAAGCAAAAGACATCATCGAAACAGAACACATCCTGGAAGCAGTTCAACACAGGCGTTATGGAGACGACCCCTGGGACATTATGTCAATACAAACGTAAAGACAAAACGTCAATACATTTGTATTGACAAAAACATTAAGGAGAGTTATAATGAAGAAGAAGACAGAATTTGAATGGGACGAAAAAAAGAATGCGCTTAATATTATAAAACATGGGGTTTCCTTTGAGGATGCAGTAGTCGTCTTTAAAGATTCAAATCGCTGTGAGATATATGACAAAGCGCATAGCTTCTTTGAAGACCGGTGGATAACTGTTGGATTAAACAACACAACAGTTTTATATGTCATTTTTACGGAAATAGGGGAAACAACCCGTATTATTACAGTCCGTAAAGCAAACAAAAAGGAAGAGGAGAAGTATTTTTATGGGTACGGTAAGATTTACACTAACTGATGACTATCAGCCGTCAGAAGAATCTCTCAAACGTGTGGCTGCTCTTAAAGACAGACCAATAGATTATAGCGATGCTCCGGAATATTCACTGGAAGAAATGGAAGAAATGCGGCTTTTGGCAATAGAAAAACGCAAGAAAAAACGAATGTTTTCCCTGCGGCTGCCGGCTTCAACCATAAACTGGTGGAAATCCTTTGGAAACGGTTATACAGGCATTATGGCGCGTCTTTTAGATGAAGCAAAAAATCACCCGGAGTGGATTAAAATGTGTCTATAACTAACCAATTCGGGTATCGTAAAGCTCGGGTATTGCTTCAAGGATTGTGTCACTGATTTTTCTGCCTTTGCCTGAGTAGCCAAGCCTGCGATCGGGGCGAAGGGAGCCGTGAAAATCACTGCCTTCAGTGACATAGAGCCCAAGATCATTCGCGAGGGCTTCCAGCCGGCGGCATGAACCGGGTTTTGCGGTGGGATGCCAGGCTTCAAGACCGGCAAGTCCCATGCTTTGCAATTTTTTTACAAGATCGGGAAGGCGTCCCCATGCAATGAACAGCGAAATGGGATGCGCAAGTATGGGAATGCCGCCGGATTTACGTATCAGAGAGACAGCGTCTTCAAAATTTAGCCCGTCTTTTTGAACATACAGCGGCTTTCCCACGCCCAGGAAACGCATAAATGCCTGATTTACGTTTTTTACCACCTTGTGCTTGATAAGAAGAGCTGCAAAATGAGGACGTCCAATCGAACCGTAACCGTTTTTTACTCCGGCAATTTCCAAAAGTTCATCCCATGTTGCTTCAATGTTGAATTCATGCATTCTGTCAAGGATTTCCCTGTTTCGTTTTTCCCTCCGGCGCGAAAGCCACTCAACAGAAGAAATAAAATCGGCTGTTGGCGAATTTATACCCAAGCCAAGAAGATGAAATTCTCCGCCAGGGCCAAGCCCTGACCAATTAATATTTATTTCGATTCCAGGGATGAAATGAAAAGGCTTTCCATCAACATTTTCTTTCTTTGCGGCTTCCCTTGCGCTGTCTAGACCATGAATTGTATCGTGATCGGTAAGAGCGAGGGCGCGAATTCCGGTATTTGCAGCCTCTTTAATGAGTAATTCAGGAGATAAATCGCCGTCAGATATATTCGAGTGCGTATGTAAATCTACCATTTGCGAATATTATATCAAATATTTACCGAATTATACATAATGTACCGATAATAAAATGAAAAATAACCCAGGATCGTTGATATTTAGGGTAAAAATCGTTAAAATGGTAGTAATATGTTAGAATACACCTTGGCAAATGGGGTAATTGTTTCCCCCGGTAAAAAAGCGCATACCGGCAGTTTGGGGATAAAAGGGGAAAAAATTGTATCGTCCTGCGGTAACGTAAAAATCGATTTGAAGGAAAAATCATTCGTATATCCTTCGTTGATTAATACCCATGACCATTTGCAGGGGAATTATCGTCCGCCTGTCGGTCCTGAAAAGGGAAAATTCTATCTTACATGGCTGCCATGGGATAATGACTTAAAAGCGTCAAAAACGTTCCAGGAACGCTCAAATTTAAGCAGGGAGGATCTTTACGCTCTTTCCGGATACAAATGCCTTTTTTCGGGCGTAACTACTGTAAACGATCATTTTCCTCATCAATTAAACTGCCAGATATTGCCTACTTTGCCTGTTAGAGCTATTCAGGAATATTGCCTTGCTCACGAAAGCACTTCATATGATTTAAAATGGGGCGACGGCGTCGAAGTTGAACACAGTCTTGCCGTAAAAAATAAATGGCCGTTTATCACTCATCTTTCCGAGGGTTTTGATGAAGAGGCAATGCAGGGCATAGAGACTTTGGAAAAAACGAAAGTTTTGGATAAATATTGTCTTTTTATTCATTGTATCGCATTCAGCGACGAAGACATCAGGAAAACCGCAAAAGCCGAAGCAAGCGTTTCATGGTGCGGTTTTTCCAATATGTTCATGTTTAATGTAACTGCGAAAGTACGTAAAATGCTGAAAGCCGGCGTTAATGTTACAATCGGTACTGATTCCTCTGCGACCGGGTCTGCAAATCTCCTTGCCGAAATGAAATACGACAGGGAACTTTACCGCAGGCTTTACGGCGAAGACCTGCCGGCAAAAACCATCTTCGAAATGGTGACAAAAAACGCCGCAAAAGCTCTTTGGATGCAGGACAGAATCGGCAGTCTGGATGAAGGTTTGTTAGGCGATATTCTTGTTGTTAAGGCAAATGAAGATGATCCTTACGAGAACCTTGTCAATACGGGCATGAAAGATATAGAATTAGTAGTATTGGCAGGAAAGCCAATATACGGAGAGATGCGGTTCCTTGACATATTCCGGGGTTCAAGCGGCAAGCAGGATGCGCTTCCTGAAGGGTATACAAAAATAACTGTAGATAAAAAGGACATGTTTATAAAAGGAGACCCCGCAGGTCTTTATAACGAGGTCAGGAAGAAAGTCGGTTTTAAAAAAGAACTTGATTATCTGCCGTTTGAACCTGCTGCCGGACAGGCAATAGCGAAGGAAGGAATATAATGCCGAAACCGGCTCAATACCGAACAGGTTCTCTCATTTACTTTCAGGGAGACCCTGCGGACAAGATATATATTCTCCAGACAGGAAAAGTCAGCCTTGTCTATCAGGATATCGAAACGGGAGCGGACATCAGGGACTCGGTTCAGCCCGGCGAATTTTTCGGCGTAAAGTCCGCATTGGGACGCTATACCCGCGAAGAGAACGCTGTTGCCCTTTCCGACACAACTGTCATGATTTTTACGGTTACAGAATTTGAAGCTGTCGCGATGGCAAATTCAAGAATTATCATGAAGATGTTAAAAGTGTTTTCCAACCAGATGAGGCGCGTTCATAGACAGGTTTCCAAAGTTATGGCAAGGGAAGAACATCCTCCTGCGGACGGTCTTTACAACATAGGCGAGTTTTATTTAAAGAACAAACGTTTTACTCATGCAAAGCATGTATTCAGCCGTTATCTGACATTTTATCCATCGGGGAAAAACGCGATTCAGGCGACAAAGAATCTTGAGATTGCGGAAAATGCGCTTTCCCGTTACGGTGACGGCAAGGGACCCGGCGTATCTGTCAATAATGCGGGTTCTGGTTCGTTCTCTTCATCATCGCAGGGCGCTTCCGACAAAATAACAAAATCATTTTATGACGCTGTAAGTCTTGTTTCGCAGGGAAAATATCAGGAAGCGTTTATGACGTTTAAACAGATAGTAGACGCCAATATCGATCCTGAATGGACTGCAAAAGCTTCATTCGAAATCGGAAGATGTATGTTCCTCCTGGAAAAACATGAAGAAAGTTTAAAGTACTATACAAATATGCTGACTCAGTTCCCAAAACATCCTGATTTAAAGGAAGTAATGTATATAATGGGACAGTGCAATGAAAAAATAGGAAGAAACGATCAGGCAATTGCATTCTACAAAAAAATTATTTCCATGGGCGGAGATGACGTCACTATAGATAAAGTTAAACGGGCGCTAAGCGCTCTGGGGGCGTAAGATGGCTATGGATTTGGCGGCTTTCGGCCGTTTTTCCCGCACATTTCCAAAAGGAGATATAATTTTCTCCGAGTTTGAGGTAGGTGACAATTTTTACCTAATCCAGTCCGGAAAGGTTCAGCTTGTAAAACTCGTCGGAGATATTGAAAGAACGCTCGACATTCTTCATCCTTCCGAGATGTTCGGTGAAATGGCTATATTGGAAAACTCGCCGCGTTCTGCGACAGCTATCGCTCTTGATGAAGTAAAGGTGCTGGAATTTAATTCCCAGAACTTTGAAATTCTTCTGCTTGGAAATCCGCAAATCGCGCTTAAGCTTCTTAAAATGTTTTGTAAACGTATTTACGATTCAAAACGGCGTTTTATGATTCTTACGCTCCCGGATCAACAGGCAAAAGTTGCGGATGTTTTTCTCATGCTTGATGAAACTCAGCCTGACATTGATAAAACAAGCGAAAGACGCGAATTTAAAACAACTGTTGAAGGCGTTGCTCACTGGGCAGGCATGAGCGCAAACGAAGCCAGAGATATATTGGGACACTTTGTAAATCAACGCCGCGTAGAAATATATCCCGACAGGATCACTGTAAAAAACATAAATGACTTCTCTCGTTTTGTCGGCTCAAGACGCAACAACTCAAGAGGTGCATAGTTGGATTTTGAAAATCAATATAACAGTCCTGAAACTCCGATTATTCCTGAAAAGACAAAAGGGTTCGGCAATTTAACAGAAATAATGATGTCTTATTTAAAAGAAACTTCTCCCTGGATTATATTTGTCGCTGTTTTGGGTTTTATTACATGCGGTTTTATCGCGGTTGGATCTGTTATAACAACTATCGGTCTTCTTACTGTGTCAAATTTTTTAAGCGAAATAGGCAATTTTCCAATCTGGCTTGTAGTCCCGTTATATATCGCCGCGGGATTACTGTTATTTTTTCCGTCTTATTTTATGTATAACGCAGGCACAAAAATCCGCAAACATCAATACAGTAACGCGGATGAAGATTTGGAACAGGCGTTAAAAAACAATAAGTCATTGTGGAAATATTTCGGCATAATGAGCATTATTTCTCTTTCAGTTATACCGGTATCATTAATTATAATTGTTGTATTTACAATAATTTCGGCATTTCAAGTATCTTGAGTAATGTCAAATCAAATAAACGCCGGCTTAGACCCATCCTTAAAAGCGCTGACTCCTGAGGGAATTGAATTTGTTTTATTTCCGGTTGGTCTTCCGGTCAGAACGATTGCTTTTGCGATAGACACGATAATTCAATATTTAATTATTTTTACAATTTACATAGCTTTTGAGCTTTTTCTTTTTTCGATGGGCTTTTGGATTTTTTTCCTTCTCATGTTTTGCGTAAACTGGTTTTATCATGTTATTTTTGAACTTGCCTTTAAAGGACAAAGCATTGGAAAACGCATAATGGGAATCAGGGTTGTAAAAAACGACGGCTCTCCGGTTGATCCTTCTTCGTCATTTTTACGGAACCTGATGCGTTTTGCGGATACATTTTTCTTTTTTTATCCAATCGCCTATATTTGCATCGCATCAAGCAAGGGATTCAGACGAATAGGCGATTGGGCAGGCGGCACTCTTGTAGTATACTCATCAATGGCAAAAAATACAGTTCGTAATTCATTAAGTAAAACTTTAAAAAAATTTGAACCTGTTAATCCTCCAAGACCTATCTCTCAGAATGAAAAACAGGCTATACTTATGTTTGCAAGACGTTATTCGCTTTTGGGAGAAGCCAGAGCAAACGAAATTGCGCGCGTTTATGCGCCGAATGCCGCCTATATTATGGGAATAGCGAGAAAGTTATCAGGTGAAATATAATGACAGAACAGAGTTTTGTAAAAAAAAGAAATCCCGTCTGGAATGAATTTTCTGTTCTTGTTAGAGGAAACAGGCAGGATTTGAAAATGGGCGCTGTTTCATTTATTCATCAATTCAGGGAACTTACGCAGGATTTAAATACCGCAAAAGCAAATAATTATGATCCTGTCATTATTGAGCGTTTAAACGCGCTTGTAAGTGAAGGAAATCAAATTCTTTACAAACAACACGTGTGGCCCATAAAGCAATTTGTCAATTTTATCTGGCAAACATTTCCGCAAAAAATCCGTCTCCATTGGAAGGGAATACTTGCGTCAACTTTATTGTTTTACGGAATCTCATTTTTCTTTGGCATACTTTGCATTTTTTTTCCGGATATTTCCAGAGAACTTGTTTCTCCGTGGCAGCTTAGGGAAATTGAACGCATGTACGATCCGGAAGGTTCCCATTATTTAAAACCGCATAATATAACGCAGGATGCGGATATGTTTGGTTTTTATATTTTAAATAATATTACCATTGCTTTTAGAACATTCGCAGGCGGCGTATTTGCGGGAGTTGGAAGTTTATTTTTTCTTTGTTTTAACGCAGGTTTTTTGGGAATAATTTACGGACATTTATATAATGCAGGTTATGCAATTACTTTTATTCCGTTTGTAATTGCACATGGCTCTTTTGAATTAACCGCAATTGTGTTTTCCGCGTACGCGGGATTACTTTTGGGATACAGGTTTTTTATTACTAATGGATTAAGCCGCACCGCTTCTTTAAAAAAAGCCGGGCAGGACGCAATTCCAATAATCGCAGGAAGCGCATTAATGCTCTTTATTGCGGCTGTAATAGAAGCATTTTGGTCTTCCAAACATTTTTTGCCGATACAACTGCGTATTGGAACAGGCATTGGTCTTTGGATTCTTGTGCTTTTTTATTTTTTATTCGCCGGCAGAAAAGACGCAGTCAGGGAAGCGGGCGCGAAGGGAGGACAAAATGAATCTTCCCTATAATGACACGTTAAAAAGAAAAAGCGTTCAGGAAGCTGCCGATACTGGCATTCTTTTGTGGCGGGAAAACTTTTTTTATTTTATACCTCTCTTTGCAATTCCCCTGTGGCTTTTCGCTTTTGCGCTTCGTGTTTTTATTCCGGGCAGCTTTGTTTATCTTTCCTGGCTGATAATCTGGTTTTTAAAACCGCTTTATGACAGAATCATTCTGCATATTATTTCCATAAAATTCTTTGACAAAGACGCAAGTTTTAATCGTATCTGCCGCGGTTTATCGGGGTCAATATTCAAAGGATTGCCGGGTGATTTACTCTGGAGACGATTTAGTCCATTGCGTTCTGCCGTAATGCCGGCGCGCATTTTGGAAAAAAATATAAAAACATTTAAGGCGTTTAATGAAAGAAAAAAATATTTATTAAACGGCGGAATCGGCTATTGTTTAATTTTAACAATATGGGGCTTTGCTGTTGAAATTGCCTTATTGTACGGAGAAGCCGCTTTTTATTACACGATCAATGAGCTTGTGTTTAACAGAATGCTGCCCGCAGGAGATATTCAGCAAATAGAGCTTTTGCTTTTTGCCGCATGGTGTTTTAATTTAATTTTTATCGAAACTATTTATGTCTGTATGGGATTCACTCTTTATATTAACAGCCGGGTCGCAATTGAAGGATGGGATATTGAAGTTGCGTTCAGGGGATTTAAAAAACTGGCCGCTATTGTATTAGCTGCGGCTTTTCTTTTTATACCTGCAAATATTTACGCGGAAAAACAACCTGCGAATGATGTCCCTTATGAATTACTGCAGAAAATTTATGAATCGCCGGATTTTGGCGGAGAAGAAGAATCATGGCGCGTTAAACTAAAGAATCCTGCGCAGCGAAGAGCTGTTTCGCGTCCGATGTCAGAAAACCTGCATGAAATTATTGCAAACAGCCTTTTGATTATTTTAATTGGAATAATAATTGTAATAGCGGCGTTTCTTATAGTCTATCTTTGTAAATATAAATGGAATAAGCCGCCGGCAGATAAATATATACAAAAAACGCAAAGAAATACAGCGGAAGACCCGGTGTTTCTTCTTGAAAAAGCATTACATTATCACAAACAGGGAGAGATTCGTCTTGCATGGGGTTTTTGTACAGCCGCCGCCATATACTCGTGGCATGTTTTTCGCGGAATAATTTTTCCGCCCAACGCTACAGAAAACGACTGCGCAAACATTGTTGTTTTAAAAACAGATAACAACTCGGAAGCTGAAATGTTTGCTAAACTAATTAATAATTGGGTTTATCTTGCTTATGCAAAACGGCTTCCTGCGGAAGGCAGCTTTGACGAAGCTGTTAATTTATGTTTTTCTTTAAGGGAAAAAAATGGATAAAAGATTATATATTTGCGCAGCCATTATTCTCTTTCTTGCAATTGGCGGACTTCTTGCGTATAATTATTTGGAAATAGTGCCAATAAAAAAACAGATACGTCCGTCAACAGATTATTATAATAACAATTTTTATGCATTGGAACGGTGGTTAAAAGAATCGGGTTACTCTGTCCGTTATGGCAGCTATTTTAATCAGGACGACCTTGATAATATAACAGAAAAAATTATCATTCTTCCTTCATGGAGGAGCTTGTGGGAAGAGACAGGTAAAATTTTACCGTGGATAAAACAGGGAGGGTTTCTTGTTTTATCCATAGACAACAAAGAATTAAATGACAATCTTATTGAATTTCTTTACGATACAGGTGTTATTATCAGCGAATACACAGGAAGAGTATATGGCCCGGAAACAAATATTGAATATCCTGATTTTGACAAAAACATTTCTTTTTTAATTGATAATAAAACAAATGCTTTTATTGTTGACGATAATGTAAGTTTTATAAGACTTGCTGATATTCCTGTCGGAAACGGAGGAATAACAGTTACAGGAAGACCTTACTTCATACACAATGATAATTTAAAGAAAGAAATCAATGCGGCATTAACATGGAGATTAACAGGCGAACGAATGACAGAAAACGATGGCGTATTAATTATTCGTGATCAAAGGGAAACTGTTTCAAACAGATCTTTTTTCGGCGCAATCGCAGAAAGGGGTAATCTTGTTCCGGTTATTGTTTCCGCGTTTTTATTGATTTTTATCGGATTCTGGATGACTATTCCTGTTTTTGGCCTGGTTTTTTATGATAAGCAAAAAAATTCAAGACCAATAAAAGATCGTTTTGCGGCAGAAATCAGGTTTTTAAAGAAACAACATGCGCTTACATACTATCTTGATGTTTATGCAAGAGAAAATAAAAATGAAATCAGCATTAAAAAAGAAGAAACATACAGTTATAGAGACTTAATAAATCATTATCGGAGTATATTCAATGGAACAGCAAAAATTTAATGTAGAAACAGCTTCTGAAAAACTGGAGCAGGTAAGGAACGAAATTGCCAAAGCGTTTATCGGTCAAAAGCAGCTTGTAGATCATGCCTTGATCACACTAATCGCAGGCGGACACCTTTTGGTAGAAGGCGTACCGGGTCTTGGAAAAACTCTCCTTGTCCGCGCCATAGCAAAGACAATAGGCGGCGATTCAAAACGCGTACAATTAACTCCGGACTTAATGCCGGCTGACATTACCGGCAATATCATGCTGGACCCGGCAACCGGAAAATTTGTTACGCGAAAAGGACCTGTATTTACAAATATTTTTATTGCGGACGAAATAAACCGCGCGCCTGCAAAGACGCAAGCCGCTTTGTTTGAAGCGATGCAGGAGTTTCAGGTAACGCTGGACGGTGAAAGCCACAAACTGCCCTCTCCTTTTATGGTATTGGCAACACAAAACCCGTTTGAGCATGAGGGAACCTATCCATTGCCGGACGCGCAAAAGGATCGTTTCTTAATGAAAGTCATCGCGGATTATCCAAGTCTAGATGAAGAAAAAACAATGGTTACCAGAATTTTAACCGGAGACATCGGAGCTGAACTGTCCATAACGCATGTAAACACAGTTCTTGACGTTGCAGATCTGCTCGAAATAAAAAATCTGGCAGCTTCCCTGCGCGTCGATCCTCTGATAACAGATTATGCAGTGCGCATAACAGCCGCTACAAGGGAAACTCCCGCAGTTGAAACGGGAGCCGGTCCCAGAGGAAGCCTTGCGCTTATTCGCTGCGCGCGCGCAAACGCTTTACTGCAAGGCAGAGATTTTGTGCTGCCTGATGACATAAAAGCTCTTACAAACGTGGTTCTTGCGCATCGCTTAACTCTTTCGGCAGAAAGCGAACTTGAGGGACTGCAGGCAAAACAGATTATCGAAAATCTTCTATTAAAAGTTGAGGCGCCAAAGGGAATAAATGAACAAGACTGATAAAAAAAACGAGAAGCAGGAAAACTGCCGCGCAGTCTTTATGCCGGGCAGGACATTTTTTATTACATCTCTTTTATATCTTGTTTTGGGATGCTTTTCGTTTTTCTTTAGTTCAGTCTTTTTATTTTGGTTTATAACAGGAATTGCGCTTATTCCTGTTATAATCATTGATTTGCTTCTTTTATTTTTACTGGGAGATCGTTTCAAAGTAGAAAGAAAAATCCCCTCTTCTTTGGCACAGGGCGAAACAGCGCATGTAAAATTGTTCATTCGCCGCACAAGGCTTTTCCTCCCCGGCGCAGTTCGTCTATACGATCTGTACCCAGGTTCAATGAGCGCATCAGTCTTTCCTGTAAAATTAAAAATAAAAGCGCAGGAGATACAGGTATTTGAGTATACCGTAATACCCAATGAAAGGGGCCCGTGGTATTTTACAGGGACCGAATTTTTACTTGGCTCACTTTTGCATTTTTGGCGTTTGCGCGTAACACATGATAACATCAGCAGGGGACGAACTTATCCCAACTTTAAACAAATGGCGCGCGGCGTAGATTTAAAGGGAAACCCGGAAAACGCAGAAGTTAAAAACATCCGCAAACGCGGGCAAGGTTTGGAATTTGAAAGCCTTAGAGATTATCAGGAAGGCGATTCAATACGATCAATTGACTGGAGAGCAACAAGCCGTAACCGCACGCTGGACGGAAGGCTAAAACTCATTGTCAGGAATTATCAGGAAGAGCAGGATCAGCAAATACTTTTTATTATTGATTCAGGTTATCGCCTGCCTGATAATCAATTTGACAGCGCGCTTGAGGCAATGCTTTTGCTTTCGTATGTTGCGTTAAAACACGGCGACTCTGTAGCCGCGGCAAGTTTCGGTGCGCGCGATCTTTGGATACCTCCGCGAAAGGGCATGAAAGCATACAACGGTCTTATGAATGAACTTTACGATCTTCACAGCGCGCCTGTTCCGTCTTCGCCTTTTTCGGCGATCGAAAAGGCGTTGAGCCATTTGAACAGAAGAAGTTTCATAGTAATAATCAGTAATTTCCGTGAGGAAGACGGCGAATCTTTATCATGGATTCTTCCGCGCATAAATCAGCGTCATTTACTGCTTATGGTAAGCTTCAGGGAAAGTGAAGCGGAAAAACTCGCTTTTGCCGGAAATAACGCAGATAATAAAAAATCAAATATTAAAACAGATGAGGAGATTCTGGAAACTGCGGCTGCCTATTCGTACCTTGCAAACCGCCGCCGCTTGTATCGAAAATGGGAACATTCCGGTCTCCTTATTCTTGAAACAACCGCGCAGCAAATTTCCCCTGCGCTAATAAATAAATATTTAGATGTTAAAAAATCCGGAAAACTGTAGTATTATAAGTTATGGACAGCAAAAAACTTCTTGTGTTCTCCGATACCCATGGCTGTGTCACGGAGCTTAAAGCGGTCTTTAATTGGGCAAATAATTATACTCCGCCAAACGGTTTAATATGCGCTGCCGCATGCTGCGGCGACGGTCTGTCAGATATAAGCAGAGCCGCAAATGAAACCGGCTTTTACAGTGACTGGAAAATTGTGCGCGGAAACAATGATTACGGCGTTCATGCGCCGGAATCCGTTGTATTTGATATTTGCGAACATGTTTTTTTTATGAGCCACGGACATCGATATAGTTTATACAGCGGTTATCACACCTTTCTTGCGGCAGCGAAAAATATGAACGCGGACGTTGCATTGTTCGGACACAGTCACATTCCGTTTTATAAAATCGTAGACGGCGTATCCCTTATTAATCCCGGAAGCATTGGGAGAGCGCGAAGCAAAATTGGATCTACATTTGCCGTAATCGAATGCAGTGAAGGCGAGCTTATTAAAGTTGATTTTTTTGGAATTGAAAACAATGGAGCCATAAAAGCAATAAAAATTTAAAAAATAATTTATAGAAATATTTTTTTAAATTTGGTACAGTAATTCAGAGGTAACATATCATGAGTAATAAACAGGACGTCAATACAAGCAGGTTGTGCGCGCTTTTAGCGGCAATAGCCATACAGCTGACACTTGGGATTGCGTATATTTGGAGCGTCTTTCAAACAGGAATCGCGAACAGCCTTTTTAACGGCGATAATGCCGCGGCAGGACTTACTTTCTCTCTATTGCTTGCGACTTTAACAATTGGCAGCGTCATCGGCGGCAAGCTGGCAGTAAAATACTCAACGCGTATCGTTGTATTCTTCGGCGGTATTATTTTAAGTATTGGTTTTTTCCTTGCTTCTTTTGTGACAGAAAGCTATCCCTGGTTTTTATGGCTTACATACGGAACGATGGGCGGCGTCGGCATGGGTTTTACATATTCCACAACAATCGCCTGCGCTCAAAAATGGTATCCTCATAAAAAAGGTTTGGTCACGGGAATCATTGTTTCCGCGCTTGGTTTTGGCGGCGTTGTTTTTACTCCAATCGTAGAAAGGCTGATAGTCTTTTTTGGAGGACAAAGCGCAGGCGAACCAAAAACATTCATGGTTTTAAGCTTCGTCTTCCTTGCCGTATGCTCAATCGGAAGCGTCTTTTTAAAAAATCCTCCCGAAGGTTACATGTCAGCTAACACAGCTCCTGGCGCATCAGGCAAGCCTGCAAAAATAATTGTCGATTACTCTCCTTCCCAAATGTTAAAAAGCATAAAGTTTTATCTGCTTACCGGCTCCTTTATGCTTGCCTGCATGGGAGGGTTAATGATGATTGGGTTTGCAAAACCAATCGCGGTTGCAAAAGGATTGGAAACAACCGCGACAATCGGCGTACTTGCAATATCAATGTTTAATTCAATCGGACGTCTTGTGTGGGGAATGGTCTCCGACAAATTGGGACGAAAAAACACAATCATTATTTTACTTGCCGGAACCGCGATTCTTTCGCTCTTTGTAAACTCGGCGGCAGGTTACTGGATATACGGTTTAATCGCTCTTATCGGATTTTTCTACGGCGGACTTTTAAGCAACTTCCCGTCGCTTACAGCAGACCTTTTCGGCGCAAAACATATGTCAACAAATTACGGCATCGTGCTTTTAGGTTTCGGCGCCGGAGCCATAATATCATCACAGATCGCAGGTTACTATAAAAACGCCGCCGCCGCTGATATCGATTTAATGTTCCCGGCATTTATTATCGCTTCGTGCTGCGCAATTGTCAGCATAGGATTGATTACAATTTTGAAGATAATCAGAAAACGCGAAAGAGGATTTTAACCTTGGAAAGAGACATTTTACACTTGTAAAATGTCTCTTTCTCTACATTATTCCCCCGTAAAACATCGTATTCTCTGCATTTTTCCAGCCATAAAGATCATAGTTGTAATAATTCTATTTTCGATATTTTTAGATTTTTTCTTATTCATTTATATATTTTATGCTATAATGTACTTAGGTAATTACCATGAGTGAACAAGCAAAAACATGCAGTCTGAGCAGCTTGATTGATACCGTAAAAAGATGTTCGGACGCGGGAGAAAGATTTTGTTTTATTCTCGGTGCCGGAACATCTGTTTCATCGGGCATTGATTCCGGGACAAAAATGGCAAGGCAATGGCTGGAGGAACTCAAGAAATTTGAACCGGAAATAATTGAAGGTTTAATTAAAGAGAATGGCATTGATGAAAATAATATAGGCAGCCACTACTCGAAAATTTACGAAATACGTTTTAGCAAACATCCTCTTCATGGTTATATATGGCTTCAAAATGCCATGAAAAACGCAAAACCAGGGCTTGGATATTATCACCTTGCAAAAATTCTTGCTACAGATAAAACATCAATCAATCTTGTGATTACTACAAATTTTGACAGCCTGACAGAAGACGCGATTTTTATGTATACCGATAAAAAGCCATTGGTCGTAACGCATGAGCTTCTTGCGCAGTATATGGATTTTTTGGCAAACAGACCAATAATAGCAAAGATTCACAGAGACTTAATGCTCCGCCCCAAAAACATGAAAAATGAGTTATCCAAGCTCTCTGAATCATGGGAGCAGGTATTAAAAAAAGCGCTTGGTATTTATACGCCCATAGTTATAGGTTACGGCGGTAATGATGAAAGTTTAATGGGATTATTGGAAAAAGTAGTTAATGAAAATGGAATGGAAAAACCTATTTATTGGTGCCATCAGCACGACGCTCATCCAAAAAACGAAAGAATAATTAAACTTTTAAATAAATGCGGCGGGTTCTTAGTTCCCATCAGCGATTTCGATACTGCAATGTATTTATTCGGCGAAAAGTTTGAGCATGAGTTTTCAGAAGATAAATTAAAAAAGCAAATTCAAAACAGGATAGATGATTATAAGAAAAAACGCGAAGATATAATTGATAATTTAAGAAATGAACAAAAGCGCAGAAAACTGTTTGATGATGAAAAAGCTGTTGTTGATGCAATTTCTGAAGCATATAAAACAAAAATAAATGAATTAACCGAAAAAATAAATAAAAATCCAAATGACGCAAACCTGTATTACAATCGAGGGTTAAAATATAATGCGCTCAAGGAATACGAGAAAGCAATCGCTGATAAGACTATGGCCATTCAACTTGATCCTGAAAATGCCAAATACTACAACAGCCGCGGAATAAGTTATAGTTGGCTAAGAATGTATGAAGAAGCAGTTGAGGATCACTCGAGCGCAATAGATAAAGATTCTAAAAAAGCTGTTTATTATAATAATCGCGGGGTATGCTATAATTGGCTTAATAAAATCGAAGAAGCAATAGAAGATTATTCAAAGGCTATAAAATTTGCTCCAAACAGAGCCAAGTATTATAAAAGCCGCGGAGTATGTTATATGTATCTTCGTGAAAACGAGAAAGCGCTTGATAATTACTCCAAAGCAGTAGAACTTGATCCTGAAAATGGATACTATTATGCAGGGTTAGGGTATGCTTTATTTAAAACAAATAAAGTTGATAATGCATTCGATGCTTTAAATAAGGCAATTGAATTAGACAAGTATGAAGCTTTGTGTTATTCCAATAGAGGCTTAATAAGTTTAAAAATCGCAAAAATCAATGAAACAGAATGTAACCCGGATGTTTTGGATGATTTTGATAAAGCCTTTAAACTGGAAGAAGAAAATCGTTATTTTAGATGTTATACCGATTATGCAGAATATTACCTGTATATCGGTGAAAACGAAACGGCTTACGATAATTTAAAAAAAGCGCTTGAAATAAATACAAGATATGGACGCGCATGGTACTATCTTGCGAAATATTACGAGGCAATGAAAAACAACAAAGAATATGAAAACTGCATAGCTAAATCAAAAGAATATAGATTCATACCGGATAAGGATGATTAATTTATACTTTTCCCGCAAAATAATTCCATATTTTTGATAAATTTCCTTGAATTTTCTGGCATTTAGACCTATTTCGTATTATATTTAAAAGGTTGTATTTGTTTTTTAAATAGGAGTATTGGTGACCAGGCATGATTTTCCCAAAATCCACTTTTATGATCAGGATTTTGTCGATATTTATGATAAAACATGGGCATGGATACAAGATTGCTGGATAAATGGCGGCGAAAAGAGCGGAATTGAAGGAAAATTCTTCTCGTACCCCGAATCTCAGGTTGTTACCCAGGCTGATGCTATACTTTCCTCGTTTTTTCTGGTCTATTCCAACAGAATTTTCCAGGCTCATCCCACTTTGGACTTGTTTTATGGCCGTCAGGAGCCAAATGGAGCCATTCGTCATGCCTATGATACCCAGACAGGCGCGCCGATTCTTGAGAAAGAGAATCCTGAGGGACTTGGAATGCCGCTTTTTGCATGGGCCGAGCATAATATCTACCATAAATCGGGCAATAAAAAACGTGTGAAGGACGTGCTTCCCACTCTTTGCAAATATTCCGCATGGATCGATTCAGCGTTTAAAAAACCCAACGGTCTTTATAAAACGCCGCCGTGCGCGACAGGGATGATAAATGCGCCGCGCGGGGACGCTTATTACACTATGGATTTTAACACCATGATGGCTATCAATATGCTCTATATCTCCGCTCTTGCCGACATACTTAACGACAAGGAAACAAGTTTTCAATTTAAGCGTCAATATTTTTCCTTAAAAACAAGAATCAATTCGCTGATGTATAACGCTGTCGATGGTTTTTATTACGATATAAATAAAAACGAAAAACAGATTCAGATAAAAACAATCGCGGGATACTGGCCGCTTTTGGCGGAGATTCCAAACGGAGAGAAAGCGGAGCGAATAATCGACAAACTTTCTGATCCGAAATTTTTCGGAACGCCGCATCCGTTTCCGTCGGTTGCAGTTTCTGAAAAAGATTTTGACGAAACGGGAAAAGGGTTTCGCGGATCGGTTTATCCTTATTTAACATTTATGGTTATAAAAGGACTTGAGCGTTATCAAAGATGGGATCTCGCGCGTGAATGCGCAATAAGGCATGTTTATTTTATGCTTGATTCGATGAGCCCCGATGGAAACCATCACAGGGGAAATCTTTGGGAAGCGTATTTGCCTACAAAGGAAGGCCCTGCAAAATGGGCAGGCAAAGCGCCTTTTCCGCGCTCTCAGTATCTTACCTACGACGCGCTTTCTACGATTTGTTTGACGATCGAAAATATCGTGGGACTTTCCATTTCGCTTCCGCGAAAAACCGTAGACTGGGTTATTCCAAGTCTTGAGATAATGGGAGTTGAAAATCTCTCCCTTAAAAATAATATGATTACGATTCTATCCAACAAGAGCGGCCGAGGCTGGGAAATTCAAATGGAGAGCGAAAAGCTTTATTACTTTACCATCAATATTCTCGGCGTAAAAGAAAAAACTTTACCAATCCCTTCCGGTAAATGTTCAATACTTATTGATAAGCTGTAAGCTATGAGCGCCACATTAACTGCAATAATTGAAATCGGCTCCACAGGCGTCAGGATTCAGGTTGCGGAAATTTATACTGACGGCGGCTGGCAGGTGCTCGATCGCGCGTCATGTCCCGTTTCATTGGGACGCGATGTTTTTACATCTGGTCTGCTTTCGCGCGAATCAATACTTGAGTGTCTTTCCGTTTTGCAGAATTACCGCGAGCTTTTATCGGGGTGGGGTATTGCAGATAACAATATCCATATTATCGCAACAAGCGCGCTTAGGGCTGCGCGTAACAGAGACGTATTTATCGATCGCGTCCGGCAGGAAACAGGTTTCCTTCTTTCAATTGTAGAAGGCATCGAAGAAAACAGGCTGATGTATCTTGCCGTGCGTTTTGCGCTTAAACAGGATCTTCAGCTTTTTTGGAAAGCCAATTCAATGATCATTGATATTGGCGGCGGCTCAACCGAAATTATGCTTTTGCGCCGGGGACAGATGGTTGCGGCTCACAGTTTAAAAATCGGAACGATAATTATCGATCAGCAATACCGCCACGGTCCCGGCACCGGGATTTTATACGAACGTTATCTGAATGAAAATATACGAAACACATTGGGTCTTTTAAACATGGAAATGGATCTTGCTCATGTTCGCACTTTGGTTGCCGCGGGAGCTGATGCGCGTCTTGCCGCAGGCAAGGTTGGCAAGGATTTAAACACAAATTGTAAAATTATAGATCGCGATGAATATATAAAGTTTGCGGAAAAGATGCGCAGTTTTAGTATCGAGGATTGCATTCGTAATTTTGGAATTTCCTATGCCGATGCCGAAGGACTTGTTCCCGGTATTCTTGTTTTAAAACTTTTCCTTGAAAGATCGGGAGCTGCAAACATTGCGGTTCCATTTATAACGATCCGCGACGGTTATCTTGTAGACCTTGCATCGGGCGTTGATTCGTCTTTGCAGGATGAATTCTTTTCGCAGATTATCGCGTCTGCGATGAACCTTGGACGCAAATTTCACTTTGACGAAGCGCATGCGCGTCACGTTGCAAATCACTGCATGACGATTTTTGACGCGCTTATAAAAGAACATGGGATGACAAGGCGCCATCGCATAATGCTTGAGACTGCCGCGATTCTTCATGACATCGGCACTTATATAAGGGCATCGGGGCATCATAAGCATAGTCAGTATATAGTAGCAAATTCTGAAATATTCGGACTGCATCAGGATGAGCTTGAAATTATCGCGAATGTTGTTAGCTGTCATCGCGGCGATCCGCCGTCGCAGTCGGATATTGAATTTATGACGCTGCAAAGGGAAGAGCGCGTTCTTGTATTAAAAATGGCTTCTATTTTAAGGGTAGCGGACGCGCTTGATCGCGGCCATACTCAGCAGATTAACAAAATAACTGTCGAGCGCAGATCGGAAACAGTCGTGCTTCATGTTGATAAAGCGCATGACCTTTCGCTTGAACTTATGGGCATTGATGAAAAGGGAGGATTGTTTCAGGATGTATTTGGGTATAAAGTTATTTTAAGTTAAGGAGGAGAAAAATGAGTGATGAAGAAAAAAAAGAACAGCTCTTTCCTTACATTGCACGTGACATTTCATGGGTAGATTTTAATGAGCGCGTAATGAGAGAAGGTTTGCGGCCGGAAATTCCTCTTCTTGAAAGACTGCGTTTTCTTTCCATTGTCTCAACCAATTTTGACGAATTTTTTATGGTAAGGGTTGCCGCGTTAAAACGGCTGTTGAAAACCGAGCCGCAAAAAGCTATCGATCCTTCTGATCTATCGCCCGAGCAGCAGCTTAAAATAATTTCTGAAAAAGTTCATTCCATCATGAACCGTCAATATGAATGTCTGCGCGACGAAATATTTCCAGGGCTTGCAAAAAACGGTTTATCTCTTTTACGCCCCGATTCATGGTCTGTTCCGCAGCTTGATTTTTTAGATTCGTTTTTTGTCGGACAAATTTATCCTGTTATTACTCCCTTGCGTATGGAAGATGAAAAACCAATGCCGTTCATCGAAAGCCGTTCATTAAACGCTGCTTTTCTTCTTGAACAGGAAAATCTTCCGGAAGCTGAAGGCGAAGAAGCGCAGGAAGAATTAAAAGTTATTGTTCCGATTCCGGGAGTTTTGGACAGAATAATTTGGCTTCCCGGTTTTGAAAGCGGAGAAAATGAAAAATTAAATCTCGTGCTGTTGGAAGATGTCATAGTAACGTGGGGCGCTTATCTTTTTCCCGGCTACCGTGTTAAAGAAAGCATGATGTTTAAAATTAACAGAGACGCCGATTTTTCTGTAGATGAACAAAGGGACGAAGATTATGTCGAAGCGATGGTCGAAGTCCTTGAAGGAAGGGAAAGAGCTGAAATAATCCGCATGGTTTATTCGCCGGGAAGTTTAAAATTAAGGGACGAACTGGCACAGCGTTTTTCTCTGGACAGTGATTCATTATACGAAGTAGACGGGCCGATCAATCCTGTTGATTTTATGGGACTGGCAAATGTCGCAAGTCTTGAAGAACTGGCAGAAAAGCCATGGAAGATTCACAAACCCGCGGATTTTCACGAAGAGACTCCGATTTGGGATCGCATCAGTCAGGGTGATGTTATTCTTCATTTGCCGTATCAGTCTTTTGATCCTGTTGTAAGATTTTTTCAGGATGCCGCAACGGATCCGCAGGTTATTTCGATTAGAACAGCGCTTTACAGAACAGGCGGCGCAATTCCCGGAATAGGTTTACATTCAGGTTCTTCGTCTTATTCACCCGTGGTTCGCGCGCTGGAACAAGCCGCGCTTAATGGAAAGCACGTAACGGCAGTTGTTGAATTAAAAGCGCGCTTCGATGAAGAACGCAATATTTCGTGGGCGAACAGACTGGAAAAAGCAGGGGTCATCGTTGTGTACGGACTTTCGCATCTAAAAGTACATTCTAAAATTTCGATTGTTTTACGCAGGGAAAACGATCGCGTCAAGCGTTATGTGCATCTTTCTACAGGCAATTATAACAACAGGACAGCGAAGTATTATGAAGATCTCTGCCTTTTTACATGCAAAGAAGATATCGCGTATGACGCAGGATTAATTTTTAATATGCTGACAGGTTATTCCACCGTTCAAACAATGAATAGGTTAACAATTGCTCCCACAGGATTAAAGCGCAGGTTTCTGGAATTAATTGACAGGGAAGCAAACAGGGCAAGGCACAGATATCCTGCGAAAATAATGGCAAAGATGAACTCGCTTACCGATATCGATATTATTAAAGCTCTTTATGAAGCGTCCTGCGCAGGAGTAAAAATTTCTCTTTGTGTACGCGGTATATGTACATTGATTCCGGGAGTTAAGGGAATTTCTGAAAACATCAAAGTGATCAGCGTTATCGACCATTATCTTGAACATTCGCGTATCTATTATTTTTCCAACGGCGGCGCGGAAGAATTGTATCTTGCAAGCGCGGACTGGATGCTTCGCAATCTGGAAAAACGCGTAGAAATTTTGTTCCCGATTCAGGACGAAAAACTTCGCGGCGAATTGGTGGATATTCTCAGCAATTATTTCCGCGACAATTGCCAAACCTCTGTTTTAAACAACGAAGGCGTATGGACACGGCTTGTTCCTGCGCAGGGAGAAAAACCTTTCCGCGTACAGAAGGAGATGCTTTCCCGCGCCGAATCCAGAGCAAGCGGTGGTTTCTCTCCTGCAAAAATGGAGTATACTGTAAGAAGAAGCCTTCCGGCTATAAAAGAATAGAATAAGGAGAAAAGGATGTTTGGTATAGATATCTATTATATTGTTTTAGTGGTGCCCACTTTACTGTTGTCTTTATGGGCGCAGTTCATGGTTAAATCGACATTTGCTAAATATTCAAAGATTACCTCTTCAAAAAAGGTAACCGGTGCTGACGCTGCCTCTGTTATATTAAGGTCAAACAACATAGGCGATGTGCAGATTGAAAAGGTCGGCGGCTCCCTTACGGATCATTATTCGCCGATGGATAAAAAGCTGCGTCTTTCCGATCCTGTGTACGGCTCAACATCAATTGCTGCTGTCGGCGTCGCAGCGCACGAAGCAGGTCACGCCATTCAGCATGCAACGCGCTGGGGGCCTCTTGCGATGCGAAGCACTCTCGTTCCTGTCGCAAATATTGGTTCGCGTCTTGGACCATGGATCGCAATTGCAGGTCTTGCGATTTCAGGAACGGCATATGGCGAATGGTCTTCATTGATATTTAACATTGGGATACTTTTATTTGCAGGCGCGGTTCTTTTTTACGTAATTACGCTGCCTGTGGAGTTTAACGCTTCTTCAAGAGCGCTTGCTCTGCTTCGTTCCAACAATGTGCTTACAGAACAGGAATTAAACGGCGCAAGAAAAGTTTTAACAGCCGCGGCGCTTACGTATGTTGCCTCCGCGCTTACTGCAATCATGAGCTTGATAAGATTGATATTGATGTCGCGTAACAGGAGATAGTCTAGGACGTCTCACCCTTGCCCGTAATCAACGTGTTTTTTCTCGGCATGACTCGCGCTGCTTCGGGCTCAGTATCAAAGTCGATGTAGGCAAGTTTTGCTTCTGCGTCATATTTTGCAAGCGCGTCTGCTGCGGCGTTTACTGCGATTATATACTGTTCGGCGGGACGGAACGCGCGGCATGCGGGACATTGGCACCATGTTGTTTCATGACCCTCATCGGGCAACAGGTGAAAGATGCGCGGAACAGTCACTTTTTCTATAACGCTGCCGACAAGCTCATGCATGCGTTTGGAAACGATTGCTGTCGTTTTTGGATTGGTCGGGCAAAAATGAACTGACGGCGATCGTCTTCCCTGTACCATGCGGAATAATTCACTGTTAAATAAAAATTTACTTCTTGGAAGCAAAAGGGAAATATCGTTTCCTCCCGCTTCAATATTAAAGGCGTAACGCTTTGCCAGCTTGATGTATTTAACGTTTTTACTACTATTTTTAAAATATCTATCATTCAGGGAAAAAACCAGAGTGTTGTATTGATTTTCGGCAGCCCAATTAATAAGTTTGTACCGTTCTTTGTCACCGGCTTTTTTATTGATAAATAATCTTTTTCTTATTTGTTTCATGCCATAATTATATGGCATTTTTTACTGTTAGGCTATATGATTATAATATGGAATTTGAGGCTGCAGTGATTGGCTGCGGAGTGTCGGGAGCAAATATTGCCAGGCGGCTTTCGGCATACAATATTAAAATCGCAATTTTGGAAAAAGCCGCCGATGTATCTTTTGGAACTTCCAAGGCAAACTCAGGGATCATTCACGGCGGTTTTCATCATAACAAAAAATATTTAAAAGCCCGTCTTGAAATGCAGGGCAGTTTGATGTTTGACCAGCTCAAGCGGGAGTTAAACTTTCCGTTCAAACGGTGCGGAATAATTGTCGCAGCTCTCCACGATGACGAAATGAAAGTGGCTCAGCATTTGTATCTGCAGGGAATCGAAAACGAAGTGATCGGGATCGAATTGTGTTCGCGCAGCAGAATGCTTGAACTTGAGCCGAAACTTTCCGAAGATGTTGTCGGCGGTCTATATGCGCCGGGAGGGGGAATAATCGAACCGTATCGATTTGTTTTTGCTCTCATTGAATCGGCGCTAAAAAACGGAGCTGAGCTTTTTACAAATTTTCAGGTAACATCCGCATCACGCTGCGGTGATTATTGGAATGTTCGCGCCGAAAACGGAAAAGAAATAAAAGCAAAGTATGTAATAAATGCGTCAGGGCTTTTTGCGGATGAAGTGTCAAAAATTTTCGGCGCGGAAGAATTTAAAATCACCGCAAGAAAGGGCGAGTATTTTTTATTGGACAGGCTCACCAAAGCATGTCCGTCCAAAGTGGTTTTTCCGGTCCCGACGGCAATTTCCAAAGGAATGCTTGTTATCCCAACAGTGGAAGGAACCGCGCTTGTCGGACCTACTGCCGATGCAGTGGACAGCAAAGACGATTTTTCCACAACGCAAAAACATCTTGAGCAAATACTTGTTTCCGGAAAAACAATGATTCCTTCCCTTAGTCAAAATGACGTAATAACCAATTTTGCTGGGCTTCGCCCGTGCCTTGGAGAAGATTTTTATATTGAGGCTTCAAAAAAAGCGCCGTGTTTTGTGCAGGTAGCCGGCATTCAAAGCCCCGGGCTTACTGCGTCTCCCGCGATTGCAGAGTATGTAAAAAATATTCTGGTAGACCTTGGATTGCAGCTAACGGAGAAACCGCACTGGAACCCTTATGTAGAAAATCATCCGTGCGCAAGAGATATGCTCCATAATCAAAGCGGTCTTGAAGAACTGGACGACCGCATTTCAAACGATCCTTTGTGGGGCAATATGGTCTGCCGCTGCGAAAATGTCAGCGAAGCGGAAATTGTTCAGGCTGTAAAATTGGGACACACAACGCTGGATGGAATAAAATACTTTACGCGCGCGCAAATGGGAAGGTGTCAGGGCGGCTTTTGCACCTACAAAATAATTAAAATCATAATGAGGGAAACCGGCTTGTCATTCGAGGAAATTACAAAACACGGCGCAAAAAGCCGCGTATTGGAGAGTGTGTTATGAAAGAACTCCAATACGACGCAGTAGTAATCGGCGGCGGAGCAGCAGGAATGGCGGCAGCCCTCGAACTTGATGAGTCCGGTTTTTCATGCGCGATTATCGAACGCGAAGATCACTTTGGCGGAATTTTGATGCAATGTATTCATAACGGTTTTGGCCTCCATGAATTTAAGGAAGAGCTTACAGGCCCCGAGTTTGCTGAACGCTTTATAGATCGCGTAACAAAAACAAAAATCACGGTTTTTCTAAACACAACCGTAACAAGTTTTAATAATCAAACGGATACCTTAAACAAAACAATAAATTGCGTTTCACCTGACGGCATACTAAAAATTCAAAGCCGTACCGTAATTTTAACAATGGGCTGCCGCGAAAAAAACCGTGGAAACATCCGCATTCCGGGTTCACGCCCTGCAGGAATTTATACGGCAGGACTTGCGCAGCGCCTTGTAAACATCGAGGGATACATTCCCGGCAAAGAGATTGTAGTAATAGGTTCTGGCGATATTGGGCTGATTATGGCAAGGCGCATGAGCTGGGTTGGCTGCAAAGTTAAAGCAGTTGTAGAAATAATGCCGTATCCTGCAGGATTGACACGTAACATCGTTCAGTGCCTTGAAGATTTTAACATACCGCTTTATCTTTCCACGCAAACCACAGGAATTTTCGGCAATGACCGCGTGGAAGGCATTGAAGTTACACCGATGAATAACGGCATACTTGCGCCAGAAAAAAGTTTTAGAATAGACTGCGACACAGTGCTTTTATCGGTTGGACTCGTCCCTGAAAACGAGTTATCGCGCGCCGCAGGCGTTGAGCTTAACGCGGTAACAAACGGCCCTCTTGTAGATTCATGCTTAATGACAAATATGGACGGCGTTTTTGCCTGCGGAAATGTTTTGCATGTGCACGATCTTGTTGACTGGGTATGCGAAGAAAGCAGGCGCGCGGGACGTTTTGCCGCATCATGGCTTCGCAAAGAGCATCCCGATTTTCAGATACGCACAAAAGCCGGTTCCCATGTGCGTTATGTGAATCCATCGCGCGTTGCGCCCGACAGGGAAAATACAATTTATATGCGTTCCATGATTGTAAAAAAAGACGCTGTTTTGGAGCTTCGCCTGGGAGAGCGCGTAATACGCAGTAAAAAAGAGCGTAATGTTCAGCCGTCAGAAATGATTAGTTTTAAACTTGGCCCGAAAGATTTTGAAGGGCAGGAATTAAATAACGATTCCGTTTTGGAATTCAGCATTAATTGAGGTAAGAATGCGAAACATGACATGTATTGTCTGCCCTATTGGATGTTCACTTGAAATTAACGAAAACGCAGGAAAAGATTTATCTGTTAGCGGAAATCAATGCCCGCGCGGAGCAGCCTATGCAGTGGAAGAAATCCGCGCGCCAAAACGCGTAGTAACTGCGACGTGCAGCATAGAAGAAAGTTCCATTGCACCTAACTACTCCGGAGTGGTCAGCCGAGTGCCTGTAAAAACGGCGTCCGCGTGTCTGCGCGAAAAAATTCCCGCCATTTTAAATGAAATTTATAAAACAAAAGTTACGCTCCCTGTTAAAATGGGCGATGTCATTATTTCAAAATGGGACGGCGAAATAGATGTTGTTGCGACAAGGACTATAAGTTGACATTATTTAAAAAGGAAGAAAAATCGGCGGACGCATTTTGGAAAGAGTTTGAGGAAAAAACAGGCGAAAAAGTTTTGGCGCGCGGTTTAGGTAAGTATGTGTCAGGCTGGGAAGAATTCGCAGAAAAGAAACTTGACGGCAAACTCTGGGGTCTTTTAATAACAACGTCAGGCGGTTTTCATTTTAAAAATTTCGCGCAAAATAATTTGATAGATTCGCTGTTTCGCTCTGCTTTGCAAAATGAACCGCCGCAAGATAAAATTATTTTTATTCCTCAGGAAAAAATTTCTTCATTTGAATTAAAAAAAGAATCAAAGTGGTGGAAAAAGCTGTTACGCTCTTCTTCGCCGCAGCTTGTTATAATGTATAAAAACGATAACGGCGGCGAAGATAAACGCTTGGTATTTGAAGCTGAGTATGCAGACAATTCCAGTATTTCTATCTGAAAAAAACTTATTGAATGTCAGAATACTTAAGAGCTATAAAATTCCTTCACTGCTGCAAAAAACGCGTCGATGTTTGCCCACGGCGAAAGCGGCGGAATATCGCATCCCGATGAAATAATAAAATTGGGATATTTTGCGCACTTTGATAAAAGATCATGCGCCGCTTTCTTAATCGATTCTGGAGTGCCGCCGCGAAATTGCTCTGTGGGAGAAATATTTCCCATTGCAATAATGTTTTGCGGAATGTGAGTCATCATTTTTTCCATGTCGATTGCGTTGCCGAAATGGAAAGCGTCCGCTCCAGTCGCCAGAATCGAATCAATCATTTGAATTGTCGAGTTGCCGCAATTATGATAAATGACAATAAAGTTTTCGTCTTTTACTGCGTCCGTAATTTTTTTAACGTAAGGCTCGGAAAACTCATGCGCTAAATCCGGCGATAACATTCCCGTAACGGGCTCCGCCATTACAATTCCGTTTACGCCTGTCTTTTTATATTCGTTAATATATGTAATTAAAAAGTCAGTAGCTTTGGAAAGAACGATATTCATCATCTCGGGTTCTTCATAGCAATAAATCATTGCTTCCGAAACGCCGACAATTCTGCCGGCAAGCGAGAATGGGCCGATAACTCCGCCAAGAACCGGACGGTCGGTTATCATCTGCACGGCTTTTGCGCCCGCTTCAAGATATATCGATGTTCTGCCTGAACCTATCGGCGGAACTTTTAAATTTTGCGCGCTTTCCATGTCGGTAACAATGCTGCCGACAACGGTTGGAACTTCGCCGTCTGAGACTTTGATCTCGGAGCCGAAACACTCAGCTTCCAGAGACAGATCCATAAGACTGACGCTCGCCACAGTGTCGCATTGATCGGCGATCAGCTTTAGACCTTTAGCCTGAGTATCGCTGTTTGAAATTAAATCTTTTACGGAAATTCCCATGGGTTGAATACACGGGAACGACAGAACCGGCAGAGCTTTTTTTATTTTTGCATTTTTCTGCTCGTCAAGCCATTGGCGCATGTTTCTCTTCATAGTTAAATATTATATATTGACTATGAAAAATTAGCAAATAAAATTATTCATCAAAAAATTTTACGATTCCTGTCTCCAGCGAATATTTTGCCGCGGCAAGTCTTACCCTGCCTTCCTCAACCGCTTTTGATATAACTGCGTTGTCTGCTATTTTTGACAATGTATACAATATATTTTTATTTTCAATTTCTTCCTGATCGCAGCTGCAAATATCATCAGGAGAACATTTGCATATTTCATCAATAACAGCCCTCATGCAGGGACTGAACGTGCCGCCGTGTATTGCCGCTTTAACCGCGCCGCATTGCTGATGACCCACAACAACGATAAGCGGCGTTTTAAGCGCCTCGACTGAATATTCCAAAGAACCCAATCCTATATTGCTGATTACATTTCCGGCAGTACGAATAATGAATAAGTCTCCAAGCCCCGCGTCGAAAATTAATTCCATGGGAGCGCGTGAATCGGAACAACCGACAATCGCCGCATAAGGATTCTGCCCTTTCTCGAATAATTTTGTACGTGCCTCGCTGTACAATCTTTGAACAGGCGTACCTTCCGCATAACGGGCGTTGCCGTCGATTAATTTTTTAAAAGCCTCATCCGAAGTCATGCAGGCATTATATAATAAACCCCTTTTTTTTACAAGTACCATAACGATGTTCTTATTTGTTGACAAATATGTGAACCTTGATTAAAATATTTACTGTTTAATGATGTCCGATTATGGTGTCGCTTTTGACATTGGCACAACCACAATTCACGCCGAGCTGATAGATATAAAGACGAACGAGTCTATAGAAATTTTTACCGCTTTTAATGAACAGCGCGTTTTTGGCGCGGATGTTATAAGCAGAATAAGCGCTGTACAAAACGGAAAATTACACGAACTTTTTTCTGTCATTAACAATCAGGTTGAGGACATACTGCGGCATTTTATTGCCAAACATAAAATTGATAAAATAACAAAATGCGCCGTTAGCGGAAACATAACCATGCTGCATCTTTTCTGCGGCGAAAATCCGTCAAGTCTTGGGCGCGCGCCGTATACGCCTGTATTTTTGGAAGAAAAACAATTTAAGGGATCGGAACTTTCTCTTTCCGCAGAAAACGTCACTTTGCTGCCCGGCGTTTCTGCGTTTATCGGCGCGGACATTGTCTCGGGTTTGGCTTATATTGACATAATGAGCATAAAAGAAGACAGTGCGCTTTTTATTGATATTGGAACCAACGGTGAAATTGCCTTGTATAAAAAAAACGAAAAAAAGATTTATTGCTGTTCAGCTGCCGCAGGTCCGTGTTTTGAGGAAATAAGCTGCGGTCTTAGCGCATCGGAATTCATTGATACAATCGCAGAAATGAGGCGCGGTGGAATTATCGACGAAACAGGCGCGTTAGCTGACGATTATAAAAATATACATCAATCTGATGTACGTCAATCTGATGTACGTCAATCTGACGTACGCCAGTTTCAATTGGCAAAGAGCGCGATTTTTTCGGGCATTAAATTGATATGTAAACATACGCGGATAAATTTATCTGATTTGGGCGCAGTTTACATTGCAGGAGGGCTCGGCGAACATCTCCATTTACGAAGCGCGGCGGAGGTTGGTCTTCTTCCGCGCGAGTTTGCAGATATGCAGGCAGCAAATGTTCATATTTGCGGCAACACCAGTCTAAAAGGAGCGGGTAAATATCTAACGGATTTAAACTTTCTGCCGCGCTGCCGCGAAATTATTGCCTGCGCGCAAACTATAGATTTGGCAGGTGATAAATATTTTGCTGCGGCGTTTGAGCATAACATGTGGTTTTGAAGTGGATGCCTAAAGACCTAATTTCATTGATTTGTAAATATTTACCGGTATTCAAGTCGAACACCGATAAATATAAATATTTCATCTTTTTGATTCTAATTCAGCTATCTGTTTTCGAAGCCGCTCAATTTCGGCCTCCTTGTTGGCAATTGCAATGTCCTTCTCTGCAACAACACCCTGCCATTTTTCACGTTCACGAAGTTCGCCTTTTATCTCTCCTCTGGCTTCAGAAGAATTTTACCACGAACCACACAAACGACACTAACTTTTTGTTCCATGCTTTATCTAGTGACCTGTTATATTCGGTTTGCAAAAAAGCAAGATGCGTTAATTCCTTATTGTATAAGGAATTAACTTAACTGAACAATCCGTCTTTTGAATATAACAGGACACTAACTATCCTTATTACATCAGCTTTCGGGAAGGCATTAAAGTTTACTAATAATCCTAACTTAAATCCTGTTGTCGCAAGATAATTCAACAGCTGTGCAATCGTATATTAGAAAACATTCTTCCTTGAAAAAAATATCTTCCTGTTCGTGATGGTTCGTGTGGTTAGTGGTAAAAAAACAGGAATTTTTCTCGCTATCGTCGCTTGGCGGAAGGATTTATCCTGAGCAGCGCACCCGGAACAAGACTTGGCGTTTTGCTTTAGTGAAAATGAATAAATTTTTAAAAAGTGATAAATTTTTATGGAAGCAGCTTGCTGGTGCAACTACGGTAAAAAACGTTAATTATTTTGCATTTAATATCTCGTTGATAGATTGATAGTTTTTACGTTCAAAACATTTAATAGACCCAAGCGAAACACCCGACCTTTTCGCCAATTCTGATTGCGAAATCTTTGCTTCGCGTCTTCTTGTCCGAACACGCTGAGAAATTAAATTTTTCACATACATTCATTGCGCTTGCATCATTCAATCGCTGTTATTGTAATTGTTCTATTGCTGACCATAAATTCATCCGGCCAGGAAAAAATATGCCCATCTGGGATTCTGTGCCATTTTATTGTAAGTTGTCCGGTATTGCTGTTTAAAGAATCTATGGAAACTTCCTTCGAAAAAGAGGCTCTCGTTGATACATGCGTACAGCCAAATTCTGATCTTCCAAGTTCAGTGTTATTGTGGTTTTCTATTATAACTCTTAAAGTTGCACAATATTTTGAAAATATCTGATGAGCTTGATAATCGAAAGAAACGTCAATGCGCAATTTTGTATAGCCAAGCTGCTTAAGTATTGGTATAAGTAAGTCATGATTAAATGATTCTCTTTTTACTTCATTATAATTACCGCCAATATAAGAAATCTGATTGGCTCTTGTCTCTGTATATGATCTAAACGACTTATGTAAGTCCGCTTCTGTAACTACTACATCTACTCTTTCAAAAGGTATTAGTTGTTGAGGAATAGACAGTTCTTCCTCTCTTGAATACTCATACATATCCCAATAAGGCATGGATTCAACATTAAACCATAATGATTCTCCCGGTATGGCAGTTGCAGTCATGGTTTGGGGATCGTATCTTAAAATCTGGTAAACTCCAACATCAGCGAACGCGGCAACTGCATACCTCCTTCCTGCAGGATAAATACTCATATCTTGTTTTATTGAATTTGAAATAATGAGAAAATCCTGATATGTTTCTGTATACCTCGTAGTTGAGACAGATTTAAAATCAAATCTGAACCTACCGGCAGCAGCTCCAGAGACAGCGTATGCTCCTTTTTTTACCTGTGCGCCAAGACCGCTGAGCGAACCTAATCCGGCAAAAACATTCGCTCCTGCAATTGCTCCCGCTCCTGCCGCCCATATTGTTCCTGAAAAATTCATGGCTATTGTATTTATATTCTCTGTTTGCGTTATCTCATTATGTCCGCGAATTTCGGTGTATGTAAATTCACGCCCTGCTTCTGCTGCCACAGCAACAGAGAGATACTGAAGAAACATGTCTCTAATTGTTCCTACCTTGTATGTAACTATAATGTAACCTAAGTCCGGATCATAATTTGCTGACCGAAACTCTGCCATGGAAGCGGATTCTTGTTCTACAACAGAATTATTTAATGCTTCTTGTAAAGATATTGGTTCACTGGTAAAGGTGTTTTTGCCGCCACCGCTACCACCACCATCGCCTTCATTAGTGTTATCATTTCCATAAAAATTAAAATCAATATCACACCCAATAACCATCATTACAAATACCAGAACAATTACAAGTATACCTGACCATACAATTTTCCTTGTCATTTTTTCCTCCTTTGAAATAAAAAAACTGACAAAATACACTCCGTGCCCATTATTATTGTCCCCCCTCACTCCTTCGTCCACGTATCGGATCCTGATACTCTTGTATACGTTCCTATACCTCCATTTAAATACTTAGACCTCAAATCGCCGGGAAATGAGTTATTTGACGAAAAATTACCTGAAATAATAGTTCCCATAAAGGTTACACTCGTTAAACCTGTGCAATCAAGGAATGCCCAATCTCCAATACTCGTTACGCTGTTGGGTATCGTTATACTCGTTAAACCTGTGCAATCGAATGCCCAATCTCCAATACTCGTTACGCTGTTGGGTATCGTTATATTTGTTAATCCTGTACAGAGAGAGAACGCACCATTGCCAATACTCGTTACGCTGTTGGGTATCGTTATATTTCCACTAGCTGAAGGATAGCTAATTAACTGTGTTTTTGTCTTGTTATACAATATACCGTCTTGGCTTGTATAGTTCGGATTATTTAAATCAACATTAATGCTTGTCAAACCTGTGCAACCTGCGAATGACCAAACAATACTCGTTACGCTATTAGGTATCGTTATACTTGTCAAACCTGTGCAACCTACGAATGCCCACTGGCCAATACTCGTTACGCTGTTGGGTATCGTTATATTTCCACTAGCTGAAGGATAGTTAATTAACTGTGTTTTTGTCTTGTTATACAATATACCGTCTTGGCTTGTATAGTTCGGATTATTTAAATCAACATTAATGCTTGTCAAACCTGTGGAACCTCTAAATGGTGCATGACCAATACTTGTCACGCTGTTTGGTATAATGATACTCGTTAAATCTGTGCAAAACGCGAATGCACCATCTCCAATACTCGTCACGCTATTGGGTATCGTTACACTCGTTAAGCCTGATCGTCCGAATGCCCAACCTCCAATACTCGTCACGCTGTTGGGTATCGTGATACTCGTTAAACTTGTGCGATTGTTGAATGCATTATCACGAATACTTGTCACAGGCAATCCATTATATACACTTGGTATTACTACATTGGAAGCGGTAGCGGTGCCAACGGAAACCGAGTATGCGGTTCCGTTTTCAATTAATGTATAGGAAAGACCGGGAGTCTCTACCAGCACAAGTTCGATAAATCTCGGAGCGCTTGTAACGCTGCCTGAAAAACCGGCTCTGGTTACTGTCACAGTGATGGTCGAACCGGCATCGGCAGTCTGAATTGTATAAGAACTGCTGTTGGTTCCGATGACGTTAACTGTGTCTCTTCTCCATTGGTAAATGATTGTCCCATTGCCGCCAAGACTGCTTGTGTCAGCGATTAGTGTCTGACCAACCTGGGCAGTCCCTGTTATACTCACCGTCCCTGTAAGTTCTGGTGGCAATGAAGTCTCTGGCTCAGGGCACCCTATAAAAAACGCTCCAATTGCCGCCAAAATGGCTATTATCCCCAGTAATTTTATACTTTTAAACATAAAACCTCCTATTTTATCGTGTTTTTCAATAATTTCCTAAATTTTATCGATTTTTCCAAAAAACAACACAACTGGCGAATATATTATCACGCTAGTTGATGTTTGTCAATATATCATGCCATGAATATAATAAAAATTTCTCCAAGAGGAGGAAAAATGACCGAACAGGAATTAAAAGAGATAGTACGAACAAATATTAAACGATATAGAGAGTACCGCAAGTGGACTCAAGCCCAACTTTCGGAAAAATTGGGGATTTCAGTTAATTTTCTTAGTGATGTCGAAAATGGAAAGAAGTGGATTTCGCCCGCAAGCATGGTTAAGTTTGCTTCCGTTCTCAATATTGAACCTTTTGAGCTGTTTAAACCTTCCGATGCGCCTGTGCCTGCCGTTTCCGTATTGTTTTCCAGATATAATGATGAAGTAATTAATGCCGTTTCTGAATCATTAAAACAAATATACTGCTATTATCAACATGTTATAGAAGAAAAACCTTCCTACCCTCATGGTAATCCTGTGCTGTAATTAAAAATATTAATTATAATCACTTCGCTTCAAAAATCCCCGGAAAGACAGGTTCAGCGTCAGTAATAATTCTGCGCGGCGGATTTGCCTCTGCTTCTGCGATTACCGGGTCTGCGGCGAATAGGGCATGCCACATTGATTCGTTTATAATTTTTAATTTGCCGGTAAGCCTTTGCGCAATACGCTTTTCTGCGAGTTCGCTGTCCGCTGCTTTTGGCAGCGCAGAATCGCCTGCGTATCTGAAAGACCACAGGGTGCCGTACATCGGAACATAGCAGGTTGATGTTGTTACGTTTGCAAAAACTTCGCCAAGGGTTGCGCCGATACATGCAAACGCTTCAGGCCACGCCATCGGCGATTCGCCGTGCATCGTAAAGATTGAATCTTTGTCTTTGAACAATTTTTTTATTAGCGTAAAAAATTCTTTGGTATACAGCATTTGCGCAGGGCCGATTGGATCTGTCATGTCCATAATGATAATGTCGTAGCTGTTAGGTGTTTTTGCCGCCTTTTCTTCCGCAAATGCGCGTCCGTCTCCGAAATGAAAAGAAACCCGCATGTCAGAAAAAGCGCCGCCATGTATCGAAGGAAAATGTTCCTTGCTGAATTCTACTACGTCAGGATCAAGTTCTGCAAAATCCACGGCTTCAATCGACTTGTAACGTAGGATTTCGCGTAACGTGCCTCCGTCCCCTCCGCCAAGAAGTAACGCGCGTTTAGGACACGGATGAATCAGCATGGAGGGATGAACAAGCGGCTCGTGGTAACGGTATTCCCAGCGCTCAGTGACTTGCGTTCTTCCGTCAAGTAAAAGCGCGTTTCCAAATGCCGCGGTTTCTGCAAGTTCGGCTTTTTGAAACTGTGTTTGTTTTGACGCAAGCGTTTTATTTACTTTATAAAAAAAACCACAGTGCGCGTTTACGTTTTCGCGAATTTCCATATAGACCTCAACTGCTTTTTTTCTTTTTCTTTTTGCGGAAGCTCATGCTTTCAAAAATTTCCTGTATCTCTATTTCCAGCGCTTTTTTAATCCGCTTTTTTTCCTTGCGCTCAAGTTCCTTAACTTCATCGCCGAATAAAAAGTTTTTTAAATTGATGTTCTTTATGCGCATTTTTGTGTGGAAAACATTGTCGGAAATTATATTGATATCGTACACCGAATACAAATTAAGAACGTCCTCGGAGATATAATCCTGAATGCTTGAAATATCGTGATCGATAAAAAGTTTGTCTCCGTGCGCGTCACGCGTAAACCCGCGCACATTGTAATTAATCGTGATCACGTCCGATTCAAAACTTTCGATTAAATAATTAAGCGCGGAAAGCGGACTTATCATGCCGCATGTTGAAATATCAATATCAACTCGAAATGACGCAATGCCGGAAAGCTGGTTGTACTCAGGGTACGTGTGAATCGCGATATGACTGGTATCAAGATGACCTACAACTACTGATGGAGAAGCAACTGGCACAACTAAATGATCTTCGTTTAAGAGAGCGACAACGCTCGCGCCGCGCGGATCATAGTCCTGCGTTGAAACATTAACGAGCCGCGCTCTTATAATGCCTGTAATTTCGGTTACAATTTTTTCGAGCCGTTTGGAATTGTACTCCTCGTCGATATATTCGAGATATTCAATTTGTGATTTCTCGGATCTCGCATAACAGATATCATATATATTGAAGCTTAACGACTTTGTTAGGTTATTAAATCCTTTTAACTCGATTTTCTTTCCCTTGACCCGTTTTACCAATTTCCTCCGCCTTGTATTAATTTCAAAGGAATATTATAGGCTAACGATTCAATTATGTAAAGTATAGTGAATTTTTATTTTGCAAGCAGCCTGTTAAGCCTTTTTACAAAATCGGCAGGGTCTTTTAGTTTTACACCTTCGACAAGGAGCGCTTGTTCAAACAACACGCAGGAAATGTCTGCGATGCGCTCTTCGTCTTCGATGTCTTTAAGACCCATAACAACAGGATGTTCGCCGTTTACTTCGAGTATCGGTTTAATATCAGGCATCGCGGTTTGACCCATTGCTTTCATCATCTGCGCCATTTGCATAGACGGATCGTTTTCGTCCGCTACGATACATGACGGCGAATCATGCAGACGGCGCGAAAGTTTAACGTCTTTTACCTTGTCGCCGAGGGCTTTTTTGATTTTTTCGATAACGGGTTTTGCTTCTTTTTCTGCGGTTTTATTTTCCTTTTCGCCGAGTTCTTCGTCTGCGCCCGAGCGGTTAACGGCTTTTAATTCCCAAGTTTGGCTTTCTGTTTTACCGTCCGCGCCGGGTGTCTCTTTGCGGTAACTGTGCAGCGTTGGAATTATTAAGTCGTCGATGTCGTCGTCCATGATAAGCACTTCGATTTCTTTTGCGCGGTACGCTTCCAATAGCGGAGAAGAGCGTAATGTTTTTTCATCGCCGCCTGTAATGTAGTAAATGTGCTTTTGATCGCTTTTCATGCGCGAGACATACTCCGCAAAACTTGTCCATCCGTCTGCAATCGTACTTTTAAAACGTACCAATTCCTGCAGCGCGTCGCGGTTTGCAAAGTCCTGATACAATCCCTCTTTAAGCGGACGGTTAAACTGACTTATAAACGTTTCCCATTTTTCTTTTGGTTCATCGCCGCCGCTTGCAGCGCTGTCAGCCATTTGTTTTATTTCGCCGAGTATTTTTTTAACGGACGCGCTTTTAATATTAAGGAGAATTTTATTCTGCTGCAAAATTTCACGGCTTACATTGAGCGGCAGGTCTTCCGAATCTATTACGCCGCGCACAAAACGCAGATATGTCGGCATTAATTCTTTATCATCGTCTGTGATAAAGACGCGTTTTACATAAAGTTTTACACCGGGTTTATAATCGACATTGAACAAATCAAACGGCGCTTTTTTTGGAATGTAAAAAAGCGTAGAGTATTCAAGAGTTCCTTCTGCTTTTGTATGAATGTAGTGTAACGGCGTGTCGCTGTCGTGCCCGATTTGTTTATAAAAATCGTTGTAATCATCGTCTTTTAATTCGGACTTTGCTCTTCGCCATAATGCTGTGCCGGAATTGATTCTGTCGGTTTTGGTTATGCTTGCCTTTTCGTTACCTTTATCGTCCCACTCTTTTTCGTCATAAGTAAGGTAGATGGGAAACGCCACATGGTTGGAGTAACGCTTTATAATGTCTTCGATTGACCAGCGGTTTGTATATTCGGTTCCCTCTTCTGAAAGGTGCAGAACAACAGTTGTGCCCTGATTGTCGCGGCTGGCACTCTCAATCTCAAAGCCTTCTTTGCCGTCACTTGACCATTTCCATGCGCCGTCTTCGTTTGCCTTGCGGCTGATAACGTCGATTTTTTCGGCTACCATAAACGCCGAGTAAAAACCGACGCCGAACTGGCCGATCAAGTTGGAATCTTTTTTTGCGTCTTCCGCGAGTTTTTCCAAAAACGCTTTCGTGCCGGAACGCGCGATTGTTCCGAGCGAATCGATTAAATCCGCCTCGTTCATGCCGATTCCGTTATCGGAAATTGTCAGAGTTTTCCCGTCTTTATCGAAGGAAATATCGATTCGCGGATCAAAATTAATGGATTTGTAAGCGTCGTCCGCGACTGTAAGGTACTTTAACTTGTCCAGCGCATCCGAAGCATTGGACACAAGCTCCCTTAGAAAAATCTCGCGGTTTGAGTAAAGGGAGTGGATTATAAGGTGCAATAACCGGCTTACTTCGGTCTGAAATTGATGTTGTGACATATTGGGGCTCCTGTGTATTAATGATTTATCATTATGGATAACATTTTTTTAATTTTATTTCAAGAGCAAGCGACAGATTCTGTCGGCGACAGGTTCACAGGCACATGGCAGGAAGGCTAAATGAGCGTCCGCTTACTTGGGATTCTCCACCTCTACTTTATCGCCGTCTTTGAAAGGCGCAAGCCCCGCTGTCATACGCACAACAGAAGATGATCTGTTGGCTACATAATGAACTTCTCCCGGTTCGATGTGAATGAACTGCCCCGCGGAAAGTTCGTGGGGCGTTCCTTCAACAAAAATGGTGACTGTTCCTTCAAGGACAAAAAAGTTTTCTTCCATTACTTCGTGATAATGCGCCTGAAAATCCTGCCCAGGCATAAATTGCACAAGCGCAAAATTCATGCGGGGTCCCTGCAATAAATACTTTGGGCCTGAATCGCCGAACCTGTATTCTTTGTCTTTTTCGTTAATTATAAACATTTTTTCCTCCTGTATTTATAAGCCGGGCGCGCCCCGGGCGCACTGCTCGGGCTAAAGCCCTCACACATAATCTATCTCATTGACACTCATTGCGCGCCACGCTTTGCTGCTTTATTAATCCACACGCATTCGCGTGCTTAAGGCGCGCGCCACATATGCTTCGTAACGCCCTCATTGCTCAATCGCAGCAACGGCTGATACGCCGCCTGCCAATTCTGATACGCTTTGTCGTACACCTCGCGGTTGTCGTTGTTAGGTGTAAATGTTTTTTCAATTTTTACAAGAGAGCGGGCGGCGGTTTTTATGCTTGTGAAAAAACCTAACGCTTTGCCTGCCATTATTGCCGCTCCAAGAGCGGTTGCTTCTTTTACAACCGGAACCTCGACAGGGACTCCAAGAACATCGGCTAGTATCTGAGGCCAAAGTTTGCTTTTTGCAGCCCCTCCCGCGAAAACTATTTTTTCCGGTTTCTTTCCGGTCGCTTCGTGAACAAGACGTTTATGACCCAATGTAACAAGACACGCGTTTTCCATAATGGCGCGGTAAAAACACGCTTTGTTAAATTTTTCGGGGTTCAGTTCAAAATTTAAAAACGCAGGAGACGCGTGCTTCCAGTTTATATAATTCATTACATCTGAAAATGTACAGATCATTCCGTAACTGCCTGCAGGAACAGAAAGAGCAGCTTCATCAAGTAGCATATAAGGATCGATATTACGCTCTTCGGCAATGCGTTTTTCTTCGACGCAAAACGCATCCCTGAACCATCGCATTACAAGCCCCGGATTAAATGCAAGCGCTTCATATTGCCACATGTTTTCCACGGCATGACAGTTAACGCGAACGTCGCATTTTGAAGAACAGTTTGCCGAGGCTGTGTTGAATTCGTACTGCCAAAAACTTCCGCCGAATACGACAGCTTCGCTTTCTTCAACAACGCCTACGCCGATTGTGCCAAGCTGGCAGTCTCCGCCGCCAGTTACAAGAGCTGTGCCTTCGAGTAAGCCGCTTTGTTTTGCGCCTTCTTTGGATACTTTTGCGGCGACAGTTCCGCATTCTTTAACATCGGGGAAAATATCGTCCCTTATGCCGCAGCGGCGAGCTATATCTATATCCCAATTTCGTGTTTTTAGATCGAACAAACCTGTTGTTGAACCATTACTCGGTTCAACCGCAAGATCGCCTGACAAACGGAAAATAATCCAGTCGTTAATCATTCCAAGACGCGCGGTTTTTTTATATATATCCGGCAATTTATTTTTTACCCATAACAGACGAGGCAGAGCGCCAAGCGCGAAGGTTTGCCCCGATTTTAAATACAGTTCCTTTTCAAGATTCGGATCTATCAGCTTAAGCTGTGTGACTTCGTCTTTCGCCCTGGCATCGACATTTGCGCATGCCCATATTTCGTTTCCTGCCGCATCGTAAAGAACAATTCCTTCCCTCATGCATGTTGTACTTACGGCGGCGATTTCATTTGCTTCAATTTTTGACAAAGAGAGTACTTCCCTTATGCACGAACAAGTAAGCTGCCAGTTTACAGTCCAGTCAAAATTCATGCTGCCGGGGAAAGCCGGGTCTTCCAAATGTCTCCATTCTTTTTGGACGCATCCTTTCTGATTTCCGTCAATATCAAAAATAACGGCTCTTACGCTGCCAGTCCCTGCGTCAACAGCCATTAAATATTTATTCATAACTTCCCCATGTTGTTGATTATACATTTACATATTATAATGTGTAAAGGAGAATTGAAATGGCTGACAAAGAAGGAATCAAAATAGAGAAGAATTATTATACCGATGTTCCGTTCAAGACAAACGGAAATTTCCATGTAAAGGGCGCGGCAAATCTTGATTGGGGAATGAAAAAACACCTGACAAATATTTTTAATCCCAAAAGCGGCAATACCGTTATGTTCGCTTTTGATCACGGTTATTTTATGGGGTCGGTCTCGGGTCTTGAACGGCTTGATATTCTTATCCCGCAGTTAATCGATCATGTTGATGTATTGATGGCGACAAGGGGAGCGCTTCGAACTTGCGTAAAACCCAATTTCAGAAAAGGCATTGCTCTGCGCGTTTCTGCAGGTTCGTCAATGATAAACGAAGACCTTAGCCACGAACTTGTTTCGGTGGATGTTGAAGAAGCAATCCGCATGAACGCAGACTGTATGGCAGTGCAGACATTTATCGGCGCGGACGGTCAGCTTTCCAGTATTGATAATCTTTCCAAAGTGATAAATGCCGGAGCCCGTTACAGCATACCTACGCTCGGCGTAATCGCAGTCGGAAAGAATATGGAAAGAACAAGCCAATACTTTAAACTGGCAACGCGTATTGTCGCAGAACTTGGCGCGCACATTGTAAAAACATATTACTGTGACGACTATGCAAATGCATTCGAGGAAATTGCGGCGGCATGTCCTGTTCCAATTGTTGTCGCAGGCGGAAAAAAACTTGCAGAGAAAGACGCGCTGAGTATGGCGTACAAATCAATGCAGGGCGGCGCGCGCGGTCTTGATATGGGCAGAAATATTTTCCAGAGCCATCATCCTGTTGCCATGGCGGACGCTATCGGAAAAATTGTACACTACAAATATACCGACAAAGAGGCGTGGGAATTTTTCCAAGAGAGGACGAAGAGCAAATAAAACTAATTGCGAAGCATTTAAATTGCAGAGCAGTTAATTGCTCTGTGGCGCGTCCGGATGATTGGGACCAAAGCCCTTAATTAAAACAAGCGGCTCTACAGGGCTTGTGTTTGTGATAACAATTCCCTTCTTTGCGGCTTCTTCCGACACAAAGAATTCGTCCGCGCTCTGCTGACCGAACCGCAGCATGCCTGGCGCTTCACAATGGAAAGCACCTAACTTACCGTGCCCCTGAATGAAAATTACGCTGTGAGCGGCAGGCTCTTTTATAATTACGCTCTTTCCGGGATTAACGGAAAGTTCCTTCGCGCTGAAGTATCCTTCGTTGGCATAAGAAATCCATTTTTCTTCGTAATCGGAATTTTTTACAATGGAAACAGGCGGTCGACCGAATCGTTTCTTGTAATGAGGATCGGTATTTTTTTCCCAGTCAAGCAAACTGAAAATATAATCGATGTCGTCTTTTTTATCCGCCGGACATTCGCCGTTCATAAAATCGCGCGGATATGTAACGCCCGAAACGACATTTTCGTGCACGGAGTTGACGTCCCCGTTCCAGTTAAGTTCATAAGTCATGACAGAGCCGGGCGCGTGAATAACGCCTGCGGGAGAGTACCAGCCGGAACCAAGTTCTATCCGCCATGCGCGCGACAATTCCGTGATGCGCGTATCACCTTTGTTATAATCGCGAAGACGCTGTTTTACTTCTTCGGGTTTGGTGTCAGGGTCATAGCCGAAATAAGTTGCATTCATTTCGCCTGTGTGACTTGCAAACTGATGCGGGAAATAATAACATTCGGGCTTTCCAAGTTTGCCGACCCTTGCGGCGGCTTCCATATCAAGG
>Ga0209755_10001118_pt1 | contig 44221 bp, 43 predicted proteins | sample TergutCo191P1_FD_187301 | JGI IMG/M metagenome (GOLD analysis project Ga0209755, IMG submission 187301) | Cornitermes sp. P1 segment gut microbial communities from Petit-Saut dam, French Guiana - Co191P1 (SPAdes) (version 2) | ecosystem: Host-associated > Arthropoda: Insects > Digestive system... | reverse complement strand
CGACACTTTGTGTCGAACAGCCACTTTCGCTCTCGTCCAAACCGCAGTGAATCCCCCGCCTGTCGCCAAGCCGCTGGAACGTTGCGTGCTACCGATGGAACTAACTATTTACGGGGGCATGAAAATGCGTAATATCGAAGTCAAAGTAGCTATATCCGACAAACAAAACACCCTCTCCCGACTTAAAAAGATGGGGGCGGCCTATCAAGGCACTATGAAGCAATGTGACTACTACTTTGGCACGGGCGAGAACAAAGAGAAGCTACGCGTTATTGATGACTGTGAATACCAGTTAATAACTTATCGAAGGCTTGAGAAGCACGGTAGAAAAGACTCTCACTATGAAATCGAAGAATTAACCGCAAAAGAAAAAGATGCGCTACTCAGCCGTCGAAAGGCTATAACCACAGTCGAAAAGACAAGAGAACTATGGCTTTACGGCAATACTAGGATTCATATCGACTACGTAGAACACCTAGGCAGCTTCCTTGAATTAGAAACAGTCATACGCGATATCACCTTAAAGGCTGGCGAAGGTGAGTTTAGGTCGGTAGTGGGCTGGCTAGGTATTGATACGAAGCGTTCTGTTGCGGCTTCGTATTCTGATCTTGTGCCAGCTATGGCGTAAATTGCTCAAAAGTGCTCCACTAAGCCTATTTCCTTGCTATGAGAGCGTCCTCGTGGCTGCTCTATGGAGTCGGAATTGACCCTCTTATCACAGAGGAGTAGGGCAGTCTATTCATCCCTGAGTCTTGTTTTTAGTATCTTGCTAACAGTCGAGTGGTGGCAGCCATTCTTTCGGGCTATCTCACAAACACCTAAACCGTTTTCGGTGTAGTCAACGATAGCCTGACTGATCTCTTCATCGTTTAGCTTCGTTCGGGGGTTCTGCCGCTTATTTTTAACTATCTCAGCCCCATCAGGCAGTTCGTTGATAAAAGTCCTTTTAGCAGAGGGTTTTTGGTAACTATTCGAATTCGTGCTATATTGTATAAAGCGTATCTTGCTGAAATTATTTACATCAGCCCTGTTGATGCGCACCATCTACCTGAAGGTACAGGAACAGTATCTACTTCCTGACCTTGATTCTCTGCTTAAAACTATCTAAATATTAACAGATATGTTAAACTGCTCTAAAACAAAGAAGAGAGATAATGGACTTTGCCGAATTCGTAGCCACGAACCATGTGTTTACCACTCAAGCGTTACTTGAGGCGGTGGGTGGCTCGCCCAGTGTATCTGTTGCATTGTCTCGGGCTGCCAAGTCCGGCAAGGTTGTAAAGGTGCGCACGGGGTTATACGTTTCCCAGTCAGGAAGGTTTCAAGGCGTTCAAGCTGATCCCTATCTGATTGCTGCTGTATTCAGGCCAGATGCCGTTTTTGCCTACCACTCGGCATTGGTTCTTCATGGGCTTGCTCACTCGGTTTCGAACCAGGTAATGCTCACGACTGGTAACGTTTCTCCAGCTTTTTTCTACAGTGGCCTTGAGTTCAAGAGTCTACCGCTGAGGCCGAATGCACAAACAGTGACTCTGTATGCTCGTGCCTACGGATCGGTCACAGCAACTACAAGGGAGCAGACTCTGGTGGATTGCATGGCAAAAATAGCAATAGCTGGAGGCGCAGAAGAAGTCATCAGGAGTTTTGCGGGACTGCCCTATGCTGACGCCGACGCCATCTTGCTCTGCCTTGACCAGTACCCACCTTCGGTTGCATCACGTATCGGGTGGTATCTCGAAGCAAATCAGGAGAGATGGGCGGTTCCAAGAGAGGCTTTGGAGGCAATCGAATCGATGATTCCCCAGAAAGCCAGCTACAAGCTTGACCCCGCACGCAAACGTTTTGAGGCATATAGCACCAGATGGCGCCTCAGTCTTCCGGCATCCAAGGAGACAATAAGCACATGGATGGAGTTCTGATGGCTGTCGAACTGAGAGGTTTCCAGGAAAGAACACTCGATAAGGTGGATCGACTGCTCGGACTATTGGCGGAACTGGGGCGACATCCGGTGCTGAAGGGCAAGCTTTGCATGCACGGAGGAACTGCCATAAACCTTTTCATGCTGGAGGCTCCACGCCTGTCGGTTGATATTGACTTGTCATATATCGGAGCTCCCGGTAGAGAAGGCATGCTTGCAGAACGTTCCGTCATAGAAAGGGCTGTGGAAGAGGTTCTTGCCTTTTCTGGCTATACTTCCAGCGGAGGCAGGGGTGAGCATGCTGGAAGAACTTTTCATCTCAAATATAGGGGAGACTGGGGATCCGATCAAATCAAAATAGATCTCATTTATCTGAATAGGGTCCCCTTATTGGTACCTCAGCTTAAGCCGTGCAGTATACGACCTGCGCTTTCTGTCTTGACCTTTTCTGATATCGAGCTTATTGGTGGCAAAACGAAGGCCCTTTACGACCGGGTTACCGTTCGGGATTTATATGATATTGCTCATTTGAAAAAATACCTCGATGAAGAACTGGCCAAAAGTACCGAGTTGGGTGAGTTGTACCACAAGGTTATCCTCTTCCATGCTTCGATCTCGAACCATTTCCCTGTGCCTTTTGAGCGGAGGGCAATAGAGCGTTTTGTTGACCTTGGCAAGGAAATGGAGGGTCAGCTGTACCCGATGCTCCGCTCATTGGAAAGACCTTCTCTGGAAACAATGATCGATACAGCCGAGAGTTTTATCGAGCGGTTCGTATTGCCACGGGATGATGCTGAACGAGAATACCTCGAGAGGTTCTCTCGGGCAGTATACTGTCCCGAGCTGCTGTTTGGCGAAGCAAGCCCAATGACCGCAGCAGCACGTCTCAATCCAGAGGCTCTCTGGAAACACCAGAACTTGAAGAAAATGGCGGAAGGTAGTTAAAACCAATGCTTGAATAAGCACATGGGAATAGGATCAACTTGTTTCGTTTTACAAAAACTATGCGTGATCTGCGATTTTCTGTCTGCTGATAAATGTTCCCTTATCTGTACCCGCACCACCTGGTAAAATGGTTTTGTTTGGGATGGAAATCTTTATGCGAAGGAGCTGTTTTAGATGAAAGTCAGCTGCTTGAGTGCGTTTAGCGACAAAACCCACATGCCTGATGAGGCTGCTGTTGCTGCTGTTCTTGGCGATATGGCAAGCGTATGGGATGAACTGTGTTCCCACATTCAAGATACATACCCTAACGTCACAACCGATTGGAAGCACTACGGCAACGCCGCTGGGTGGACGTGTAAAATCTTATCGAAGAAGCGGAATCTGATTTTTGCCGTGCCGCGAGAGGGTTGTTTCAGAGTACGGTTTTGCTTTGGCGAAAAGGCTTGCGCCTGTGTTGAGACAGACAGCGAAATACCGGAGGAAAGCAAGGAGACTTTGCGTACCGCAACGAAATACGCCGAGGGACGGGGTATTGATATTGATGTAACCCACCGCGAACAACTGGACGCAATTAAACGTTTGCTGAAAATCAAGTATGAAAATTAAGAACGATATTACCAACATCATTGAAACCGAAAGACTAATTCTTCGCCCGCTTACTCTTGCCGACGCTGAAACGGCTTTCCGCTGGACAGGCGACCTTGAGGTCGCGAAATACGTCAGTTGGCTGCCGCATCATTCGATGGAGGATTGCATAGCGTGGCTGGAAGAAATCGCTTGGAAGTACCCAAACGATAATTACATTTGGGGCTTTGTGCTGAAGGAAACCGGTGAGCTCTTCGGTTCCGGTGGGCTGATTTGGGAGGACGATTTGCAGCTTTTCCAGGTTGGCTACAACATTATGCCGTCTTACCAAAACCGTGGTTATGCTACCGAAGCGATGAGGGCGATCCTGCAATTCGCCGCTGCGAATCTTAGCATCAAAAAAGTCGCGGGCGGCCACGCCAAAGAAAACCTTGCTTCTGCCAAAGTGCTGGAGAAACTGGGTTTTGTTTATGACCATGACAGCATGACGCCCCACGTTGACGAGACAAAAGTATTTGACAGCCGTGAATATTTACTGGATTTGGTTCAGATAAAACCGGGCACTCGCGATGAACTATATGAAATCGCCGCCTTTTTGAACGATAGCTGGAAGGCGGAATATCGCGGCATCGTCCGTGATGATTATCTTGATGCCATGACGATTGAGGAGCGGCACAAGGGATTGCAAAATAGGTTTGACGAAAATATTTCCGCCTTTTTGACCATGCGCTGTTGCGGCAAATTGATCGGCGCGTCGGTTTTTGGCAAGTCCTTCACTGAGGGCTACCCAGATGATGGCGAGATATCGGCTATTTATCTGCATCGTGATTACATCGGCAAAGGTTATGGGCATGAATTTTTTACAGCAATAGAAAAAGAGCTTATAGCAAAAGAGTACAGCCATTTAGTTTTGGATGTGCTTGCCGATAACCGTCGTGCGGTGCGATTTTACGAGAAACACGGCTATACAAAAATGGACGACCGTAGCATAAAGCTGGGAGAACAGGATTATCCTCTCACGGTTTTCCGTAAACCAGTTGCAGATAGCACAAAAGATTGATGGATATATGAATTCGGTCAAACTATATCTACGGGAACAGTAATCACGTTCTTCGTAAGATACGTGCTCTCTTTTGCTAGGCAGATTAACGCACCCATTCCAACCTGCATATTGAGGCTATCAAGAGCCGAGAAACTGCTGATCATATCCTTCCCAGGTGTTGCAGTTTTCTTTATCTCGATAGGGAATAGCGTATTGCCTGCCTTGATGAGCAGGTCTATCTCGCGTTTCTGGATATCGCGGTAGAAGAACAGCGATCGCTCGTCTCCTCCTGCATTGAGGTAACTCTTCAAAATTTCACTGACCACAAATGTCTCAAAAATCGGCCCCGCCATGGCACCTCGTTCTAGCACTTCTGGTGTGCTCCAGCCAAGCAAGTGACAGATAAGACCGGTGTCCATGAAATACACCTTAGGTGTTTTAATGAGACGTTTGTGGATGTTGTCATAATATGGCTGGATAAACCTGAGGATCCCCGATGCCTCAAGAATAGAGCTCCAGTGCTGAACTGTTTTCAATGTCACGCCGATATCGTTAGCAACGCTGCTCGCATTGAACAGCTGCCCTGTCCGCGCCGCCAAAGAAACAAGGAACTTATAAAATAAATTCTCGTCTTTAAGGGCAATCAGGCTTCGTACATCACGTTCAATATAGGTGCGCACGTAATTGCGGTAGAAGAAATCCCTATCCATTTCAGGGTTTTGCAATTCGGGCATTGACCCTCTGTGGACGACCTGCCAAAGCTCTGCTGTCGTTTTGATTTTCGACACCATGCCTATCAATCCGTCAGTTGGAAGAAACGGATCGCGATAGCCTGTTCCGTTCATTTCCCGAAGCGATAACCCACTCATTTCAAGAATCGCTATCCTTCCTGCAAGAGACTCAGTGACATCTTGCATGAGATGATAGGATTGGGAGCCTGTAAGAATGATTTGACCTCGCTGTTCGCTGTTGTCTGCTAGAACTTTTATCTGGCGAAACAGGCTTTGGGCATACTGAACTTCATCAACGATGATAGGAGGTGTGTATGAAGCAAAAAAGAGTGCAGGATCATCAAGCGCAAGGCTCAGAGCCTGGTTGTCATCGAGGGTCACATATCGGTGCGAATCTGCGAAGACCTGCTTGAGAAGTGTGGTTTTGCCAACCTGGCGTGCTCCTGTCAGCAAAATGACTTTGAATTGCCCGAGCAGCCTTGAGATGGTTTCCTCAATATCTCGCTGAATATACATGGTAATATCTTTCTGTTACTAAAGCTATATGGAGTACTACTCCATTTTACTAGATTCTAAGCAAGATACAAGCAAAGTATCATCAAGGCGGCTTTGAGGTAGGAGTTATTTGCATCAACAAGGCTGTTTTTCGCTCATTTCCTTCAATTAAACCAGGTGTTGGGAAAGAAAACGCTTTCAATCTAAATGCAAAAACTATGTGCGACCTGCTGTTTTGTGTTTACTAATAAATGTTCCCTTATCTGTACCCGCACCATTACGGATACAGATATGGGAACTGAGTATTATGGTTGAGCAGTCTCTTCGTCTCTGCCATTTTTAGAAAAGAGCACTCTCGAGCTGCCTTCATCCAATCTGCCAGGTAAATCCTTTGCATTAAGTTGACTTGTTGCTTTTGTGCCAGTGCGTTCCTCGAACTGTTTGCGGGCATCGCCTGCAATTCTAGCTCCATCGCGAGCAGAAACTGCACTTTCATCGAGGCCTTGTGGGTTTTCCACCTTGCTTATTGCTGCTGCTGACGCTTCGGCAAGAATGTTCAAAGCCAATTCTAGACTGGTCATGTTGTCCGCAGGTTTTCTTTTTGAAGCCCTTTGAAGCGCTTGTACTCTTGTATACTCATGTCACTCCACTCTTTAGACATGAGGTTTGTGAGGATTGCATACTCTAAATCATTTTCAATACCAGAGCGTTTCCACTCATCAGTCAGTTCTTTGCGAAATTGGATTGACTGCAGACGAGCATTGATCCATTCCTCGCTGTACCCCAGTGCATGATACTCTTTCATGGCTCTTTCGATTGTTAGTTCTGGATTTTGGGCTTCTTCAATACGCTCGCTGCCTATATTGGCAAGCCAAACCTTAAACGGCTCTGCCTTTTTGCTGGGGATTGACTGAATTATACGTAAAAGCTGATTGATGGTTGCAACGTCGGTGATTCGCAGTTTTCCATCTTTAGCTCTCATTCGCAACCTGTGACAATTTGTCACGGTTTCATTTCCTTCTTGGATTAAGCGCTGCTTAAGCTTTCTCCAGTATGCTTGAGGGTCAACGCTGTCTGTTAGCACCGCAACGGCATCCACGATAGAAAAAAGCCACTCATCAAGATTCGGATCCCATCCACTTCTAATTGGCTGGTTCTCAAAGAGTTGGATTTCTTGTTTCATAGAGTGTCTCCTTGGTTTACCTTTTAATGCAAATGGCTGTTTTTCTTTGAACTTAGAATAAGCTATTTTCTCATAAAAGCTCGTAGAATGATTCGCTGGTTTTGAGTATTGAAAGGGATCTCTGTAGCTCTTTCTTACCATGGTAAGAAAGAGGGGATTCTTCTATACACATCCGGAAGAAACATCATGCGGTTTATGCAGTATTTGATTGATAATTAGCTAAATGTTCCAGGTACTTTTACAGTACTCGGCGCAGTACGGTTGAAGATACAGGACTGAGCGTCGGGTTCCTTTTCGGAGCGACTCGTCTCGAATTTTTGGAAAGGAGGGGCTTATGGCTACTCCTTTTCGCGTTTCAAGAGCAATTTCTTTCTCGGACTCATTGTCTATATACGGAATACTAATCGAACCAACACAGCAATTGTAAATTTCAATGCGTTGGATATCCCCTTAATGTATAGTCCTCAATAAACCTATGTGACTTGGTCCAACACGCAGAAAATCATTTACGACCTCAGCCTTAAGCAAGATCGCGCTTCTTAAGGAATAGTGATGAAACTGTACCGAAAGCTATCGCGCCGATTGCACCTGCCACCAGCGTCATGAGCATTGTGACGACTGTTGAATTGAGTGTAGCGATGCTTGCCGCCGGATAGAGCATCATTCCAAATAGGAAAGCGAATACAATCGTAAGCCAGAGCTTATTCCTGAAGAAAACGGCTATGCCGAGGAACAGCGAACAGAATACACTCATTAGAAACGCTTTTGAGAGCCCGCTAGTTTCTATCGCATACATTGGTCAGAACTCCTCCTTTATCGATAAATCCTCATCATGCTTTTATGTATGAGAATTATTAATGACAGACTTGAAGCTATGCCAGCAAGCCATGAGCTTTTTCGCAGACCTCATAGATGCTGTCGTACTGTTGTTCAATCAACGGCACCACTTTGGCGCTTCTCTTCGAGATCATTCTTTTATAGAGAAAATATGGCAATATCCAGCCAACAAAACCGGGAACAGCAAGGATGACCATGAGCGGTATCATTTCGAGATAGATGAAGGAAAATGTGGCGCCTGCGAGAAATGCCGACCCAATCAATCCAACTACAAGGGCAGCAATGAAAGCCTTTGTTGCCTTCGAGCGCTCTAGATCCAATATCTCTTCGACTCCTTGTTCAAATTGACGCTGCAGACGAGAAAGCTCAGCCTTGTTGCGGATTTTGCGATCGCGCTTGAATTTAAGGCTGACAACAGAAGAGCCAAGAATCGATGCGGTATGCCCGTCCAGTGTCCAGCCAAAGTTGGGGTAGCCGTCTGCGTAGACACCTTCCATATCGTGAGTAGTTCTGATCTCCTTATACTCATAACCAATAAAACCATCTCCATTATTCATTTGCTGATTCATTGCAATGCACTCCTTTCAAGTTTGTAACGGTTTCCTTTATGCATGACTCCAATCTATAGCTTGATTACTTAAGTATTGTTTGAGCTATGTTTGAGAAGTATTAATAGAAATAACCGGAAATAATTCTGGCTTGCATACAGAAAGATAATCGTAAGGAGTCCCTGCAATGAGATAGCAATTAGTGAAGCAAAATACTGCCTTTCTCACAGATTGTGTGAGCTTCATCGTATTTCTCTTCAATGAACGGAGCAACCTTTTTAGCTTGCCGGCTGACAGCATTCTTGAATAAGGGATAAGCAAGTGCCCAGTCGATCAAGCCAGGGATCGCAAGGATAATGCAGAGTAGAATCAAAGGTGGTTCATTTGTCACGGCAAAGACTGAGCCTGCAACGAAGGCAGTCCCGACTAAGCCAACGGTAAGTGAATATATGGTCGCAACTCTTGTTTTTGACCCCTCAAGATGTGCTATTTCATCCATACATGCCTCAAAATGGTGTTGCAAGCGGGTCAGCTCTGCCTTGTTGAGAATCTTTCGATCCCGCCTCAGCGTCAATGTAGTCGTGCTCCCAATCCGTCTTGATGGTGCTGGCTCATCTGCTTTCCAGCCAAAGCATTCGTATGCGTCCAAGAACAGGGATGTCTTCTCGCTGCTGACAGTCAAGCTCTTGTAGTCATATCCGACGTAGTTTGCCCCGCCTCGGGTGATCTCATATGATGCCATATCCCTCAACTCCTCTCGATGGGGATGCGGACAGTGAACTCAGAGCCTTCACCAAGAACGCTTTTTGCGGTAATTGTGCCACCTAGCTGCTGTACAACCCGAAGAGACAGCGAAAGCCCAAGGCCGTTTCCTTCTGTAGCGTGCGATGTGTCGCCTTGATAGAACTTGTCGAATATGCGTTTCAAGGTCTCTTCGCACATCCCACAGCCGGTATCGGCGACAGAGACGATGACTTCATCTTCTGTCGAAGTCTGAGTAAGCATCACCGAGCCGCCTTGGCCGGTAAACTTAAACGCATTGGACAAGAGATTATTCCAAACGAGCTCTAAAAGGCTTTCATCCGCCAAAACCGTTGCGCGGTCTTCCAAGTCGGCTTCAAAGAAGATCCCCCTTTCTTCCCAGACACTCTCGAATTGCATGGCGCATTCGCTGAGCTGGGCGCAGAGGTCATAGCAATCAGGTAAAGGCTGAATCGCCTGCTGCTCCAGCCTGTTCAGCTTGAGGATATTTGTAATGAGCGCTGACAGCTTTTTTGTTGACTGGATGATAGTGGAAGCATATTCCTTGCGCTGCTCGTCAGAGATTGTATCAAGGCGCAGCATCTCAGCATGGTTTTGAACGACAGCAAGCGGGGTCTTTATCTCGTGGGACACATTGGAGAAGAACTCCGTCTTCAGCGTCTCGATGCTTCCAAGCTCTTCTACCATCTTGTTGAAGTCCGTGATCATGACATCTACATAGTCTGCCTTGCTTAAAGAATGCGGCGATCTGACATATACGGAGAAGTCTCCGCCCGCAACGGCTTTGGTTGCCTTTGCCAGCCGTTTCATGGGCATCTCGTAGTTCTTGATGAACTGCCATTGAGTCAGGAAGGCGAATACTGCCGATACCAGTATCCAGTAAGCCGCCATAGCGACATAATACCCAAAGGGCACACCAGCATAATCAAGGTAAGAGCCAAGAATGGCGTTTTGAGCTGTTGTTAGAGATGCCAATGCAATAAACGTGACAGCGAAGATGACGATAGGAGACCGCCTTGCCCTAACAGAACGATCTGCCGATTGCTTATTCATTCAAGCACCGCCTTATATCCCAGGCCTCGTACAGTGACTATCTTGAAATCCTTGCAGGCGGAGAACTTGTCGCGGAGCTTGGTCACATATACGTCTACGGCTCGCAGTGTGGTCTCGGAGTCAATCCCCCAGAACTCATCCATTAGCTGCGCCCTAGTGAAAGCTTTGTTGGGGTAGGACAGGAGCTTGTAGAGGATGTTGAATTCCCTGATGGTTACAGGTATCTCCTCGCCGTCAAGCATTACGCTCATGGCATCTGCGTCAAGCACGAGATTGTCGAGTTGTATCTTGCGTTCCATCTCGATGTTCGCTCGTCGTAAGAGCGCCTTGACCCTGAGGAGCAGCTCATCAAGCTCAATCGGCTTGACCATATAGTCGTCAATACCCAAGCGAAACCCCCTTTGCTTAGAAGGCAGGTCATCTTTAGCCGACATGAACAATAGGGGGATATGCTTGTTAGTCTGTCGTACCGTCTCCGCAAACTCGAAGCCGTCGACCTCTGGCATCATGATGTCTGAGATGATCAGGTCGTAGAGGCTATTGTACATGAGCTCGTAGGCGTCATTGGCACGCATGCATCCCTTTGCGTTGAAACCACTGTCATTAAGATAGGTACAGACTAGTTTGTTAAGCTTCGCATCATCTTCGAGCACAAGAATGTTTATCATAGCGGCATCCTCCTCCTTCTTCATTTCTAATAATATAGTATCCAAGCCTCAGGCCATAATGTGTCAAGCTTCCAAATCGTTTACAGCTATCTTTTTCAAGTTCTTGTTTGCCCGTGCGACCATAATCACTGCCATACAAATAATAAGCAGGCAAACGGCACCGCCCGTAATAGCGTTTGCTGCCTGCTGAAAAGACAGGACACTTTCATCGCCAAACGAAGTGAGCATAGCAGTCTGAAGTGCGAAAATTGCAACAAATGCTTTTGCTAGCACAAGGGTCATGATTGCAGTCAAGATCGGGCTGTTAAGCTTTCTGCATTTGATGATGTTGGCTATGGCAACGCCAAGATAGATAAAGGCGTATGTTGCTACTGCATAGATTAGAAGACCAGGGTATTGGTATGACATATTCAAGTGGACTATTTGATAGACGACGCCGATTAAGGCGATAATGAGGGTAAAGAGCATGAAGCCGCAAAAGCGATATTGCCGGTATTCCTCTGTCAGAGTGCTTTTGCCTTTTCTTTTTTGGATGTGACGAAGCATCAGGAATTGAGTCAAACTAAGAGCGACATAAAACAAAGCGTCGGCACCATACCAGAAGGAAGCATAATAGACTCCGGCGAACAGCTTAATGCCAGCATAAAGCAGATTCATAATCAATGCGGGACATAAAAAGACTGTTGCCCTATAGGACAGGTCTGTCGTATATCTGTTGTAGAACTTATTGCTTTGGACAAACGATCTCACATGACTGCCTGACGCCTGCAAGCGAAAGCGCAACTGCATCTTTGAAGCAGCTTGGAAAGAATTGATGAATAATACCGAAAGAGTATATGCGGAGAGAACATAAGAGATGATGCTAATGGCAGAGAAGTCCTGGTTGGTGGCAAAGGTGAAGGCCAAAGCGCCTGCGCTGAGCACTACTAGTAGCACTATCACGGCCCACTGTGGGTGCAAGGTTTTTTGTATGAGCATTCTTCCCAAGTTCATCTTACAAGTTTCTTTCCTTTTGCTCATTGACGCATTTTGAGCATATTGTTCATGTGTTTGATTTGAAAAATGTTTGAGAATTATTAAGGAATTGTTAATAGCCTCACAGGCTACTTAATAGTGTCGTGTGAGACGATCAGACAAAAGCAGATGTGACAAAGGAGATTGAGCAGATCAATTCAGCATTTGCTGGCGTAAAAGGCGTGGTTTCTTTGCAGCAGATCAAGAACATTAAAGAACTGTATCTCGCGCTCCGGAAAAATGAACGCTTGATCTTTGATGATCAAATACATAAATCAAGGCAAACTGACAAACAGTGAGGTTCATGAGCCACAATGTCTAAAGTAAGCTCAGGATTATCGTGTAAATTGAAGCATGGGAACAGAATTGCTCTATTACTGATTGCAAAAACTATGTGTGAACTGCGGTTTTGTGTCTGCAGATAAATGTTCCCTTTTTTGTACCCGCACCATCAAGGTCTTACGTAAACCCTCATTAAAAAAAGAGATGAGGGTTTTTGTTTTCCTGAATCAACCCCCCTGTCATCCTGAGCGAAGCGAAGGATCCACAAATTGCCACGTAGATCCTTCAGGTACGCGTTTCACGCGACCTTCAGGATGACAAATAAAACGTCCGCACCCCCGCGGGTGCGCTTCGGATTTCAATTAACGGTTTTTTTATTTGTATTGGTCAGCTGACGGAATGGTGTTGATGCCAATACCCGCATTCTTTTCTTTGCCGTCATCATATATGTTCCAACCTACGCTGCCATTGCTTCTGTTGTACTCTATACCTAGGGTTGTGTCAGGGCTTCCACCATGAGGCGTACAAACTACCGATGTATATACCCCACCGACATCCCCTCCTGTTGCGACTACATATTCCCAACCCTTACTTTCGGCGGCGCTTCTGGCAACTTCTACGAAATTCGCTTCGGTAATCGTCTCACCACCTTGGTTGTTCTGATTTTCGTTCTCGGCTGGCGTCGGGTTGAGGGTGTTATCTGGTTGTTCGATTGGTGCTGTACTCTGCAAATCGTCGCCTTCGTCAGGCTTTTCGTTATTACATGCGATCAAACCGGCACCCGCCATCACTAACGCCGCTGCTGTTGCAATCTTCAAGCACATCGGGGCTTTCTTTCGCGTTATGCCGCCGTCTTCCTGACTCCCATTAAGATTTTCGTTCTTTGTCATGATGGAATTCTCCTTTCGCATCACATTAATTGATTCACGCCCGGGGTGTATTCCATACGGAACTACGACCCTGCCCTTTCGGAAAGGAAACAGATTAATCGGGAAAAGTAGTTTTCAAAAAGAATTTCCTTACATCCTTTAGAAATATTAACAGAAGCAAGAAATAATTACAGTACAAGGAAAGCAAATAAGCAAAATTGGAGCAACTGGAGGGATTGATTTTATGATGAGAGACTGCGAACAAACCATCGGGAACTTAATCGATAAACAAAGCGTTTCCTTTATCGCATCGGTTGACGGAGACGGTTTCCCCAACATGAAGGCCATGCTCCCGCCCCGCAAACGGGAGGGAATCAAGGCGTTTTGGTTCACCACCAACACCTCATCAAAACGTGTGGTACAGTACCAGGAAAACCCCCATGCCTGCATTTATTTTATGGATAAGCGTTACTTCCGTGGTGTGCAGCTTATCGGCACTATGGAAGTGATGGAGGATGCTGAAATAAAAGAGATGATATGGCAGGAGGGCGACACCATATACTATCCCGGCGGTGTAACTGACCCAGATTATTGCGTACTGAAATTCACGGCAAAAAGCGGGCGTTATTACGCTAATTTTAAGAGTGAGGATTTTGAGGTATGAGTACGTGTATTCAGATAAAACCGGCCACTCGCGATGAACTATATGAAATCGCAGCATTTCTGAACGATAGCTGGAAAGCGGAATATCGCGGACTATCTTGATGCCATGACGGTTGAAGAGCGGCATCAAGGGCTGCAAAACAGGTTTGACGAAAATATTTCCGCCTTTTTGACCATGCGCTGTTGTGGCAAACTGATTGGTACTGCGGTTTAATAGTTATCGATAAATGTCCAGTTATCTTACCAACACCAGAGGAAGAAAGAATAGATGAGCATGAGTCTTAATAGAAAAATACTGAGAAATGCTGTTCGGTTGTTACTATTGATGGCACTATTGGGCGGGTTGACCGTTGTCTTTGCAGGATGTTCAACAGAAGTATCTGGTACGTATAAAGTCTCAGGAGGACACGAAACGGTCAGTGTGTCGTTTCAGGACGGTAACACTCGTGGCACCACGCACATCGGGGAGTTTATTCTGAATGAGCATGGAGGGGTAACTGCTGATTCAAGTATAGGTACTTTTTTCTCACCACCTACTGGTAGCTACAAAACTGAAGGAACACGCATAGAGATGAGTTTTGGCGGCGAACCGCTGGTGGGTACCATAGGAAACGGAAAGATTGTTTTTGATACTACCTACGGGGATGATATTGTCTACACTAAGGTGTTTTTTACTGCCAATATCGTTATTCCGCTGGTTTTTATTTGGCTCGTTATTGTAGTGATTCAAAACTTTTTGTCTTATGGTCTTATTCGTAGAGACGTATTACGAGAAAAGGAAGACGGTAGTGGCGTCACACTCTTTTTTACAGACTTGACCTATGGCTTTTTAGCTCTCATTCCTGGTCTTGTGATTTATCTATGGTTGAAGGAAAGGAAGAAGGATTAGGCGCAGGGGACTATTCGTTTCGCTCAGGACGACAAAAGACTGTCGGGCACTTCGTACCCTCTCTAAATAAACTTCGTTCGCTAATGCTCACTCCGTTTGTCATCCTGAACGAGCATGTCATTGTGAGGAGTGACCGAAGGGAGTGACGTGACAATCTATGGATCCTTCGGCTTCGCCTCAGGATGACAGGGACGCTCAGGATGACAGGGACGCTCAGGATGACAGGGACGCTCAGGATGACATGGGGCTCAAGATAGCAAGAAAGCACACACCTCTATGTCATCCTGAGGCGAAGCCGAAGGATCCATAAACCACGTAGATACTTCGACTACGCTCAGCATGACATCATTCAGCATGACATCATTCAGGATGACAAGAGTTAGCTTATGGGGTGCAATTGGCTGAAGTCAATATAAGCCGCATCAGTTCTCCACGAAGCAATAAACGCTCTCGACGGATCATCAGAAGGGATGGGGATTGTTAAATCCACAGCATTTGAGCCTGAGTACGACCAGTTGCCGCCAACATTATAAATCTTCTTTTCATCCCAGCCTAACTCGACAAGCAGCAATTTGGTGAACCCGGCATAAGCCCCCGCACCGCACTGAATGAAGAGCGCTTTATCTTTAGGGAAGAGATCGGCGAGGATTCTTTCTGATTCCTGATAATTAGGTTTGGCGCTGGCAATCGTACCGTCTCCGTTCCATTCAATGGTATACAGGTTCGGCCCACTATATACGCCATCCAGAGGAATGGGAATCGTTCCCAGATACGGATAGGGAACGACTTTGAATCCCGGTAGTGTCTGGGTTAGGTTGGATTGGGTGCCCTCACCAAAACTGGCTGGGTCATAGAGCATCCTTGTCTCAAAATAAGCAACGTCGTTGCGATTGAGATAGCCGTCAATGGTATCTTGATTTATGTTTTCATCTATATCCGAGCCCGATAAGGGCAAAGGAAGGGCGGCAGGGGTTGACTCCGATGCCTCAGTAGCGGGAACAGACCCAGGCTCTTCGGCACTCGGTGTGCTGCATCCAACAAGAAACACGATAGCCCCTACAATAGAAAGAATTACAAAACTACTTTTCAACCCACACTTACTCATTATTAACTCCATTCATTTATTCCGGCCTCACTCTTGAGGCCTCCGTTAAACGCCAGTGCGATAGATCTGCATTTGGACATTCATAACACTGTCGTAGAGCAGGTTCTGGTTGCTGGTGAACAAGATGCTAGCTATCTTAGCAACTATAAGACATACTCTACTAATAGAGCAAGTATACTAGTTTTTCGTGAATTGACAATCACCGAATTATTTTTGGGGAGTGGGTTGTGGATCCTTCGGCTGCGCCTCAGGATGACAGGGGACTGCGCCTCAGGATGGCATATGAATTGAGGGTCACCAAACACCGGGGTTAAGAGTTTCCCGATGTTTGGTGGGGATTAATTGGTGTCTTAAGCGCTTTCTCTAACTTCTGTTTCCTCTTTTTTAAGAGGTTTCAAAAGGAGTCCAACTATAAGCAAAAGCACCGATGCTGCAGTGACAACTATTAAAATAACGGGCATGGCATCGGGTACTGCCATGTAATTGGCGGTTTGCGGATCCATACCACCCGCAACCAGCTTTGCTGCAAATGAGAATTGAATCATGCCAAAAACTGGCATAGCAAGACCTCCTGAGAGGTTTTGGGCAACCTGAATAATCGAGTTTGCTTGAACGCGAATTTCGGGTTTAATCTGCATTTGTGATGTTGCTACGATAACGGTATTGCGAGAATTGTAAATACCTGCAAAGAGCATGAGTACCAAAATTGCAGCGTAGGGAACAATTGCAGCTCCCGATTCGTTTCTTCCTAAAACACCAAAGAGAAGTGCGGTAAAGGCACCAAATACGATGATCTGAACAATGGAAGCAAAGGTGGTAACGCCACGAATGTTTCCTGCTTTCGCAATCCGCTTACCATAAATAGGCCCCAAAAAGAGTCCGGCAATTGCAAGACATGCGGTGGGAAGCAGGAGTGCGGTTCCTTGAACATTGGGATCAATAGCCTGGATAATGGGATCTCCCGCAAGAGAAGGAATAAACTGTGGCAGGTAAATACTGAGCGCCATAGAGGTAAATGTTGTGAGGAAAATTGTGCACGCGAGAAGTATCGAGGTAGTGTCTTTGAAAACTTTTTTGGGAACGATCGCAGCATCTCCCTTTTTGATAATATCAACAACCAAAATGATAAGCCCAGCAACAGCTACGATTGCCAGGGTAATGCTTACGGGATGCTTGAGTAACGGGAAGAAAGAGGTCATGGAAAGCATAAAAATCAGCGAGCCCAGTAAAAGCATGAGGCCTATTGTTCCGATTAGATCGAATGACCCACCCTGTCTTCCCAGGTGAGCAACTTCTTCTTTTTTAACTCTTACACCAAAGAAAACAAGGAGCATTGCGGCGCACATCAAAGCAGCCAAGATTATATTCCAACCTCGCCAGCCGAAGGGGCTCTGCATGATCATGCCACCAATCAACGGGCCTGCAACCATGCCGATGCTCATCATGGTGCCTACAAAGCCCAGGTATAAGCCAGCTTTTGCCTGATCAAAGATGTCGCGAATGAGGGTAAAGCCTAATACGTTGATGCCAGCACTTACAAAACCCCAGAACACACTAGCAAAAACGATTACCATCATATTAGGAGCAATGGCGCGTCCGAAAAGAACGAGCGTTCCTAATAAAAGGGAAAAGGCAATCAGGGTACGTTTTATAGCAGGGTTTTTTGCCCCAAAATAGCCATAAAGCGGCATGGCAACCAAGCCAAGGATGCCACCAATAGACATCGCAAGCACCCAAAGGCTTCCATCGGAAAATTCAGTTTGGGCGGTGCGGAGCCAACCGGAAAAGGTAACTGAGGTACATAGTTGTGCAACCAGTGCAACGTAGAGACCTATCAGGGTCATCATTTTCTTTGTTTGGGGCGCGTCTAAAAATGCGTTCCGCGGTTCTTCACTCATGAGAGTTTCCTTTCTGAAAAGAGGTAAACGTCAAGCTAGGGTAGGGTTAATCGTCTACCGAATGAAATAGTTTTCCGTGTTGTTATTAGCTTTTGCGCTCTTAGGCACCAAATTTTTTCCAGACTTCTTTTCCGTCCCAGTTTTCAGCTGCTTGCTTGACAGCATTCCACATTGAGGGAATAGGAGCGTGTATTTCTACATAGTGCCCTAAGGTTTTTGTGCAATCGATATAGGCAACCTGAAGCCCTCCACCCGATTCCATGGTAAAGAGGGGCTTGTAGCCTGCATCGGCAAAGAGCGCGATGGCTTTGTCGTAATCATCTACCCAATTGGAAAAATGATGGAAGCCATAGTGGCCAAGTTCTGCATAGGGGTTTGTGCCCTCAATGATTTGTACCAACTCTATTTGAAGATTGCCAAAAAACCCAAATGCTGTTTGGGCGGTATAATTGACCTTTTCCCCTTTGTAGGTAACGGTCGTTGGCATGGGATCCATGTAGAGGAAGGGACCAGAACCGAACAGCGCAGAATGCGCCCGGGCAAAGGACTCAAGATCCTCAACATAGTAAGATATTTGGTTCGTTGCGTGCTTATTCATAATTGATTCAATCATTAGTTTCTCCTTTTGAGTCGTGCGTATGGTGAAAAGAGACAATGATTCCCTGTCGTCACATACGCGGCGCCTCTTTATTCTTGCGGAGCTGAAAAAAGTCAAACGGTTTGTCTATACAGCAGTCAGCTGTTTTTTCAACTTCTTACATCCGCATCCACAATTTTCTGTATGCAATTCATTTTCAATAGCAGAGCCTGTTTCGCCGAAAATCTCAACAAGCTCTATATCAAAAATTAGAGTCTTACCAGCATGTTCATGGTTGAAATCAAGGGTAATCATGCCATTTTCCACGCTTGCTACTTTAGCTCGCACCTGTTCGTTGGATAAGTTTAGTACGATGTATTCCCCTATAGGTAAATCATTTGCGCTGGGAAAACTGGAAACAGGAAGCAATTCGATGAGGCTTTCATCGTATTCCCCATAGGCGTCTTTTGGCACAATAGTTACCTGCCGTTTTTCGTAGGCAATCATGTCTCGTACCGCTTTGTCTAAGCCAGGTATAACTTCGCCAGCACCAATAACAAATTCCAAAGGGGCGCCCTCATGATTGTCCGAACTATCGAGGACAACTCTGTTTTGAAGCTTTGCCGTGTATAATATTTTGACTTTTCGTCCTATTTCAACCATGGTAATCTTCTCGCTAACTTTGAAATCAGTAATATCTATGGGGTTCTGACTCACCAGAAACAATGTTGTACCAACGGTTCTGAGCCATCACGTAGAGTGCTTTGAGTTCTATATGCCCTGCATGGGAAGCGCTTCCCAAATACCGAATCGATCCATCGTGAAGCTTACCGGTCGATATCCATGTTCCACTGAGGCCGTATTCTTTTAATTCCATACCCGTGTTTGAATATAAGGTCATAATTTCTTCGTCGACACTCACAATGGGAAGCGCTTTGAGTTTACCTGCCTTATGAAGCTCTTCAATAATTTGTGCCGCATAGGTTGTTGATGGTAATTTCATGCCTACTCAACTTCATCCGGGTTTTGTGACTTTAATATCTGGGAATTCCAGCCTAATAAAACAAGCTTCAATTGTCCTGGAAGACTAGGATGGGCTTCCAGGAGGTTTTGGTGCACCAGGTGCTTTTGGTGCACTCGGGGCTCCGGGAGCTTTGGGCGCTTGAGGTGCTGGAGGTGCGATTGCTGAATCAAGGGAAGCTTGATCCGCATCGAAATCAACCTTTACATCACCAAGTTCTTCACCGCACTGTTCACACACCTTGGCTATTGGCTTATTTACTGTTCCACACTTTGCGCAGGTGTTCATAGAAATTTCTGCTGGTCTAAAGCACATAATGAACTTCTCGCTTTCTATCGTAATTGGAAGGTGCTGTAAGCCAGGAAAATGAACATGCATCTAGTGAACCACTCATTTTCCTGGCTAAAACTTCGAAAGGGTTGCTTATGCTAACGCCAAATCCCCTAAGCCGATGTCTTCTTTTTTGGTGCTTACATCGAGAGTCTTCTTTTTGCCACCAGATTCGATTGTTAATGTCCAATCTGCATCAGGCAAGTCGCGAAGCCAGAAATCTCCCCAGTCATCCGTTGTTGCAGCAAAGGTGCCAGCATCACCTTGAGCAGTTACTGTGGCACCGATAACCACTTCTTTGGTGTCAGGGTCATACACGGTTGCTGCAATAAATTTCTTAGGCAGGCCACGATAAAATACCCGTGGTTTTGTACCAAATTCAGGGTGGAGCACTTCAGTTCCTTCAAGGTTAAGGTCGCTCTCTTCCCCAAAAGTAATTACGTCGATATGGCAGTTATCCATGCAGCGAGGCACTTTAATGGGGTGGTCACCGTCAAGCAGATGGGCACACCCAGTACATTTCTGAGGAATGTTGAGTTCGTCGTTCCAGTAAACAACATCATAGGGGCACGCTGTCATGATTTTGCGTTGACCCTTAGATTTGACAGGGTCGATAATAACCAGACCATCTTCGCGACGATACACAGCATCGTTTTCCGCTGCCTTTAAACAAGGCGCTTCTTCGCAGTGGTTGCACATGGTGGGCTGGTAAGAAACTTTTACATGAGGAACGCTGCCGCGCTCGAACTGCTTTAGTTCCGTCCAGAATTGTCCCGTTTCGGGTTGTGCTTCAGCGTAGGGTAACCAAGCCTGCCCACAGTGCTCATCCTTGCAGCCAATTTGGCAATCGTGGCAACCAACGCATTTATTCATATCAATTACGAATGCTTTCATCTTCTGTTCCCTTCTCTACTCTACGACCCAAGAGCTGTAGTTGATACCGATATCTGGATCATAATCGCGGGCAAACGCGTCTGGGTAATCTTTTTTCCACTGATCCATTTCGGATTGCTCAAGCTTGGCAGCTTCAACGAGATAGCCAGAAACTGCAAAACCCTTACAATTTTTCGATACTTGAGTAGTTGGACTGATAAGGTTTGCCGCACCACCGCGGTCGATATGGGGAGCAATAGGATCAACGCGTGATCCCTTATGAACTACTATTGAACCCTCTATAACACGTTCGGTAATGCGGGCACCCGTGAGAATAATTCCGCGGTCGTTAAAACACTTCACTATGTCACCGTTTTTAATGCCGCGAGCTTTTGCGTCTTTTGGATGAATCCACAGAGGTTCGTAAAGATAACCATCAGCACCTTTAACCTTGCAGGTCTCAATTTCTCGGAACCACTTGATATCGTCGCCTTGTACGTGGACGCGCCATTTTGCAGGATTTGCAACGATGAGCAGCGGATAATCTTTGCAGCGTTCGCCCCACATAGTTTCGTCGTGAGACCAACCTTCTTCCTTAGGGCCACCAATAACCCACTTCGCCATAGGCGGACGTTCTTGGTCATCAGGGAAGTTCGTTGCCAGGGCATCAGACCAAAATTCAAGTTTGCCTGATGGTGTGTCCAAGGGCCAGCCTTGAGGATCGTCGTAGAAGCCGCGCAATCCTGGAAGTACGTTGCCTTGTTCAGGGTCTTGCTTCGGGAAATAAAAGCCCCGCTTGTTGTATTCTTCCCAGCTAATTTCTTCGCTCAAACGTGACTGATCGAATCCAAATTGAATCCATTCGTCGTGAGTCATGCCCATGTCAATTTGAGCACGCAATCCAAAGCGTTCGCCTAATTCACAAGCAATTTCGAAGTCTGACTTAGATTCACCAACACGGTCGCACCCAGGAGGGGTGAGAGTGTCGTGGCGAAGAGAAACGGCCATGGATCCACCCATGGAGTCATTGTCTTCAACGCAGGTGGTTACTGGTAAAACGAGATCGCAGAACAGAGAATCGTTTTCCAGCCATTGGTGATTGGTGACAAAGAATTCGACTTCGTCACTGCGGATAGAATCTTGATAGTTAAAGCCGCCATCCCAACAGTTCATGTTACAGGGCTTTTCAGACCAAAGCATATGGATCTTGTTGAATTGAGGCATGTTCGCCAGTTTGTGGTCGATTGCTGCTTGCAGTTCTTCTACTGATTTGCCTTGAGCTCGTGCCATTTCTGGCGAAGCAGCACCGAGTGCAGCTTTGTAAGTATCTGCCGTGGTGGGATAGCTGTTTAACTGGAATTGTTCAGAGGTTTCAACGTATACGATGGCAGGGGAGCCGTACCATTCCACATGACCTTTTTGCAGGGCTTCTGCGATTAAGGTACGAGGAATCTTTTGCTCGCTCGGGTAGAACATACGGCATTGGTTGATAGAAGAAAACGGCGAAGAAGTAGAACGAGCTATGATTTCTTTGCCAATAAGCGAAGCGTTCATAAACGCTTGTTGTACGCCTGGCTTACCTAAGCCTTGCATACCCAAGAGGTAGGCTGCAGTGCGTCCAGGTTCGTGCGAATAAGGGCCCTTAATGGCACCAGAGCTAAAGTGTACCGAAGCGGTAATCTTCTTTGCGCGGTTGCGCGCATAAGCTTTGATGGTCCATTCAGGAATTCCGCAACGCTCAGATGCCCAAGCGGGAGTCTTCGCGATGCCTTCTTCGTCTTCACCCAATACATAGGCCTTCACCTTGTCGAAACCAACAGTGTGAGTTTCGACATAATCTTTGTCATAAAGACCTTCGGTGATCCATACATACATAACAGCAAAATCAAGAGCAGCGTCGGTGTTGGGAAGAACGGGAATCCATTTTACCGTGTCGTGACAGACTGCCGTATAGTTGCAGAAGGGGTCAACTACGACAAATTCCTTACCGATTTTTTCCCAGAATAAAAGCAAACGAGACCATAATTGGCTCGCATAGTTTTGGGTGAGTTCCCAGTCGCCTGCAGCAAAAGCGATTAAATCTGTATTTTCAGAAATATCGCGAATGACATGCCAAGCATTGTAACCAGTCTGTGGAGGAGCTGGCATGCCCAGACCTTTGTTGCTGCCTGATCCCCAGAAATGCTTCGCGCCCCAGTACCAACCTTCAACAGAGTCAGGAGTGCGCACTTCGCGGGTATAACCGCCGAGCTTACTCATGAGGGTTGAGTGCATTCCACCGCCAGCATGGAGGTTTTTTGATTCCCGGTGACCGTCTTCACCAATAGTGAGCACTGAAAAAGGACCGTACTTTTCGATAATGCGCTTAATTTCTGATTCCATGATATCAAGGGCTTCATCCCAGCTGATGCGAACAAATTTTGATTTGCCACGATTTGCAGCATTGATTTTCGCGGGGTCGCCACCTGGTTCCCAGTCGATGCGCTTTAGCGGGTACTGAACACGATTCTTGGAATAGACTCGGTTCTTATATGCCAGCGCAAAGTAGTTAGGCGCTGATTTGTAGCCAGGGGTAAAAACGTTGTCGCCTACGTTAATTTCCCACATAGAAGGCGCAAGCTCTTCTTTAGTGTAGGTATCAAGGTAGTTGATTGGGCGGATGCGAGTGATCTTGCCATCGGTGGTGTCTAGTGCAGTCAGATCGCCGCCAGTGCCGCCGCAGCTGATGCTTTGTAGCGTTGTCTTGACTTCGCTCATTTCATCTCCTTCTTTCGGTTTTTCATTTTTCTTCTCCATCCTTTAGAAGTGTTTAACAATCAGAGCTTTCCGATTGCTCACCTCCCTTCACCTAACGAAACGGATATTGAGCTATAAAACTCTTCGTTCTTGCAAACAAAGAGCTGAAAACTGAGGTAAATGAAACTGTGTTTGAGTGGCGTTTTGAATCTGAAGAAAACATAACAAGCAGAAGGAGGGTTATGTAAGTTAGTAAACATCTTCTTCTGTACCCTGAGTTCTTGCATCTGGGCTGGTTTGTCAGAAGCGTCTGACAAAAGGGGGAATATGTCTTTAAGTTAGCGACAAAAGTATTGAAATGTTCTTAAAATGATTGGGGAATAGCTTTAATCCCATTTGACCTTGTTAACCGGAGTGGTATTCCAATAATGTTGGGTCATTTTCACATAGAGCGATGCCATAGTAGAAGCTTCAATGTCCATACCGTTTTCGATCCAACGGGTGATAAGGGTAACGTTTGAAGCGGCGAAAAAGAAAGCAGCGTATTGTTTTTCATAAGCAGGCAGGTCAACATTTTTAAATATTTCGGTATTAATTGCTTCAAGACGGTTGGTCAAGAAAGTGAAAATATAGCGCCCTCTGTTGATTTTGCTAATCTTTGTGTAATAGTCTTTTCTCTTTTCGAAACCCAAATAGAGCTGTTCCGCAAGAAGTTGAGGGGCAGATTTAATTTTTGCTGTGGGAAGAATTTCGCGCAAAGTGCGAAGAGGCTGCACAATGTCTTTGTCGAGAAGCTTTTCAATCAGGTCTTCTTTGTTGGTAAAACATGAGTAAAAGGCCGTTCGAGAAACGTTTGCAGCTTGGCAAATCAAGGAAATAGTTATCTTCTCGTAGGGAATTTCCAGGACAAGATTCCTGAAGCTTGACTCAATTGTACAGGAAAGAGACAAAATACCCCCTCTATCGAGCACCCGTAATTCCTGTTTACCAAAGTGATTGAACAGTTGTTGCTCAATCGGCAATTCCTGTAACTTGATAGTTTGAAGCTTTTCGTGAAGTATAGCATGAAGGAAGTTATTTTTGCTGCAAGAACTTATTCATGCCGATGAGTCCGCTGTCATCGTCAGGAAACCCTTTCACAATTTTTTGTGCAAGATGGTCGTTTGTGTAGTTGTATACCCCAATTTTAAGAATGTTTTTCATAAGCGATTCGTAATAAGCAGAGCTATTTAAAACTACGCTCCCGGTAAGGATTATTTTTTCCAAATAGAGCGAAGTAAGCGTAAGGCAAATGGCATAAGCGAGGGGATAGGTGCAAACGTCGATTACCTGTTGAGCAAACTGGTCATCCTGTTCGCAAGCTGACGTAATGGCTTTTGCGGTGAAAACTGAGTTTTTTGGTTGAGAGGATGTTTTGAGAGCACTTTTAAGCGAAGGTTGCTCGTGGAAATTGTTCAGCAGGGAAAGTTCGTAAGCTTTTCTGAGACTGCCTTCCTTAAGCTGCTCTGCAACGTTAACTATTCCCCGGCCTGAAGAAATTTCACCGAGGTGGTTTTTTCCGAAACCGCAGGGGCAATCAAGGTTCACTTCTTGGTTGAAAGGTGCTGGTATACAGGCTGGCAAATGCCCCAGTTCGCCTTCGAAGCCTTCACTTCCTATTTGAAGGTTTCCGTTAATCACAATCTTGTTTCCAATGCCTGTAGAAACGGTGATGATTTCAAAAGAGCGATAGTCGTCAAGGTAGCGGAAGGCGGCTGCCGAAAGGTCGTTAATGACATGAACCGTTCGAATGCCGGTAAGCGACTGGATTGCTTCTTTAAGGTTGAAGGGCGTCTCAAGCTTTTTGCCGTGAATGGTAGGGCTACCTAGGATTGCCCCATCTTCTGAAACCGGGCCAGCATAGCAAATGCCAATTTCGTTAATCTCACTTTGGTCGTTACCGACGGCTGAAGCGATTTGTTCGAGCAAGGCATGGTTAATTCCTTCTTCAGAGAGACCCTGCACGTAAGTTGGTGTTTGCATTTTTCCCTGTTCAATCAGGGTGTCATCAACAAACTTCGCAAACCGAAAAGAAGTGCCTCCTATGTCATAAACTATACGCATCGACCTCTTTTGGGCCTTTCATTTCTCCGCTGTCCTGAATGTCTTTCTTATATTACTGTATAGTTATTGATGGAGGTAGAGGAATGGATGCAAAACAGTTTGTTTCACAGATGACCCTGGAAGAAAAAACTTCGCTTTTGTCGGGCAGTGATTTTTGGCACACTACAACAGTTGATCGGCTTGGACTAGAAAGCATCATGGTGGCTGATGGCCCCCATGGTTTGCGTAAGCAAGATTGGAGCTGTGGGTTCCCGAGCGTTCCGGCGACTTGTTTTCCTTCGGCATGCGCAATGGCGGCAAGTTTCGATGAAAACCTCATGGAAGAAGTTGGGCAAGCTCTTGGGGAAGAGGCGCTTGATCAAGAGATTTCTGTCATATTGGGGCCAGGAATCAATATTAAAAGAAGTCCTTTAGGTGGGCGCAATTTTGAATACTTTAGCGAAGACCCTTATCTTTCGGGAAAATTAGCATCAGCCTGGATAAAGGGTGTTCAGAAAAAGGGTGTCGGAACGTCGCTTAAGCATTTTGCTGCAAACTCTCAAGAATACTGTCGTATGGTTTCTGATTCCGTTGTCGACGAACGAGCTTTGCGAGAAATATATTTGTCAGCTTTTGAAATAGCGGTTAAAGAAGCAAAACCATGGACAGTGATGTGTAGCTATAACTTGGTTAACGGGACCTATGCAAGCGAGAATAGGGAATTGCTCACTGATATTTTACGTATCGAATGGGGTTTTGAGGGGCTTGCGGTTAGTGACTGGGGTGCCATAAATCATCGAGCAACAGGCGTAGAGGCTGGTTTAGATTTAGAGATGCCTTACTCAGGCGGTTACAACGATAACCTAGCACGATGCGCTGTTCATGAGGGGCGACTTGATGAAGCAGCGGTTGACCAGGCGTGCGAGCGAATTGTAGCCTTGGTTCACAAAGCTTCGGAAAGGCGAAGCCTTGGTGCTGCATGCGATTATGAAGCGCATCATGTTCTTGCGCGAAAGGCGGCTGCGGAAAGCTGTGTGTTGTTGAAAAACCAAGACTCGATTTTGCCCTTGAAAGACTCTTGTTCCCTTGCCGTCATCGGTGCATTCGCTCAAGAGCCTCGTTTCCAAGGAACCGGCAGCAGCAAGGTTTATCCAAAAAACCTCGATAACGCTTTCAGTGAATTGCAAGCGTTGGGTTTTGATGCAAGCTACGAGCCTGGTTATAACCTTGATCGCAATGCCCAGCCGAACAAAGAGTTAATCGAATCTGCCGTAAACCTTGCCAAAACAAAGGACATTGCTTTGGTTTTTGTCGGTCTTCCTGATGAACTTGAAAGTGAAGGGTTTGATCGGAAGTCGCTGGCTATGCCTCAAGCACACACCGACCTGATTGAAGCAGTAGCGAACGCAAACCCTCATACGGTGGTGGTTTTAAGCGTTGGTTCGCCTGTTGAAACATCCTGGTCAGATAAAGTGGCAGGCATCGTAGTATGTTTTCTTGGAGGGGAAGCTGGCGGGGGAGGTCTTGCTGATGTGGTATCTGGCAAGGTATGCCCAAGCGCTAAACTGCCAGAAACTTGGCCAGCATCTCTCACAGACACTCCTTCATATTCCTGGTTTCCTAGTTGTGGGAAGAGGCAAGAGGTAAATGTCTACAACGACAGAAATGCTGAATATCGGGAAAGTATATTTGTGGGATATCGCTACTTTGATACGGCGAGTATTGCTCCTTCTTGGTGCTTCGGGTACGGTCTCAGTTACACCGAATTTACTTATTCAGATTTGGTGTTGTCCTCACAAAAGTTCAATAAGGGTAAGCTAAAAGTAAGCTTCACTCTGACCAATACGGGTCAGCGAGCAGGTGCCGAAATTGTTCAGTTGTACGTTGGCTTTTCTGACATCAACGACTCTGCGGTTTTCCGCGTAGTCAAAGAGCTCAAGGGTTTCAAAAAGGTTTATTTGGAAGCGGGACAAAGCACGATCGTTGAATTTGACCTTGATGAAAGAGCTTTCTCTTATTTCAATACCGCAGAACATAAGTGGGCGTGGGAAAGCGGTAGTTACCGGGTTTCGCTGGGCGCTTCAAGTCGCGATATTCGGCTTAGCGCAACCGTTTCCGTGTCGGGGGATGGTTTGGAAGAAAAGCTCAGCGAACTGAAGACTCATGCTCCTGTTTATTTTCAATTACCCCAAAAAACTCCAGTTTTTAACGTACCGGATAACCAGTTTGCTGCTTTGTTGGCACAGTCTGGCTTAAAGATACCGCAAGAGAAAAAGTATCAGCCTAAAAACTATGACCACAATATTATTCTCGCGGATGTTCAGCACAAGTTGCTCGGTCGCGTTATGGTTTGGCAAGCGCGCACCCAGGCACAAAAATCCCTCAGTGCGCAAGATATAGAAGGCATGATTGAGCCTACTGTATACGAAACACCTTTTCGATCCATGATGATGATGTCGAACGGGGCAATTTCTGGGAACTTTATGAACGCTATGTTGGATTTATTGAACGGGAAGTTTTTTAGCGGTCTTCGTCGCCTTCTTTTTAAGAGGTAATTTCATCGATAAAGCCGGTGAAGAACGAAAGCCTGACCGAAAAACCCTGAACTCTTCCTGGTAATTGAAATGCATCAAATTAGCGGGTCTAATATTTCTATTAGGTTACAAATGAATAAAAACATGTACTAAATGAAACAAATGGTGTAGAATCGTCACTATTCTTTTCAAGTTAAGGATGTCTTTACCTTGACTGTAAGATATTACGTGAAAAGATTGGTCATGCACTTTGGCAAAGTGCAGAAAAAAAGAATAGGGTGGATAATCATGGAAAATGAAAATCTAAAAACGTTCGGAATAGATCGGCGTACCTTTATTGCTGGAACAGCTGCAGCAGGGGCAGTGGCAGCAACATCAGGTATCTTAGCTGGTTGTGGTGGTTCGGGAACAGGAAGTGGCACCAATGCAGGTGGCGGCAACAACCTTGGGAGAACTATTAAGTACTATATTAGTCAGCCCGCCTGTATTGACCCCTTCGATCTGCAGGAATCAGAAGGCACGGCTGTTTCAGCAAACCTTTTTGATCCTCTTACAAAGTACGATTACGTTAAAGGCGAGCTCTACGGAGCAGCTGCAGAAAGCTGGGAAATCTCAGACGACGCCACTGTGTTTACCTTTAAGATTCGAAAAGGTTGCAAGTTCCATAACGGCGAAACGGTGACAGCAGAAAGTTTTAAGTATGCATGGGAACGTATGTGTAACCCCGCTACTTCATCGACTCCGTCCGTTATTTCCTATCACATCGACAAAATCGTTGGTTATAGCGATGTGATTGATGGCAGAACAACAGCATTAGAAGGCGTAAAAGTTCTTGATGAATACACGCTGGAAGTAACCTTGGTTGAGCCTTTCGCCGACTTTATCATGGTGGTTGCTCATGCAGCATTGGTGCCGCTTCCCACGAGCGGAATTGCAGACGATTACGCAACTTTCTCACGTTCGCCTATTGGCAATGGGCCTTTCATGATGGACGGTGAATGGGTTGACGACCAGTATATTAGAACCAAGCGTTTCCCTGATTACTATGGTGAAACAGCAAAGATTGAAGGATGTGACTTTGTTATTGTTTCTGATCCAGACACCGCATTCATTGAGTTCCAAGCAGGAAATCTTGACTTTTCTCAGATTGCGAGCGGTCAGATTGAGTCTACAAAAACTTCTCTTGGTGAATCGGTCGACGGGTACACGGTCAATCCAGGCGCACAAGCTTTACTAGGTGCGGAATCGTCAACTTATTACTTCGTTATGAACACAAAGGACGAAGTTTTTTCTAATGTAAATATTCGCAAAGCTGTCAATATGGCAATCAACCGCCAAGCGATTTGCGACACCATTTTCGAAGGAACTCGCAAGCCTGCAGACGGTATTGTGCCTCCCGGGATTGACGGCTATGAAGCAGGTGCATGGGACGTTTCAAAGTACGACGTTGAAGGTGCAAAAAAGGCTTTAGTTGATGCCGGATTCCCTGGCGGAGAAGGAATTCCAGCCATTAAACTTTCTTGTAATTCTGGTGGCGGACACGAAGAAATCATGCAAATGGTTCAAGCAGACTTGAGTGTTATTGGGATCAAAGCTGAACTGGAAAGCATGGAATGGGCAACTTATCTTGATGCGTTGCAACAGGGGAACTATCAGTTCGGTCGCTTGGGTTGGATTGCAGACTATCCTATTATGGACAACTTCTTGTATTCGCTCTTTTATACCGGAACGGGCGACAATCGTTCCCAGTATTCTAACCCTGCTTTCGACAAAAAAATTATGGAAGCTCGTTCGATTACCGATACCGAAGCGCGCTTGGCAGCCTATAAAGAGGCAAACGCAATGCTTGCAAAAGACGCAGTTGTTGCTCCCGTAATGTTTTATTGTCATCATCATGTTGGATCGGATGCATTGAAGAATTTCTACTATGCTCCTAACAACGTGGCAGCGCTTAATAAGGTAGAGATAGTTTAAGCGTTGAAACTTGATTTGTTTGTGTTTTGAAACACCGGTTTACCGGAAAAGTAGGTCGGTGTTTCACCTTGTTTCCTTGGGGTGGTGTCGATTAAAGTTTGAAGATCTGTAAAAATTTAGTCATGTGCGCAAATGCGCTACGGAAAATTTTCGACTTCATGACATTGCTTGCTACCTCCCCAGATTAGCTTTCTTGCTTAGGTACAATGTGGAGGCTTTTTTGTCGGTACTATTAAAAAAGAAGTGGAAAATCTCATGCTAGCCTATATTGGGAAACGTATATTGCAATTTATACCCGTATTTATCGGTGCAACACTGATTCTCTTTTTGTTGCAGGCGGTAGTTCCTGGAGATCCTATCAGGATGCTTGCGGGAGAGAAGGCAATTCCTGAAGCTGTTTATCAGCAAATTGTTGAACAAAATCATCTTAACGAACCTATTTATGTTCAATATGGTTACTACATGGCTGACTTGGTTCAAGGTGATCTGGGTACTTCATATCATAAGAACAAACCAGTTACAGAAATCTTTGCAGAGAAACTCCCTTTTAGCGCGCGTTTGGCATTGTGCGCAATTGTTCTTGAGATTTTGATAGGAATTACAGCGGGTATTATTTCTGCCATAAAGAAATATTCTTTTCTCGATGGCATCGTTACTATCACAACAGCAATTCTCGTTTCAGTACCTGTTTTTTGGTTGGGTATGATCTTGCAAATGACCTTCGGAATATCGTTGAAAGACATAACAGGAGGGGCACTTGCTTTGCCCATTTCGGGGGCGGGTGGCCCTATTAGTGATTTCCCAACGTGGATGCATTATATCTTGCCCGCCATCACCCTTGCGGCAGTTTCTTTGGCATTGACGGCACGTATTATGCGCTCTCAATTGTTGGAAGTTATGAATGCGGACTATATTCGAACAGCCCGCGCCAAGGGTCTTTCTAAGGCTGCCGTAATCCGCAAGCACGCGCTAAAAAATGCCATGATTCCTGTGGTTACCTTTATTGGCATCGACTTTGGGGTTATGTTAGGAAGCGCCATTCTTACCGAGACTATTTTTAACTGGCCGGGTATTGGCACGGAAATTGTGCGGGCTATTGCTCAGCGGGATTGGCCAATAGTAATGGGTGGGGTTATTTTAGTGGTGCTCATTGTGATGATTATCAACCTCATCGTTGACATTAGTTATGCGTACTTCGACCCCCGAATCCGCTACAACAAAAAGGCGGGTGATTAAGGTGGCAGCAGATAGCATGTTGGCAATTTCTGAAGCTATTCAGAAGCAAAGAAAAAAGAAAAAGCAACCGAAAAAAACGGTGGCCAGTCAGAACCGGACTCTGTGGGGTGATGCTTCTCGCAGGTTACGGAAGAATAAACTTGCGGTATTTGGTTTTTGTTGGATAGTGTTCATGATTTTGGTAGCCCTCAGTGCAGACTTGTGGGTACCCCAAGTTCTGGGGTCTCCGACTTTTGTAGATACGACAATGACCGCAACTATGTCTAAACTTGCGCCAAGTTTAGAGCATCCTTTCGGTACCGATAGTCTTGCTCGAGACGAACTTGCTCGAGTAATTTATGGCGCGAGGGTATCGTTGTCTGTTGGGGTTTTGGCTATGTCGATTTCAGTACTAATAGGAATAATCCTAGGCACTACCGCTGCATATTTTGGTGGGATTTGGGATAGTATTATCATGCGGGCAACTGATATTTTTATGGCTTTTCCTTATGTACTTTTTGCAATTGCCTTGCTTGCAGCTCTTGGACCGAGCTTCATCAATATGTTTTTAGTGATTGGCTTGATTGGTTGGACTTCTATTGCCCGTGTTATTCGCGGGGTGATTTTGCAAGTGAAGGAAAATGATTATGTTTCGGCAGCCCGTGCCTTGGGGGCTGGCAACCTGCGCATCATTTTGCGCCATATTCTTCCTAACTCTATTGCTCCTGTTGTAGTTTATGCAACCATGGGTATAGGGTCTGCTGTAATTACCGAAGCAGCTTTGAGTTTCTTGGGGCTTGGTATTCAGCCACCAACTCCTTCATGGGGTCTGATGCTTGCAGAGTCGCAACAGTATATGTCGGTTGCGCCATGGTTAGTAATATTTCCTGGCTTAGCTATTCTGCTTACGGTGCTTTCTTTTACGCTTTTGGGAGATGGCTTGCGCGATGCTATGGATATAAAGGGAGGTGTTTAAGGTGAAAAATACTGACCTACTTAACGTAAGCGATTTGAAAATGTATTTTGATACTCCTGATGGGGTAGTTAAAGCAGTTGATGGAGTTTCCTTTACCCTGAACCTCGGGGAAACCCTTGGGATAGTAGGAGAGTCTGGGTGCGGCAAATCGGTAACTGCTATGACTATCATGGGGCTTGTTCCTATGCCTCCGGGGAACATACAGGGTGGAGACATCCTCCTCAAAGGCCAATCGCTTTTAAGCATGCCCGAGAAGGATTTCCAAAAGATTCGTGGTAATAGTATCGCGATGATTTTCCAAGATCCACTCTCTTCCTTGAACCCCGTTTATCGGGTTGGGAAACAAGTAGGAGAGGGTTTGACTATCCACAAAGGGTATAAGAAAAAACAGGCTTTCGAGCGCGCTATTGAGCTTCTTGATTTGGTAGGTATCCCTAATGCAAAAGAACGCGCCCGTGATTATCCTCACCAGTTTTCTGGCGGCATGCGGCAGCGGGCTATGATTGCTATGGCGCTTGCTTGTGACCCTGAAATTCTAATCGCTGATGAGCCTACAACCGCTCTTGATGTTACTATTCAAGCGCAAATCCTCGAGCTCATGCAAGAGGTTCAGAAGCGAACAAATTCAGCCATAATCATGATTACTCACGATTTAGGAGTGGTTGCTGATATGGCAGACCGCATCATGGTTATGTATGCGGGGAAGCCAGTAGAGTACGGTACTACTGACCAAATTTTCTATAATCCTTTGCATCCCTATACCTGGGGATTAATGCGATCTATTCCGAAGCGTACTGCTGAGGATAACGAGCCACTGACGCCCATAAGTGGTAACCCTCCCAGCCTTATTGATCTTCCAAAAGGCTGTGCCTTTTCACCTCGTTGCCCTTATGCTATAAAGCGCTGCTTTGAAGAAACCCCCGCTTTGGTAGAACCAGAAGGTCTTCATGCAACTGCTTGTCTCCGTTCTGAGGAACCCGGATTTCTCTTAAACTCTCCCCTTTACGATACGGTAGATGAAGAAAAGGGAATAGGAAAATCTGAGGGTAGCCTAGCAGGAAAAGGAGGACAAAATGGCTGAAAATCTGTTAGAGATTTCTAATTTGCACAAAGAATTTTCTGTGAGCGGAAACATGTTTGCGAAACTAAGTGGCAGGAAAGTCTCTGCTGTTAATGATGTTAGTTTTTCAGTTGAGCGAGGCAAAACTATGGGGCTCGTAGGAGAATCGGGCAGTGGAAAATCAACCATTGGACGCTGCATTATGCGCCTTATTAACCCTACTAGTGGCAGCATTAGGTTCGATGGAAAAGACGTTGCCTGTTTAAAAGGGCGCGATCTTTTTAACTTTAGAAGTGAAGCTCAGATTGTTTTTCAAGACCCTCAAGCATCGCTGAATCCTCGTATGACCATTGGGGAATTGGTGAGCGAACCCTTGTTGATTCATCGCAGAGGAACCAAAACTGAGCGTATAGCTATCGTGAAAGATCTTCTTGATACTGTTGGGTTGAATCCAGAACATATCAACCGCTATCCTCATGAGTTTTCTGGCGGACAGCGCCAACGAATTGGGATTGCTCGTGCATTAGCCCTTCGTCCCAAACTGATTATTTGTGATGAACCGGTATCTGCATTGGACGTTTCAATCCAAGCTCAAGTTTTGAATCTTTTAAAAAGCCTCCAAGACGAATTAGGTCTTACCTATCTTTTTATCGCTCATGATTTAGGGGTGGTTCAGCATGTTTCAGATGCAGTAGCTGTTTTGTATTTAGGAACCATGGTAGAAACAGCCCCTGTCGAAAAGTTGTATTCGCAGCCTTGCCATCCTTATACTCAGAGCTTGCTTTCTGCTATTCCTGTTCCCGACCCTCAGGTGCAGCGGAATCGTTCGCGGATATTGCTTCAAGGCGAAATACCTTCTCCTATAGATCCCCCAAGTGGTTGTCGTTTTCGCACGCGATGCCCGATTGCGCAAGAGATTTGCGCAATCGAAAAGCCAGAATTACGTGAGCTTGACGGAGTGGAACCAGGTCATTTTTGTGCATGCCATTTTGCTCGTCCTCGTCCACTGGATTAAGCAATATTTTGCGTTAGATAACACTGAAAAGAATGTCTCCGTAAGTGGGCAAAGGCCAGTGTTTTTTGGCAACCATAACTTCAAGCTCGTCAACGATTAAGCGCAATTCAGACATGGCATTAAAGATTGAATCTCGATAGACAGTCGCGAGTTCGAGAATGTCTGCTTCATCTTTTGTATTAATAGTTGCATCTTCAAGGGTGGTGAGCTTTTTGAGTAAGAGAGACGAAAGCTTTGAGACATCCTTGAGAAAAGTTTCTTCTAAATAAGAATCAAATCCATCACAATCCTTTTTCCTTTTCAGTACTTTGCAGAGGTCGCTTTGGTAATTCAGACACGCTGGAATAATCTCTCTTTTCACCATGTCTATCATAGTCAAAGCTTCGATATGAATTGTTTTGCAATAGCTTTCCAAAAGAATCTCATAGCGAGAAAGCAACTCAGATTCTGTTAAGACTTGATTTTTCGAAAAGAGCTCTCTGCTTTTTTCAGAAACGAATTCCGGCAAAGCATCAACCGTCGTTCTAAGATTAGATAAGCCACGGTTTCTGGCTTCTTCAACCCATTCTTGAGCATAATTATTTCCGTTAAATACAATTCTTTTATGGTTTGCAAAGGTGTTCTTGATAAGAGCAGCAAGGTCTTCCTGGAAGTTTTTTGAGCCTTCGAGAAGATCAGCGAATTGACATAAACCATTTGCAACAGCAGTATTAAGGATGAAGTTTGGCCCTGCAATAGAAAAAGCAGACCCAAGCATGCGGAATTCAAATTTGTTGCCGGTAAAAGCAAAAGGACTGGTGCGGTTGCGGTCGGTTGTATCTTTTGAAAAATGAGGAAGAACAGTTACTCCAATTTCCATGGATTTTTTCTTTTTACCAAGGTAATCGCTCTCGCTTTCAATTGCTTCTAAAATTTCGGTCAGCTCTTCACCAAGAAATATTGATATGATGGCAGGAGGCGCTTCGTTAGCTCCCAAGCGGTGGTCGTTGCCAGCGCTGGCTGCAGAAACTCGCAAGAGATCTTGGTATTCATCAACAGCTTTAATTACTGCTACTAAGAATAGTAAGAATTGAGCATTTTCATGAGGCGTGTGACCTGGTTCAAGCAGATTTAATCCTGTATCGGTTCCCATAGACCAATTGTTGTGTTTACCGCTTCCGTTAACGCCCGCAAAAGGCTTTTCGTGAAGCAAACAAGCAAGCCCATGGCGATCGGCCACGATTTTCATCATTTCCATAGTGAGTTGGTTGTAATCAGTCGCAACATTGGTGGTCGTGAAAATCGGAGCGAGTTCGTGCTGGGCGGGAGCAACTTCGTTATGCTTTGTTTTGGCAAAAATTCCCAGCTTCCAAAGTTCTTCATCAAGTTCTTTCATAAAAGCTGAAACTCTTGGTTTAATGCTTCCAAAGTAGTGGTCGTCGAGTTCTTGGCCTTTCGGCGGTCGCGCACCAAACAGAGTTCGTCCGGTATAGATTAGATCCGGGCGTTTGAGATAGACATTCTTATCAATTAAGAAGTATTCCTGTTCTGGCCCTACTTGGGCAACTACTCGTTTTGCGCTTGTGTTACCAAATAGTTTGAGGATTCTCATAGCCTGCTTATCGAGAGCCTCCATAGAGCGCAGAAGGGGAGTCTTCTTGTCGAGGGCATGACCTCCATAAGAGCAAAATGCTGTGGGGATACAAAGAGTTTCATCTTTAATAAAGGCATAGGAAGTGGTGTCCCACACGGTGTAGCCGCGCGCTTCAAAAGTGGCTCGGAGCCCACCAGAAGGGAAGCTTGAAGCATCAGGTTCCCCTTGCACCAATGCTTTGCCAGAGAAAGACATGATGGCACAACCATCTCCGTTGGGCTCAACAAAACTATCATGCTTTTCAGCAGTAATTCCGGTCATGGGTTGGAACCAATGAGTAAAGTGAGTCACTCCTTTTTCAAGAGCCCAATCCTTCATGGCAGTAGCTACCACGTTGGCTACATCAAGTTCCAAGTGGGTACCTTGGGTGATTGTCTTTTTGAGTGCCTTATAAATATCTTTTGGTAACTTTTCCTGCATTACCACATCATTAAATACCATGCTACCGAAGATTTCCGGAACGTTTTTCATGAAGAACATCCTCTCTGAAAATGAAAAAGGCGCCGTGAACTAAAGTCCACAGCGCCTTTGCTGTCTCATTATTTATAAAGCACTCAAGCAAACCTGTCAAGCAATTTCCTTAAACCTTTTCATTGCTTCGACAACATCTTCGCGTTTACCAAAGGCAGTAAGTCTGAAAAAGCCTTCTCCTTTTTCACCAAAGCCAGAACCAGGCGTGCCAACGATATTTGCGTTTTCAAGGAGGTGATCGAAGAATTCCCAGGAGGTCATATTGTTGGGACATTTAAGCCAAATGTAGGGTGAATTGCGCCCCCCAGTAAACCAAATACCAAGTTCTGTAAGAGTATCTGCGATAATGCGGGCATTTTCCAAATAGTATAAAGTGTTAGCCTTGCTTTGCGCAAAACCCTCTTCAGAAAATGCTGCCTCGGCGCCCCGTTGAACAATATAGGGAACCCCATTGTACTTTGTGGTCTGCCTGCGAAGCCAAAGTTTATTGAGGGAAACATCATTGCACTTTAAGGCGTTCGGAACAACCGTATAACCGCAGCGAACACCCGTAAAGCCAGCAGTTTTTGAAAGGGAGCAAAACTCGATAGCGCATTCTTTCGCACCTTCAACTTGGAAGATGCTGGTTGGCAGATTGGGGTCAGAGACGAAGGCTTCATAAGCACTATCGAACAGAATTACTGCATCTTGCTTACGCGCATAATCAACCCAAAGAGCAAGCTGTTCTTTGGTGTAGAGAGCACCTGTTGGGTTATTGGGAGAGCACAGATAAATAATATCTGCGGCTACACGAGTGTCTGGTAAAGGCGAAAATTCATTTTCAATAGTGCCGTAAACGTAAACAATGTTCCGTCCTGCCATCGTGTTGGTATCAACATATACTGGGTAGACCGGATCGGGAACAAGAACCGTGTTATCGGTAGAGAAAATATCGAGGATATTCCCGAGGTCGCTTTTGGCGCCATCTCCGATAAAGATTTCATTTTCCTCAAGTTCTACCCCTTTGTTTGCATAATAACGCTGCACTGCTTTTTGCAGAAAATCGCAACCCTGTTCGTCGCCATAACCCTTGAAGGTTTCGGCTACACCTTGTTCAAGCACGGCGTCTTTCATGGCATTTACCACAGCGGGAGCAAGAGGCAGGGTGACATCTCCAATTCCCAATCTAATAATATTTTTGTCGGGGTATTGCTCTTTATATGCTTGAACTTTTTGGGAAATCATTACAAAAAGATAGCTGTCTTTCAGGTTTAAATAATTGCTATTGATGTTCATTTAGTTTCTTCCTTCCGATGCCAAAATGCGGTATTAGCTGAAATATTCTAGCACAATGGTTAAATAAAAATCTGTCGGTTGCTTGTGCAACCTCTCTAAAAATACTTCGTTCGCTTACGCTCACTTCGTTATGGGTCCTTCGACTACGTGGCGCTTTTGCGCCACTTCGCTCAGGACGACACCCCCCCAATCTCATCCTGAGTGTCCTGTCATCCTGAGTACCCTTGTCATCCTGAGCAACCTTGTCATCCTGAGTGTCCTGTCATCCTGAGCGCAGCGAAGGATCCACATGGTTGAAAATCAAACGCGCCACTCGAGAAGCTTGCTCAAGAAGCGCTGGAGTGTGGGGGTTTTTGGTGCTTCAAAAACTTGTGAACTCGCACCGTATTCTATGAGTTTGCCTCCAGAAAGAAAAGCAATTTTGTCGCAAGCGTGACGGGCAAATCCCATTTCGTGAGTAACAATGATGAAGCGAATACCTGTTTTCCCAAGGTCGTTAATAACATCGAGCACTTCGTTGGTGTATTCGGGGTCAAGGGCACTGGTAGGTTCGTCAAGCAGGACAAGTCTAGGAGACGCTGCTATTGCTCTGGCTATTGCAGCACGTTGTTGTTGCCCTCCTGAAAGTTGTGATGGCATCTTGTCGCCTTCAGCAGAAAGCCCGAATCGAATCAGCAGTTCTTGTGCGCGCTCAAGCGATTCGGATTTGTTTACGCCATGAACTACTTCGAGGGGAAGAGCGATGTTTGCGCGAGCATTAAGATGATGGAAAAGCCCGCTTTGTTGAAAAACATAACCAAGTTGACTGCGATATTGCGGAAGTTTTTCTTCACTATAATCAACTTCCTCTTTGTCGATAAAGACACGCCCTTGGGTTGGTTTTAGCAATCCGCCTACTATGCGCAAAAGGGTAGTTTTTCCACCACCTGATGGGCCAATAATAGCCAGCTTGTTGATTGCGTCTGAAAAGTTGACCTGTTCGAGGACTGATACGCCATCAAAGCTTTTTGATATGTTTTTAAGCTTTAGATGCATAGTTGAACTTCTTTTCGAATAGACGGCCAATAAAGTTAATCGGCAAGGTGAGACAAAGATAAAGTACGCCCAAAAGCAGGTAGCTTTCAAACAATTGGAAAGTTGTGGCGCTGATTTCTCTCATGGTTTGGGTCATTTCAATAACTGAAATAATGGACAACAATGAAGAATCTTTAATGACATTTGCGAACTGTCCTGTGAGAGCGGGAAGGGTGCGTGCAATCATCTGAGGGAAAATCACATAGCGCATAGATTGTCTACGAGTAAACCCTACAGCACGCGCTGCTTCTAATTGCATATTGTCGAGAGAAAGATAGCTTCCGCGAATAATTTCTGCAATATAGGCACCTTGGAATACCGAAAGAATAATTACTCCCGAAGCAAAACGGCTTTCTATCCCTATTGCTGCTCCTATGATGTAGAAGAACAGATAGATTTGCATAATCAGAGGGGTACCTCGGATGATTTTCACATATACATCGCAAAGGTATCGCAGAGGAAGGAATCGGGAAAGCTGTCCAAATGCAACTAAAACACCCAGAATCAAACTCACCATCAGACTGACAACTGAAAGCTGAATGGTGAGAATGAATCCATCAATGATGCGGGTATTGTAGGTAGCTATAAAGCCAAAATCAAACTTCAGGTTAAGAGTTGATAGCGCAATCCAGAAAGCCACGATAATGATTATGCAAACAAGCAAGTAGTTAAGAGCTCCTTTAAGAGGAGGCACCGGCTTATCCTTTGTGGCAACAAAAAGATTCGGTATATGCTTAAAAAAGCTCATAGTTGTTAATTGGTTCTTGGTTCTTAATTAAAGTCAAAAAACCACTTGAAACCGAGCTCGTCAAAGGTCGTCTTTTCAGCTGCGAGATGTTTGCTGGTTAGTTCTTCAAAGGTTCCGTCAGCTTTACTCGTGGCAATAAATTCGTTGAGTTCAGCAAGAAGTTCAGCATTGCCTTCTTTTACAGCGACACCCCACTGCTCCGGATTTTGGAAGGGAATGAATACTGCCGTCGTTGTGTCAGGATTGCTGAGCTGATTGCGATAGATGGTTAATTGGTCATAGATAAACGCATCAGCCTTTCCTTGAATTACCTCAGTCACGCAAGCGCTTTCATCAGCGAGACGAATAACCTCGGTGTTGGGAAGGTTATTGGTGGCATAAATATCACCCGTAGAACCAGTTTTTACTGCAATTGATTTGCCTGATTGGTTCAGTTCGTCGATGGTTGCAATTCCAGAATTGGTGTTGGTAAGCAGTGCGAGTTGTGCCACCGCGTAACCATCGCTAAAGTCTATTTGCTTTTCGCGTTCTTCGGTAATGGTCATAGAACTAATAACACAATCAGCCATACCCGTTTGTAGGGAAGGGATGAGACCATCCCACGCCGTATTTTGAATAGTGAGGTTGTAATTGTAGGCCTCTGCAAACTTAGTAATGAAGTCCACACTTAAGCCTTCTGCGTTGCCAGCCGTGTCCTTTGTTTCGAATGGTGGATACGCAAGCTCCATTGCAACTATAAGAGTTTTCTGTTCTCCGCTTTCATTGACACTGTTTTCGCCACTGTTGTTGGTAGTTGAGTTTGAACAAGCCGCTAACATACCCACACCCAAAACCATGAGTGCGACAACAGTAAAACCAGTGATAAATTTTTTAATACTTTTCATCGATTATTCCCCTTCAAGTAATTTTAATTGATACTAGCTTGGTCTTAGTTTAGCGTATTTTACGAAAAGGGTTGCTACAGCACAAATATTTACCTCATGAAAAGACCGTTGGGCACTTCGTACCCTTTCTATTTGCACTTCGTTCGCTATTGCTCACTCCGTTATGGGTCCTTCACTTCGTTCAGGACGACATGGAGGGCTTCGTTTTGTCATTCTGAGCGAAGCAGGTAGTGCGTAGCCGAAGAATCAATGGATGCTTCGCTAACGCTCAGCATGACATGGGATTTAGCATGACATGGGATTTAGGATGACAGGGGGAAACAAGCTTTGTCATTGTGAGGAGCTTTCGAAAGAAAGCGACGTGACAATCTAAAGTGCCTATAACTCTAGTCAATGATATCCACTAATTCAAACCAGTACTCAAGATCTTTGCCAGCCAGAAGATGGTTGAAATCGATGGTTACCGTGTTTTGGGTTGCCTCTATTACTACCACAGGGACAACAACTCCAGAAACAGGATGCTGCCAGCCAATAACGCTGCCTACCTCAAGTCTCTCTTTAGTATTAACAAAGTGACGCGGGTAGTGTTGAACGCCTTCTGGATCATGCTCACCATAAGCGTCTTTTGCAAGAATTATTGCTGTTCGCTGCTCACCTATATCCATATCATATAAAATGGCGTCAACGCCTTTTGGCACGTCTCCTGCCCCCAATCGCACTTTGACTGGATCGCCCTGAGACAAGTCCTCAATTATTTCTTCCCCCACTGCACCTCCTCTGTAGCGAACAAGAGCGGTTTTTCCATGATATTCTCGATGTTTCATGGCGCCTCCTTGGTACCCGTTGTCTCAATCTGCGCACCTGCTCAAACTTTCTGAACAGGTGCGCTTGAGAAGGCTAGACGTGCTTTTGTGCCAGTTGAGTTCTACACCTTAATTCTTGGCCTCATCCATACCAACATCCATGCGACTGTCAGAACGATGAGTGCTGGTCTCAAAGTGTTCGACGGTTTCTATTTCCATTGCAACACTTCGTTTACGTCCCTCCTTGAATTTGTTTACAGGGACGAACTTTCCTTTTGCTTTGAGAGGCTTGTACTGCGGCACAAAGAGTACCTGCTTGGTCTTTTCTGCCAGTTTTGGAGCCAATTCTGCGATTGAGCCATATTGCATGACGTTAGCCAAGCAATGGTGAACACAAAGAGGGTCTTTGTCCTGAGCAGTTCTGGCAACACAGAGATCGCATAGGTCGGTTGGTACCGGTATCTTATTCCAGTTATAGATTTTAGGGTCGCTACTTTTTAGCCCACCCTCTATCTCCCATGGCCCATCATCGTATACCCGGATGCCCCATTTCCCAACAGGGTAACCATGTGCTTCTTTGCAGGCAACTTCGCAAGATTGACAACCGGTACAATATTCATAATCAATGAGAAGCCCGTAAGTGTTCTTCATTACTGATCCTCCCTCTTAAATTTCTCCCATATTTCATTCATATCTGTGTCTAGGTTTTCATCAACAGGTTTTATATTGCAAAGCAGACACTTGAATGGTGCCCCAAAACCAAGCTTTCCGAAATGGAAGTTCGGTACAAGATTGTTCACATTTGATCTAAAAGTGCCATAGAGGTTAGGAGAATCGGGATCGTCTTCAGGGAACCACCAACCATGCTGGCAGTGGATGGTCTTCTCGTCAACAATCTGTGAAATTTTTGCCTTTAATTTTGCTGATCCAAATTGATTGTAAACCTCGCACCATTGACCGTTGCCAATGCCAAGCTCTGCAGCAGTTGTTGGATTTATTTCAACTATCGGGTCAGGACAGAGCTCGCGGCAGAAAGGAATTTGTCGGTTTTCGGAATGGAAAAAGGCAAACTCTCTTGCTCCTGTTGTAAGCACAAACGGATATTCTTCTAGCAACTCAGGAGTTTGCACAGGGCTGTACTGTGGCTCAAGATAATAGGGTAGAGGGTCATCACCAAACTGTTCAAAAATAGTCGAATAAAGTTCAACGCGCCCAGAGGGAGTATTGAATCCAACTTTTCCGTCTGGTCTCAGTTGGCCAGTTTCATATTTGTAGTAATCTACGCCGGTAAGAACATAGACTTCCTTATGAACCTCTTTGAATTTTTCTTTCCTGAAAAGGCGGAGATGATCAATGAAGTCATAGACATCATCGTATTCTTCCCAAACTTGTGGATTGAGGCGTTTGCCAACTTCCATGCAGATATCCATATCAGTTTTGGCTTCTCCTACCGTAATGGCTTTGTTCATGAAGCCGGTGCCAACTGGGGTTGCACCATAATGAGCAAAATCTACCCCATCTTCTTCGGCGCTGGTTGCAAGGGGCAAGAAGATATCACACGTTGCTTGCGCTGATGGAGTCATAAAGCAATCAATAGTGAAGCAGAAATCCAGAGTTTTCACCATGGCGTCATGCCAACGTTTTGGTTCTGCAGAAGTGCAGGACATAAGATTGTTTCCCGCGAAGAAGCCCATCTTTAGAGGATAGGGATCCTCTGTTTCAAGAGCTTTGAGCACTAAGTCTGCATGAGGGCTCAAAATGGTATTAACATATGCGGGATATTCCTTGAGACCAATGACTTTTTGATAGGTATCCCCAAGGGCTTCAAAGTTAAATCCACCCTCATTTTGTCCAGCAGAAGCATCTCCCAGAATCTGACCTCCAGGAACATCAAGGTTGCCAGTGAGTGCCATTAAGATGACAGCGCATTGACTGAGCTGTAGGCCATTAGCTTTCTGGTCAAAGGCAAGGCCCCATTGGATAGAGGCAGGCTTAGCGTTTGCGTACATTCTTGCCGCATCTCTGATATAGTCAGGGTCAATCCCGCAGATTTCCCCTGCTTGTTCGGGCGTCATTGTTTTTGCACGCTCTGCCAAAGCCTCAAATCCATAGCACCAATATTCCACAAATTCATGGTCATAAAGGTCCTCTTCTATGATTACATTAATCATAGCAAGTGCCAGGGCAACGTCCGTACCAGCTCTGAGGCGAAGATGATAATCTGCGCGGGTAGAAAGCCACATGGCACGAGGATCAATAACAATAAGGCGCGCGCCGCGTTTCATAAGGTCAGTGATGGCGTGCCCAAAAAAACCATCGCCATTTGATGCAAGAGGCGCTTTGCCCCAGATGACAATGCATTCAGGCATTTCAAATTTTGGATCATCATACCTGCCATCTAAGCCACCAGCGTAATCGATTTCTGGATAGGGAGATCCAATAATATAGGCAGCTGCTGCAAGCCTTGGCACATAACAGGCATAACCCGATTGTGTGTAGCAGAAGTTGGGGGAACGGAGCATCATTATTGCGTAACAACCAAGTGTGCCGCCCTCTCGACCCGTGCCAGAAAAACACACGATGCTTTCATTTCCGTACTCAGCAGTTATCTTCTTATAGTTTTCTTCGATAATGTCAATCGCTTCATCCCAAGAGCAGCGTTCCCATTTTTCGTTCTGACCACGATGTTCTTTTGCGCGCTTCATGGGATAGGTAATTCGGCTGGGATTGTAGACGTAATCTTTGAGTGTTAGGCAGCGCACGCAGAGCCTACCCTGCGTAATCGGGTGGTTTTCGTCACCCTCAACATGATCAAGTATGCCATTTTCATCAACGTAGAGTTTTACTCCGCATCCAACAGGGTGACACCCCGGAGGCGACCATGGTGCCGAACGCGTAACCACCAGATCATTTTCCTCATAACGCCAGGGTTTACCTAAGTCATTTGCTTTACCGAGGGTAGGCAGGGGTATTGCTCTTGAGGCTTTCATATTGCTCCTTTCTCATGGGATTTCTACAGCAGCGTACCTAGAAGGGTCGGTCGCAGCTATTGTTGCGAACTCAAAAATCTAGTAGTTAAATCATCTTTGATTTTTTTGCTGTCAGCATCATGCAAAATCGTTGAATTTGCTTTTTCTCGAGAATCTCGCGCAGACAGGGGGGAATTTCATCCTGAAGTTTGTCTGCCATCCTGGGGTTTGCATGTCATCCTGAAGCTTGTCTGTCATCCTGAATGAAATGAAGGATCCACGCGACAATCCATGGATCCTTCGGCTTCGCCTCAGGATGACAAAGGGCTTCGCCTCAGGATGACATAATAACTACGAGCTAGCATGTCGTCCTGAGCGGAGCGCGAAGCGCGTAGTCGAAGGACCCATAAGGCAGGTGGATCCTTCGCTTCGCTCAGGATGACAAAGGGCTTCGCCTCAGGATGACATAATAACTAGATCGGAA
>Ga0209755_10001117_pt1 | contig 44225 bp, 36 predicted proteins | sample TergutCo191P1_FD_187301 | JGI IMG/M metagenome (GOLD analysis project Ga0209755, IMG submission 187301) | Cornitermes sp. P1 segment gut microbial communities from Petit-Saut dam, French Guiana - Co191P1 (SPAdes) (version 2) | ecosystem: Host-associated > Arthropoda: Insects > Digestive system... | reverse complement strand
CCAGAGCGGAATTGCGTAGAAGTACGGGTAAAACGTAAGGCAGCCGAAACCTAATTTGAAGCCGACTCTTTCCGCGAAAAGATCGTAAGTGTATAAATGGATTTTTTCAAATATTAAATAATCCCAGCAAAACCATGATGTCATGGCAACGCCGAGTAAAAAACCCCAGTTAACAGTTTCACTGTTAAAAACTGCCTGCCAAAAAACAGGGCTCGCAATATCTTTCAAGCCGGTTATTGTTTGCAAATGATACGCGGCGAATGAAAGCGCGTTAAGCTGAAGCATTACGGCGCCGATTAAGTACAGCCACATCTTAGCGTCAATAAAACCGTCTTTAATCTGCGGATTCCAAATTCGTCCGAGCCAAAAATCGGCAAGGAAGAATTTTCCTGTCGAAGGAACTTTTAACACAAGTATAAATGAAAAAATCAGCCCGATAACAATCGCGGTGATTACGCTTTCCCATCGAACCTGATACAGCCAGTCATAAGCGACGATGTCAAAATAACCAAGTCCAAACCAAATTAGGATGCTCGCGGGAAGAACCAGTTTTCCGTTAATGCGGTATTTTAATACTTCGCCTGTTTTTTCATGTTTCACATAACCGTTCATTCTCTTTGTGGGGAATATAATATGCAGAAGAGTAATGCCCGCATAAGCGACAACCGGCGTTAAGAATCCAAAAATAGAAAAATTCATGATAGGCCTCCTGTATTTTTTGACATTATATTGATTGCGGTTTTTTTTGATAGAATACGCGTAAAAAGAAAACGCGCGAATTTATTCAATCCTCCGGGAACAAAAATTGGTCCTTTCCCGAGAGCTTTTAATGTTTTCTCCGCGACATCTTTTGCCGGTAATGTTCCCGGCGCAGGTTTGCTTTTTTCCGCTTGCTGATAACCGGGTGTAAGTATCGCTCCCGCGCAGCAGCCGATTACATCGATGCCGTGAGGTTTTAACTCTTTCCACAAACCTTCGGCGAGCACAGCGTTAAACGCTTTGGTTGCCGCGTATGCGGCTAGATTCGGGCTGCCTTGCGATCCCGCAAGCGATGACATTAATACAATGCCGCCGCGTTTGTTTTGAATCATCGGTGCGGATAAAACTTTTGAAAGCAGTAACGGCGCTTTTACATTGACAGCCGCCGCCGCGCAAAGGTGTTCTTCGCTTGTGTTTTCAAATAAACCTATCGGAGCAAAAGCCGCGTTATAAACCAAAAGGCCGATGGAAAAATTGGGCTTTCTTTCAGAAAGCAGCTCTGTGATCATTTCTTTTGTTTTCTCATAGTCGGCCAAGTCGGCAGCCAGGGTGATAACATCGACGGAGTATTTTTCTCTGAGCCGTTCGGCAGTTTCTTCAAGCTTGTCTTTGCGGCGCGCAATTAAAATAAGGTTTAATCCCCTGCGGGCAAGCGCTTCGGCATAAGCCCCGCCCAATCCGTCTGAACCGCCCGCAACAAGCGCGCACGGTCCGTATTTATTATAGAAACGCAGATATTGCTTTAATTTTTCCATATATTAATGTTTATACTATTAACATAAAAATAGTCAATAGGGGAATCTTCCGTAACTGTTAGTGTATATTGCCTGTATGCACAGTCTTCAGTTTTTTCTCTGCATTCTTTGCGGTTTTTTTTAAAAAGGCAGGGTCTGTAGGAGGAGCGTTCCAGCGGTAATCGGGATGATACGCTGTTAGGTGCCATGGTATTTCCCTGTCTACGGAAGCGATAAAATCCGCGGCGGCGTTCAGCTCTTCTTCTGTGTCGTTTAAGTCTGGTACAACAAGAGTTGTAATTTCTAAATGAACATTCATCCCGCGGCAGAGTTTGATAAAATCCAGAACAGTTTGTAAACTGCCGCCGAGAGTTTTTTTATATGTTTCCTCAGAGAAACATTTTAAATCGACATTCGCGGCGTCTGTCATTTTTAAAATTTCAACGGCGGCTTCTTTGTTGATGCAGCCGTTTGTTACAAGCACATTCGCGATTTCCTGTTTTTTCGCGAGAGCCATGCAGTCCATGACGTATTCAATGTGAGCTAATGGTTCTGAATATGTGTACGCAATGGAAGGAGAGTTTTCTTTTAGGGCAATTGGAATTATTTCTTCCGGCTGCATCCATTTGCCGGGGATGTCCGAGTTTTGAGAGATATGCCAGTTCTGGCAGAAGGGGCAGCGGAGATTACAGCCTGCAAAACCGAGCGAAAGAATTTTTGAGCCCGGTTTAAAATGATAAAGAGGTTTTTTTTCGATAGGATCGACAGCTAACGCCGATATAAATCCGTAAAAAGGGATGATGCCGTTTCCGCCTTTGTTGCCTCTCACTTTGCAGGCGCCAAAGTCTCCGCGCTTTATAACGCAGCTGTTGGGACATAAATTGCAGAGAACATTATCGCCGTCCGGCGTCATGAAAAGTGGGCGTTTCATTTTACCTCGAACGGTTCAAGTTTTACGCCGATTGCGCCGCGCTGTATCCAGAGTTTTACAAGCGGAACGCCTTCGCCCGATTCTGTCACCGCAGAAGGTTTTTCTTCAACAAAAAGTATATCTTCAAGATTAAATTCCATTACAGTCGGCTCTGCTCCCAAAGGATCGTTTAGAAGAATCAATTTACTCTTGTCTGACGGATGCGCTCTTGGGTATCCCGTAAAAGCGACGCCGTCTTTCGGCTGTCCTTTTGCATATTTTGTAATACTGCTTAAAGGCAGCATTTCAAGATAAATGCTTTTCATTTCCTCCCCCTTATTTTCTTTTATAATAAATATAAATTATTTAGCGTTGATTAACAACAAATATCCTTGTATGATTTTATCATGGATAAGCGGGCATTTTTCTTTCAGGGTGATTCGCTGCTCATGCCGGAAAGCTGTCAGGAACAAAATATCGAAAATTGTTTTAACAGCGGCGCCGGACTACCTTTGGAGTTGTCAAATGAATTTAACGCCGATGACATCGACATCTTTGAAATACCTGCGTTTGACAATCTTTCTTCCATTATAACAGTGGCATCTATCGCAAAAGAAGCAAGTCTGCCCGGTAATTGGAAAAAACTGCCTGTCCGCCAGCTGCTTTCCATGTCCGCTTCCGGCGGCGTAACTTTTTCCGCGAATATAAACCGGATTATCCGCGCCTGTCACATAGCGCAGTGGAGAGGTGATTCCCGTTTCTGCGGAACCTGCGGAGCGGAGAACAAAGACGTTTCCGTACAGATACAAAGAGTCTGTCCCAGATGCGGACGCAATGAGTTCCCGAGGATTTGTCCCGCCGTAATTGTTCTTATTACTGATGACGAAAACAGAATTCTCCTTGCGCATAATAAACATTTTAAAGAAGGGCTTTACAGCCACGTTTCCGGATTCAACGAAGCCGGTGAAACGCTGGAAGAAACCGCAGCGAGAGAAATTAAAGAAGAGGTAAATGTCGAGGTTAAAGATATCTCGTATATAAAATCCCAGCCATGGCCGTTTCCCAATTCGTTAATGCTTGGTTTTAGGGCGAAGTACGCATCGGGAATAATTCAGCCTGACGGAGAGGAAATTGAAGACGCAAAATGGTTTACCAAAGATAATATGCCTGTGCTGCCGGGAGAAGGTTCGCTGTCACGTTATTTAATTGAGCGCTGGCTAAATGGGTCTTATTGATTTACCTTTCGGTTCTTTCAATTTCGATGATCCGCCAGTTTTTATGTCTGTCGCGTTTTAACATAAGAACGTCGCTTCGTTTAATTTCATATTGTTCTGTCGGCGACCATAAAGAATAATTTGCGCGGAATACGACAATATCATCGTTAACTCTGCTGCCGTCCGGTCTTTTAGTCAGCGTTTCAATGTCCAAATCCGTTACGCCGAATGCGTTCGGAGACGGAAGTTCTCCGCCTTGATTTCTCCACGCCTGCGCTGTTACAAAAACCGGTTCGGTTTTATTCTCGTAATATTCTCTCTGCTTTGTTATCGCATGCAGTATTCCGGCCGCTTCTATATCTCTTTTACTGGCTCCGTTAATGCACGCTCTCATAACATCATCTTTTAAAAGGCTGAACGCGTTATAATATGTTATAACAACATCTTCCGCTCCCAGGCCCTGCGTCGTTATGCTGCCTTTTATTGATGATAATAAAATGAAAACCAGAAAAGCGATACTGACTCCTATTCCTATCAGCACAAACTTATTGCGGACTATGAATCTTCTTGTTTTTACATAAGAGTTTTGTTTAAAAAGATAACTCTTTTTTTCTTTTTCTATGCGTTTTGCTTTTTCCGCAGGCAGCGTTTTTAACAGCGGTTCGTTTCCGGATAATATTGCAAGGATTTCTCCCAGAATGACTGTTCCGCTTTTTGATGTTTTTTTATTTTCTACGGGAAGAAGGAGCGCTTCTTTTATCAGCTCGGATAATTTTTCATGCAGATTGGGAGAAGCAAGATGAATAGGAAGAAAAATACCTTCTCTCATGTCCTGATAAATTTCCGCAGTTGGATAGGGATGGAGGCCTGTAAAAATTTTATACAGCATCAAAGCGGCGCAAAAAGCGGAAGCTTCCATGCCGATTAAATCCGGACAGTTATTGCGATCCAGTTTAGAACCTTCTATATATATGCAGCGATTCGCTAAATGTTCCGGAGCAAAAAAGACGCGGCCGTCTTCGTCGGAGATAAACACTGCGCCGTTGTTAAGAGCAGATTTGCCGTCTCCAAGAAACATTTTTGCTTTTATCCAGCAGACAAGCGCTTTTACCGCAGTTTGCGTTTTTGCATGGTCAGGCGTATTTATTTCATCAATAATAAGGTCTAGCCTTTTTCCCTGAAACAAGGGGCCCCAAACGCTCATGGAGCCGTTTATTTCGCTGACTCCGGCGGCTTTCCATATTTCATGAGTGCCGTCCTGGTTTACAATATGACCCTCTTCAATAAGGCTTTGAGACATTTTTGTTCTGGCGAATGCGCGCGGATCAAGCCCCGTATTAAAATATGCAGTTGGGACGTTGTCTGTATTAGAAATAATGATGCGCTGCTGCATCTTTTCCCTATTTTAATTCTATAAAAATATTACCGCTACCTCATTGAATAAAGGTAACGGAAATATTCCATGTCGGTAGTAAGCGTTTTGCTAAACTTCGGCATGGTTTGCCGGTAAGATTCTATCGCTCTCCAGAAAGTGTAGAATGTCGCTCTGTCGTCGCCTGAATAAGCCGCGGTATAAATTCTCGTAGCCTCGGCGTCGGCTCTTCCCATAATTGTTTGGGCCTGCGCGTTTGCGGCTGACAGAATGGAATCTTTTTCTCTGTCCATTTTTCCAAGCCATTCGGCTTTTCGGCCTTCGCCTTCGGAGCGGTAGTACATCGCTATCTGATTACGTTCCCTGATCATACGCTGATAAACGCTCGGAGTAAGTTCCGGAGAATAACTGATCTGACGCGTTACCACATCAATAAGTTCAATCCCGAATTCGGGAACCATACGCCGTGATCGCGCAAGTATTTCTTCCGCAAGTTCGCGCCGTCCGCGTTTTATTGGCTCATGACTTGATCCCGATTGCGTGGCGGAGGAAATTCCCTCAAGCTCAATATTGTCTCCTAAGCCGGGATCAATGTCTGTGGAACGATCCATTATAATATCTGAATTCCTGACAGATTCGATAAGCGGGTTTTCGGCTACTACTGTTCGTACTTCAGAGTCGATGATTTCCGCCAGTTTGGAATAAGCTAAACTCACTGTATTGATGGATTCGTAAAATTTCTTGGGATCCGCAATCCGCCAGCGCGCTATTACGTCGACATAAATGAACTGTCTTTCCGCTGTCGGAACTATTCTTGCTTCGCCCGCCCACGCCATTATTTTTTTGGGATAACGGATAACTTCGTCAATGAACGGAATTTTCACATTTAATCCGGCTTCCGTAACAACATTTGTAATGCGTCCTAATTGAACAACTACAGCCTGTTCGCCTTCATTTATTATAAATAACGGGCCGGCCAGAAAAAACGCAATGATAACAACCGCGATGATTGCCAGAATGGTATATATTTTTTTCATTATCTTCCTCCTAAGTTCATAAGAGGCAGGAAATTATTCAAATTACGATCGATGATTGTCATGCCTTGCTCGTTCTTGAATACCTCTTCGATCATTTCATAATAGAGGCGCTGCCTTGTTATATCGCGCGCGTTCCGGTATTCGTTATACACCGCGTTAAAACGCTCTACATCGCCCCTTGCTCTGTTTACGCGTTCTACCGCGTATCCTTCGGCAACCTGTATAATACGGTTGGCTTCGCCTTTGGCTCTTGGGATTTGTTCGTTGTAGGCCTGCTGTCCTTCGTTGATAAGACGTTCGCGATCCTGCATCGCCTTGTTAACATCTTCAAAGGCTTCCTGTACGCCCGACGGAGGAGTTACATTCTGAAGTTTTACCGCGATTACATCAATGCCAAGCTTGAATTTGTTAAACGTATCGTTCATTATCACCTGCGCTTCCATTTCGATAGCACTTCGTTCCACGCCCATGATCGCCATAATTGCGCGATCGCCTACAAGCATGTTAATCGCGGAACGCGAAACGTCCCTGATTGTTTCCTGACGCTCATTTACGTTAAAAGTCCATGCCTTTGGATCGACAACGCGGTACTGAATAATCCATTCAATATCTACTATATTAAGGTCTCCTGTAAGCATGATCGATTCGACTCCCTGAGTCGAGTAGGAAGGAGTATTTCCTCCTCTCGTTGTCCGAAAGCCGAATTCTTCGGTAAATACTGTCGTGACTTTTACCGTATAATTACGGTCAATTCCGAAAGGAAGCTTAAAATGAAGTCCGGGGTCTCTTATAGCAATAAACTTGCCAAAACGGGTAATTACCGCCTGTTCGGTCTGATCGACGATAAAAACGCTTGTTGCCAGTAGAATTAGCACGAATATTCCCGCAATAATCAATAAAATCGAGTTTGGGCGCAATTGGCTGAAACTGAAGTTTGGTGGGGTAAATTTCATAATTTTAGTATACAACTCTCGCAGAAATGAGGCAATAGTATTATAATACTTGTATGCGTTAATAAAAGGAGATTCTTATGGAAATGGATATGGATTTTACTATCGAGGAACTTGGGAAAGCAACTGTTCCGTCGCCTATTCAAATGTCGAAGATACATGGAGATAAAGCTGCCGATTATGTTACCGACGACAGATTTGTTCGTTTAAGCTCTTTTATTGTTCCCGGTGAACAGCCGGCTGTTAAAAGAACTCAGGTTCTGGAACGCGCCGGACCCAGGGAAATGATTTATTTTACGCCTGCTCATGTGCATGCGGGAATTGTAAGCTGCGGCGGTCTTTGCCCCGGCATCAACGATGTTATCCGCGCTATCGTACGCTGTCTATGGACGCGTTACGGAGTAACAAGAATAACTGGCGTTCGTTACGGTTACCTCGGCTTTCTGCCGGAATATCAATACGGCGTAAGACAGCTTGATCCCGATACTGTTGACGATATTCATAAAATTGGCGGCACATTTTTAGGAAGCGCCCGCGGAGGCGGAAGAGAAGTTGTGCAGATCGTCGACACAATGGAAAAATTGAATTTTAATATGTGCTTTATAATCGGCGGAGACGGCACGCAGAGAGGCACGCTTGATATCGCCGAAGAAGTCGATAAAAGAAATTTAAAAATCGCCATGATTGGAATTCCAAAAACGGTAGACAACGATTTTGCATTAATAGATCGATCCTTTGGTTTTAATACCGCCGTCGCAAAAGCGGTCGAAGTTGTTTCGGCGGCTCACGTAGAAGCGGTATCGGCCATTAACGGCATCGGTCTTGTAAAAGTTATGGGAAGGGATTCCGGTTTTATTGCGGCGCATACGGCTCTTGCAAGCCACGAAGTTAACTTTGTTTTGATTCCTGAAGTGCCGTTCAATCTTGAAGGCTACAACGGATTTTTAACGCACCTTGAAGATCGTATTAAAAAGCGAAAGCACGCGGTTATTGTTATCGCCGAAGGAGCGATGCAGGATCAGCTTCTTACAGAAAAGAAATTTGACGCGGGCGGCAATGTTAAAATGGCGGACGTAGGCGTTTATCTTCGCTCAAGAATATTGAAGCATTTTGACGAAAAGAAGATGGAGATAAATCTTAAGTACATCGATCCAAGTTACGCGCTTCGTTCCGCTCCGGCGAATCCCGATGATTCAATTTATTGCGAACGTCTCGGCAACGCCGCGGTACACGCCGCAATGGCAGGAAAGACAAAAGTAATTATCGGTCTTGTTAACAACAGGTTTGTGCATCTGCCGATCAAGTCGGTAATTACCCATCGAAATAAAGTTAACCCCGAAAGCAGCTTGTGGCGCGATACAATCGACGCTACCCATCAGCCTCAATTAATGGTGAACAGGTTTGGCACTTAATTAGGCATGCGTAACAGGTTAACAGATGAGCTTGCTGTCTGCGGAATGAACGCGGCGCTGGCAGTAAGCGAATATCATCCTCAGACGATTAACCGGCTCTTTCTGCGCGAAGACCGTCTTCAGTCCTTTACAGGAATTTGCAAACAGCTTGCCGAGCGAAAGCGTCCCTATAAAATTTGCGAAGACGAAGAACTTGAGCGCGTTTGCAAGAGCGTGCATCATCAGGGCGTTGTCGCCATGATCGAAGAGCCGGTGGTTGAAGGGCTCACTCTTGAAGATTTGGATACATGGGCCGCCGAAGGAAAGACGGGCGTTCTTCTTTATTCTGTCGGAAACGATCACAACCTCGGCGCAATCGCAAGAGCGGCGGCTTTCTTTGATGTCAGCTACATTGTTTTAAACGAAAAGGATTCTACGTTAAACGCGGAAGGGGAGAGCGGCGGAGAAGTACGCCTGACTACAAGCGCGTACCGCGTTGCGGAAGGCGGTTTTGAACATTTAACCGTGCGAAGGACAGCAAACGCCGCCGCTTTTTTAAAAGACGCGTCAAAACGTCTTGTGACAATCGGCACGGATATCAGGGCGAGGCAGCGTATCAGCGATTTAAAAAGTATTGTTAAAAGCAAGACAGGTATTGTTCTTGTTCTTGGCAATGAAGAGACCGGACTCCCGAATGAAATTAAATCTAAATGTTCATGTCTTCTGCGTATTCCCGGCACGGGCAGCATTGACAGTTTAAATGTGTCACAGGCAGCCGCGTTATTCTTACACGCAATTTTTGAAAGATAGATGCCGCTTTGATTTCATCAATAATATATTAATTTGCGGATGAGTTGACCGCTTTTATTTATTATCATATTATGTATTCGTGGCGGTGCGTAAATCCAGCAAGAAAACAGTGTCCCGGAAAACTCAAATCGTAGTCATCTTCTGGATTATTTTTGTAGTTGTTATTATCTGCGTCTTTGCGGCAAACGCGCAAACCATTTTTAAAAATCTGGCGATTTTAACTAACTCTCCTGAATCGGAAGCGGATCTTGTTTCCGAAGAAGAAATACCCGAAGTGCAGGTTGCGAACGAACAGCCGTCTGCTCCTCCGCCTCCGCCTGCTACACCTGACTCTTCCGTTACTCAGCCGCCAGCCGCGGAAAAACCCGCAGAACGCGAACCTGTAAGACCACAGCAAACGCAGCCGCAGACACAACCGCCGTCTGCTCCCGCGGAAATGAGATCGAGAGCGGTTTATTTTGCCCAGGTTGACAGAGACGGACAGATTCGCCAATCCAAAGTGACGCGCAGAGTACCTGCTTCAAATACGCCGTTACAGGACGCCATAAACGCAATGCTGATTGGGCCGAATCCCAGTGAGCTCAGCGGAAATTTTCTCAGTTTTATTCCGCAAAATACAAGGCTGCTTTCCGTTACAATCCGCGGAAGCACCGCTTATGTCAACTTCAGCGAAGACTTTCTTTTTAACAAATACGGCGTAGAAGGCTATGTGGCGCAGTTAAAGCAGATAGTCTGGACTGTAACTGAATTTGATAATGTAAAAGATGTTCAAATCTTAGTTGACGGAAACCCGATGAATTATCTCGGCGAAGGCATATTTATCGGCGCGCCTATTAACCGCAATTCTTTTTAAACAGGTTTTAGATTCTTTTAATCGAAATTACTTTTCCGGTATGCGCGTCAATCTCCGCGATTATACCCTGCATGCAGCCAATGCCTTCTACCTCCGCTGTTTCCATGTGATATAGAACCTGTTTGCGGGCGCGATCAAGGCAGATTGACGGATTCATGCCGATTACGCTGTTGATGTTGCCTGTCATTCCAAGGTCTGTAATGTACGCGCTGCCGTTCGGCAGAATGCGTTCGTCCGCGGTTTGCACATGCGTATGAGTGCCGGCGATTAGTGTCGCGCGGCCGTCGATATAATACGCGAGCGCTTCTTTTTCGCGGCTTGATTCCGCGTGAAAGTCTATCAGTACCAGCGGAAAAGAAGACGTAACAGAATCGCCGTCGTTTTCCATCAGCGGATGATTGTCTGACGCCCTTCCTTCCAGCATTCTAATCAGCCGTTCAAAACACTGGAAAGGGCAGTCGATGGGAGTCATCAGTTCGCGTCCCTGAAGATTTATTACTATCCAGCTGATGCCTTTTTTATCGATGCATGCGTAACCGCTTCCTGAGATACTCTGAGAGGTTTGCGAACCCGACGGATAATTCGCGGGACGCAGCATGCATCTTTCTGTTTCAAGTATATGCCAGAACTCGCGCTTTTCCCAAATATGATTTCCCGATGTTATCACATCGGCGCCGGCTGCGATGATACGTCTGAAATTTTCTTCTGTCATTCCGAAACCGTCGGCGGCGTTTTCGCCGTTAACTGTGACAAAATCAATGTTCTGTTCTTTAATCAGCGCCGGCAGTTTCTCTTCCAGCGTTTCCAATCCGGGAACGCCGATGACATCGCCTATCATCGCGGCTTTTACTATCTTCATTACAATGATATTGCCACAATTTCTTATGATCTGTAAACTATACAATATATGACAAGAGGTATATTTGTGGCCGGGAATGAATCTGCTCTCAGCCGGGCCATTGAAGCTGAAACGGTCAACAGGGTTGAACAATTTGCCGCCGCTTTAATACCGAACAGGCTTTCCGGGGCGCCGAAAAACGCTGTGCAGGAATTGCCTCAAAGGCTGCTTCTTGACTGGAATCCCTCAAGTTCCATTTCCGCCCGGACGCTGGTTATCGCCGCCGAAAATCGTCTTGAGCGCATAGACGAAGCAATTCTGATTTGTTCGCCTCCTTCAATTCGAAGCAGCGCTTCGGCGCTTCCTCTTTCCGATGTTGAAATTTTAATTAACGATCATGTTAAGGGATGGTTCTTTCTTGTAAAAGAATTATCCGCTGTTTTTACCGCCAGAAAGCGCGGCACCCTTACTCTGGTTTTTTCTGACATCGCAAGTTCCGGAAAAGACGAGGCCGCTGATGTTTTGGGTCCTTGCGCGCTTGCGTCTTTCCGCGCTCTTACAAATGGCTTGCTTACTGCCGCTCATAATGAGCCGTATATAACTGTTGGTTTTTCGCATTCCGACGCCGGTAACGAAGCTTCCTTTGCCGCTTTTATTTTTAAAAACATTGACGATATTACAAATCGTTCCAACGGTAAATTATACAAATTCGGAAAGTTCAACTTTTTTAAATAAGATTCATCATTTAGTTTCAAATTTTCATTTTCTTGTTGTATACTTATAGATATGATTTTTTTTCGAAAGAAGCTGGCGGTAACTGCTGGATGAAACTCTGCGCAAAACAGAACAACACGCTGTTTCTTTTCCGCGCTGTTGTTTTTGTCAGCGCGCTCGCCGTTCTTGCTATGCTCTGTTCCTGCGGACAAAAACATGATAATGATTCCCTTGAAATATTCAAAACATACCTCGATATTCCCGGTATAACAGAACAGGAAATCGCGGCAATAGAAACGCTGCAAAAAGAGCATGTATCTTTTATTTACGGGATGGCTCCGTCTACCGAGGCATTCATTGATGAAAACGGCAATGAGAACGGATACGCCGCTCTTTTCTGTGAATGGCTGTCAGAACTTTTCGGCATTAAATTTGATCTTCGGATTCTTGAGTGGCTCGAATTAACAGAAGGATTAAAATCCGGCGATATTGATTTTTCGGTTCATTTGATGCCGGACGAGGAGAACCTTGAGAATTTTTTAATGACCGATCCTATCGCCGAACGGCAGTTAATTATTGCCCGGCTTAACGGAAGTCTCACTATTGATCAAGTTGCGCAGAGGCGTCTTCCGAGATACGCGTTCATAGCAAACTATCCGACAGAAAGCATTGTCGCCTCGGTTACTAAACCAGGTACATACGAAAAAGTGTGGGTTAATGATTATAACGAAGCGTATCATGTTCTTGAAACCGGAGAAGCCGATGCCTTTATTACAGTGTCAGCTTCCGAAGCGAATTTTATCGCTTATGATAATGTGATTCATGAAGATTTTTCTCCGCTGACTTTTTTTCCGGCTTCCATGGCGACTGTAAAACCTGCGCTGAGCGATGTTATTTCTGTTTTAAATAAGGCGTTAAGAAACGGAGCGATGCCGTATCTAAGAAAATTATATAACACCGGTTATGACGAATACAAACGGTTTAAATTTTTTATGAGCCTGAATGAAGAAGAAAAAGCGTATCTTAAAAATACAGCTTCTGTGCCGGTTGCGGTTCAGCCTTTTAATTATCCCATTGTCTTTTATGATTCCCGTGAAAAAAAATGGGACGGCATCGCTATTGAACTGCTGCATAAAGTGCAGGAAGTTTCCGGGCTTTCGTTTGTTGTCGCAAACGATAAAGACGCCGAGATGCAGGAACTAATGCAAATGCTGCTTGACGGCAGGGTATATATGTTCTCCGATCTTATTAAGACAGAAGAACGTGAGAAGTTCTTTATTTGGGGAAATTATAAATTCATGGAAGATCAATATGTACTCATGTCCAAAACGAGCTTTCCCAATGTAAGCATCAATGAAATAACTTTTTCTCGAATCGCTCTGAGGGGAGGCACCGCTCATACGGATATGTTCCACAAGTGGTTTCCGAACGCCGTTAATACAATTGAATATGACGTAATGGAAGACGCGTTTCTTGCGCTGGAAAAAGGCGAGGTGGATTTGCTTATGGGCGCCAAGAGTCATCTTCTTTTCTATTCAAACTATTACGACTTCTCGGGCTATAAAGCCAATTACCTGTTTAACCATTTTTATGATTCCGCTTTTACTTTTAACAAAGATCAGGTTATCCTTCGCTCTATTATTGATAAAGCGCTTTTTATTATTGACACCGACGTTATCACGGAACAGTGGCTTACAAGAACGTATGATTACAGGACAAGAATGCTTGAGGCGCGGTTTCCCCTGCTGATAGGAGCGGTTCTTCTTTCATTAGCCGTGCTTGCGTTAACGTTAATTGTATTTGTCAGAAGCAGACAGCAGTCGCAGAAGCTGCGAAAAGAACGTGATCGCGTAAGAATTATGCTGGACACGCTCCCGATTGCCTGCTTTACAGGTTCTGTTGGCGGCAAAATATTTGATTGCAATACCGAAGCTGTGCGTCTCTTTGAATTGAAAGACAAGGAAGAATTTATAAAATATTTTGATAAATGTCTTTCGCCGGAATTTCAACCCAATGGTCAGAGTTCGTATCAATTGATGTTAGACTACGGAAGGCAGACATCCGAAAATGGCAAATGTGTTTTTAATTGGACGCATCAGCTGCTGGATGGAACTCCTCTTCCTTCGCTCATTACGCTTGAATCTGTTACTTACAGCGGCGAAACTCTTCTAATGGCTTATATCCGCGATATGCGCGAACATGAAAAAATGTCAGACGAGATCAGCAGGCAAAACGAACTCCTTATGATGGTAAACAAGGTGTCTTCAATTTTGCTTGAACCGGATATCGGCCATTTTGAAGATTCCCTGAAGCAGTCAATGAAAATTATCGCGAAGGTTGTGGGTGTCGATCGCATCTGTATTTGGATAAACGAAAGCAATGATCAGGAACTGCGCTTTTCATTGTGTTATCAATGGGAGAATGAATGTTTTAATACAAAGAGCCGCGACGGCAAGCTGGCTCCCGATCTTTGTTTTAAAAATTTTCCATTTTGGAATGAGCATCTGTCGGCGGGAAACTGCCTTAATTCTATGCGGAGCGATATGCCTCAAATTGAGCGGGAGGAACTTGCGGCCAGAAATATAGAATCAGTTCTTGCGGTGCCTGTCTTTTTACAGGATACTTTCTGGGGTTTTGTCGGTTTTGACCAGTGTATTGTAGGACAGGTGTACGAAGAAAGCGAAGTGTTGATTATGCGTTCTGTCAGCCGTATGATGGCAAACGCCGCCATTCGCAACGAAATGTCAATCGAGCTTGTTTTTGCAAAAGAGCAGGCGGAACAAAGCAACCGTTCAAAGAGTATTTTCCTTTCGCACATGAGCCACGAGATTCGCACTCCGATGAACGCTATTTTGGGCGTTGCAGAAATCCAATTACGCGCGGAGCAGCTTTCGCCAGTTACGGAAGAAGCGTTTGGAAAAATATATGAATCCGGCGATTTGCTGCTTAACATTATTAACGACATACTAGACCTTTCAAAAATCGAAGCCGGCAAACTGGAATTGGTTCCCGTCAAGTATGATATTCCCAGTTTAATTAATGATACCGCGCAGTTAAACCGTCTGCGTTATGACAGTAAACCGATACCGTTTTCTCTTCATATTGACGAGAACACTCCGCTTGAGTTATTCGGCGATGAACTTAGGATTAAGCAGGTGCTGAATAATGTTATCTCCAACGCTTTTAAATATACTGACGAGGGAAGCGTCGATTTTTATGTTTCCGCCGAATCTGCTGACGGCAATGATGAGGATGTTACGCTTATTTTTCGCATAGTCGATACAGGACAGGGAATGACAAAAAGCCAGCTGGACAGGCTTTTTTTGGAATACACGCGCTTTAATCTTGATATAAACCGGACTACAGTCGGCGCAGGTCTTGGAATGACCATTACAAAACGTCTTGTAGATTTAATGAGCGGCGAAATTATTATTAAGAGCGAACCCGGGACAGGATCGGATTTTACCGTACGCCTTCCGCAAAAACGCATAGGCGCGGCTGTTTGCGGAGCGGAGATGGCTGAAAAACTGCAAGATTCCAATTTTCAGAGTACGGCAATTTCCAAGAAGGTGCAGTTCTTACGCGAATATATGCCGTACGGAAGCGTCCTTGTTGTTGACGATGTTGACTCGAATATATATGTTACCAGAGGAATGCTGCTGCCTTACGGGCTTACAATTGATACGGCTACAAGCGGTTTTGAAGCCATTGATAAAATTAAAAATGGAATAATATACGACGTTATATTTATGGATCATATGATGCCTAAGATGGACGGCATTGAAGCGGTAAGAACCATACGCGAAATGGGATATAATCACACAATAGTGGCTCTTACAGCCAATGCCTTAATCGGCCGGGAACAGATGTTTCTTAAAAACGGTTTTGACGGATTTATTTCCAAGCCGATTGATTCGCGCGAACTCAATCTTGTGCTGAATGAGTTTATACGAAATAAAAAGCCGCCTGAAGTTGTGGAAGCCGCGCGGAAGGAACAGCGCGAAAAAGGATCGGTTCATTCAATTATTTCCGAGCCAAATGCTTTAGAGGTGAAGAAGCTGTTTATAAAGGATGCCAAAGACGCGATAAAAACGCTTGAAAATATTGAGCTTGAAGGCGAAGGGCTTCAGTTGTACATTGTCACCGTACATGGAATAAAGAGCGCCCTCGCTAACATCGGCGAAAAGGATTTGTCAAAGGCCGCGCTTAAGTTGGAAAGAGCGGGCGAGGACAAGAATTTCTCTGTAATAACAAAAGAAACACTCACGTTTATCAGCTCGCTTAAAAAACTGATTGACAGTTTTAAAACGGCAAAGGATAGCAGCGATAACAAAACTGACATTTCCGAAGATGATAATATTTACCTGCGCGAAAAATTTCTTGTGATTAAATCGGCGTGTCTGGCGTTTGATAAAGACACGGCAAAAGCGGCGCTGGAAGAGATTAACCAGAAAAAATGGCCGGAATCTGTAGACGATATTTTAGATGATATTTCCCTTCAATTACTGCACAGCGCGTTTAAAAAAGCCGCGGCGATTGCCGAAAGTTATATCACAGACAGCGGTTTGCAGGCTAGTTATACTATTTAACGTTTCATGTTAACGTTAAGCCGCCGTACGCGGCAAAATTATTTCTCAAAGATTGATTTTTTTATTTTTCTTAAAAGTCTGATTTTCGCAAGCGGTATGCGTTCTGAGTCTATAACAATGATAAGATCGTTCCCCTCTTTTTCCAGCGCCAGGGGAATGCCGAATATCTTTTTTTCTTTGCTCTTCACTGATAAGACAATTTCTACAGGCGACTGCTGAGATATTGCCTGCTTTATAATGTTTTGCTTTCCTATATAGTCCATATGCCGGGCTTCCATTTTTTCGTAGCGGATGTCGGCGTCTTTTAACTGCGCGTCGCAAAGCACAAGACGCCTGTCAATTCTTGCAGAAAGTTCGGCTTTCTCCGTTTCGGTCAGCGTCATTTTTTCAAGCAAAGCGCGAAAGCCGGTTTTAATATTTTCTTCGTTTTGTTTCGCAGACGCGGCATCGGCTTCAGTTGCGACGGCGGCTTTTTTCGTCTGGTTTAAATGCAGCTCGGCGTTTGACAACAGCGAAAGAGAGGGGAAGCTGCTTGACATGGCGGCAAAGGATGCCGGCGGCTCTTTTTTTTCACTCCGGCAGGAGATAATATCGATCCCCGCTTTCTGCAGCGCGCCGGACGCTTCACTCATTGTGTCTTCTTTTAATATATACACTCCCGGAGCAATAGTTTCGCTGATAAGCGATGCGAGGGGTTTAGTTTCCGTCAAATAGCGCAGATCTTCCGCGAGCTGTAAAATAATTCCCTCTTTCAATGACACTTCGCTGTAGCGTTTTTCCCAGTCTTTTAAATTCCAGATTAAAGCGTCCTCAACCTTTTCGCCGGAAAGGCGTTTTAAAAGTTCGAGTATTTCGTCTGCGCTAATATTATTGTTAAAGGCCCTGACAGCGGAATCTTTAGTCAGCTTAAAAATAACAGCCGTGCTTGTTTTGCTGATATCCGCGAACGAAGCCAGTTTTACTGCATCGCTAAATTTAATTTCCGGATAGGCAATTATTAAAGCGCCTGAATCTATCGCAATTACGGGACGGCTTTTATTAACAGCGTTAAGATTTATTATTTTCACCAGTCCTTTTTCAATTTGCAATAAGCCGGTTTTTTCCATTATTTCAAGAAGTGATTCGGTGTCGATGCGTAAATTTATCTTTGTTTTTAAAATTTCGATAATTCTATTAAGCGTTTTTTCAGGATACGCGTTCTTTGTATTCAGCGGCTCCAGAAGGTTTTGCGTCAGGCAAGTTATTTCTTTAATTTTGCTTTTAAAGATCGGAGGTAAAATATCATACGGAGGAGTTAATATTGAATCGATCAGCATGGCGGCGCAGACATATTGCATTCTTTCGCGCGCGGATAATAAACCAAAATCGCTGAACCGCTTTTTATCGGGAATGAGTCTGTCCTCCTCTGTATAAAAAAGCCCAAGTATTTGCAGGGAATCCATGATAACTTCTAATTTAATTTGAGGAAAAAGATTTCTTCCTTCTTCACGGACTCTCTTAAGTATGCCGCTGTCCTGCCTATAAAACGATTCGTGTATGGATACAAATGAATAAAGAGCGGCAAGCGTAAGATCATCGATTATCGGCTTGTGGGATTTTTCCTGAGTTTCGGTTTTTTTGATATTGACTGCCGGGAAAAGCGCGGAAGAACCGGCAGCGATTGGCATGAGTATCTGTTTAAGAATGGGGTTTAACGCAAGACACGCTTCCGGCGCGGCGTGCGCAGCTGAAGCAATATGAGTTCTTTTTGTTTCTGTAAATCGATACAAAAGAAAACGCTCTTCCATATTAACGATTATGTCCTGAAGCTCGGCAGGGTTTAACTCTTCGCAGAAAAAATCTTCAAGCTGCTGCAGAACAGGCTCTTCAAGGAGGTATATGGCAGAGATAATTTTCTTGTCTGTTTCGCTGATGTAAGCCGCTATTATTTTTTGAATTTCTTCGCGAAGCAGAAAACTTTCAAGATCATTTAATAACTGCTGTTTGTTAAAAGGGGTTTTAATTTTCCCAAAGACGCTTCTAAGCAAGTCAAAAAATGAGTTGTCCGGCATTGTCAATATAGCGGACTTCCAGAAATCAACTGAACGAAAATAGTCGTTTTTCATTTACCTGCCTGTGAACCTTCGATCCTGGGGATCGTCAAAACTGCCTGCGGATTCCACTTTTGAATCGAGTACTTATAACCCTGCTCGGTTAAAAATTTCTGACGGTTAGACGCGAACTCTTCCTCCGCCGTGTACCCTGAAACCAGCGAATAAAATAGTGCATTGCGGCATCGATCCTTCGGCCTTAAAATACGGCCTAGTCTCTGCGCTTCTTCCTGCCGCGAGCCGAAAGAACCTGACACCTGAACCGCCATGCTCGCATCGGGCAGATCGATCGCGAAGTTCGCTACTTTGGAAACCACAATGACGCGCACCTCTCCTTTTTTAAAATTTGAGTAGATGCGCTCTCTTTCTGCGTTCGGCGTTTTTCCTGTGATAAGCGGCGCGTTTAAAAGTTTAGCAAGAGAATCAAGCTGAGTCAAATACTGCCCGATCACGAGAATTTGATCTTCGCGGTGGTTTTCGATCAATTGCAAAACAACGCTTTCCTTTAAAGAATTCTCTGCGGCAATCCGGTATTTCTCTCTCTTTGACGCCGTAGCATAAGGTATCTTTAGTTCCTGCGGCAAGTCAAGTCTTATTTCTGTGCAGAGAGCTTCGGCAATCCACCCCTGCGTTTCAAGGTCTTTCCACGGCACGTCATACCGTTTGGGACCGACAAGACTGAAGACAGCGTCTTCTTCGCCGTCCTCGCGGATCAAAGTCGCTGTCAATCCAAGCCTTCTAATCGCTTGAAGTTCCGCTGTCACGCGAAACACAGGAGCGGGGAGCAGATGAACTTCATCGTAAATGACAAGGCCCCACGCTCTTTCATGAAACAATTTAAAGTGGGGAAACTCGCCTGTCTTTTCCGGTCTCCATGAAATTATCTGGTACGTCGCGACAGTAACAGGCGCGACCGATTTTGAGTCTCCTGTGTATTCGGCAATTTGTTCCCTTGTTAAATCGGTCTTGTCCAAAAGCTCTTCAATCCATTGATGCACGGCGGCAACATTGGTTGTTAAAATTAAGGTGTTGGTTTTTAACATCGACATTATCTGCATACCGACAATCGTTTTTCCCGATCCGCAGGGCAGGACAATAACGCCGTGGCTTCCAAACGCCTTTGCCGCTGTCACCTGATAATCGCGCGGAGAAAACGGTCTTCCTGAAAGGCTCTGTTTTTTCAGATTGATATTGAGGTCTTCGCCCTTTACTAAAGGAGCTTCGTCCTGAACAGGCCAGCCGATGCGTATCAGTTCGCGTTTGACCGTCCCCCTGTCAACGAGGGAAAGAGAAAAACCATTCGCCGTTTCTGTAAGATATTTTTTAAGCGCTTTTGTTTCCGCGATTTCAAGGCGAATCGCCTCATCGTCAATCTGCAGGAAAAGGAAATTTGAGCCTTCACCTGACGCGGTCATTTTAATCTTTCCGTAACGTGACATAAGGAGCGAAAACCCCTCAGAGATTCCATCCGGTATGTCGTAGCGGCTGTGCTCTTTAAGGGTATTGATTACATCCTGCGGCGTAAGACCTGCGCTTGCGGCATTCCACAGGGACAGGGGAGTTATGCGGTAGGTGTGAATATGTTCCGGGGATTTTTCCAGTTCTACAAACGGTAAAATGGCCTGCCTCGCGTCTTCCGCAGTTTCGCAATGCACATCCAGGAGAAGAGTTCTGTCGCTTTGCACAATTAATGCTTTGGTAGAATTTGCCGCCATTTTCGATATGATAAGGATAAACTATAGCCATCGTCTTTACAACCTGCCCATTATTCACATAAAATACAATCATGGAACCGCGGGTTAAAGAAAAGACGGCTTCTAAAACCAGCGAAAAAATCAAGGAGCCTGAACAGTTCAGAGTGATTCTCTTAAACGATCATTATACAACCATGGAGTTTGTGGTAGAGGTATTGATGGTCATCTTCCATAAGGGCGTTGATGACGCAAATCGTATAATGCTGGATGTTCACAAGAAGGGCAGGGGCATAGTGGGGGTCTACACTTGGGATATCGCCGTGACCAAGACAGAGCAGGTTCACGCGGCAGCGAACGCGAGCGAATATCCGCTTAAATGCATTGTCGAACCCGCCTGAGAGGCTGAAAAAAATTGTAGTAAATTTTGGAAATACAGGTTAAAATGTGTCATAGAGGTTTATGATGAGAGTTTCTGGGCATGTGCAGGCAATTATTGACGCTGCGTACAATGAAGCTAAACTTCGCAACCACGAATATCTAACGCCTGAGCATATTCTATATGCGGCGCTGGCTTTTGACGAAGTTCAGGGAGTATTGTTTTCCTGCGGCGCGGACATAGAGCAGCTTAAGCTTGGTATGGAAAGTTATTTTGAGCAAAAGCTGCCTTTAACAACTTCCGGCGAGCCTACAAAGACAGTCGGTTTTCACAGCATTATTGAACGCGCCGTTATACAGAGCCGGTCTTCTCAAAAAGAGATGATCGATGTGGCGGATATTCTTGTTTCCCTTTTTGACGAAGAACGGTGTTACAGCGCCTACTATCTGCGCAAAGCGGGGATTAAACGCCTTGCGCTTTTACAGATGCTGTCCCACAATTTTGAGCCTGATAAATTCGCCGGCATCGACGAAGAAATAGAATCCGACATCCATAAAAAAGATAAAAAGAAAACCGCGCTCGATCGTTACGCGATAGACCTTACGGCTCTTGCCCGCGATAAAAAACTGGAGCCTGTAATAGGCAGACAGGAAGAGCTTGACCGCACCGTGCAGGTTCTTTGCCGCAGATTAAAAAATAACCCCATTCATGTCGGCGATTCCGGCGTTGGAAAAACCGCTATTACAGAGGGCCTTGCGCAGCGAATAATCGCGGGCAATGTTCCGCCTCTTTTAAAAGAGTTCAGTATCTTCTCGCTTGATATGGGCGCTCTTGTCGCGGGAACCAAGTACCGCGGCGATTTTGAAGAGAGAGTGAAGCGTGTTGTTGAAGAAATGTTAAGAAAAGAAAAGGCGATTCTTTTTATCGACGAGATTCACACGCTTGTAGGAGCAGGGTCTGTTTCAGGAAACGCGCTTGACGCTTCCAATTTATTAAAACCCGCTCTTACTTCCGGAAAGCTGCGCTGCATAGGTTCTACCACTCACGAAGAATATAACAAGTACTTTGAAAAAGACCGCGCGCTTTCGCGGAGATTTCAAAAGATCGATATTAACGAACCGTCCGAAGAAGTCGCCATCGACATTCTTAAAGGACTTAAATCGAGGTATGAAGATTATCACCGCGTTCACTACAGCGACGAAGTTGTGGAGACAGCGGTGCGTCTCTCCGCGCAATTTATTACAGAGCGCCGTCTGCCGGATAAAGCCATCGACGTAATTGATGAAGCCGGCGCCCGCGCCCGCATCGAAGCGGACAGAACGGCGAACGAAACCAAGCAGGAACGTTCAACAGAAACAGTAAATGAATTAAAGGAACCTTCCACTATTCAGGAAGCTAAAACAGAAAATATAGAAATAGAGCTTCCTGTTATTGAAGCTGTTGTTTCGAAAATCGCGCGTATCCCGGAACGGTCTGTCGGTGAAAGCGAAAAAGACAAACTTAAATTTTTGGAGACAAGGCTTAAAGAAAAGGTCTTTGGTCAGGATGACGCTGTCGCCGCTGTTGTTAAATCTGTAAAAAGATCGAGAGCCGGATTCAGAACAGAAGGCAAACCTGTCGCGAACTTTCTTTTCGCGGGGCCGACAGGCGTCGGGAAGACAGAGCTTGCGCGCCGGCTTGCGGAAATTCTCGGCATCGGAATGATACGTTTTGACATGAGCGAGTATCAGGAGAAATATACAGTCTCTCGCCTTATAGGCTCTTCGCCGGGTTATGTCGGTTATGACGAAGGCGGACAGCTTACAGAAGCGGTTCGCAAACAGCCGCACGCTGTTGTCCTGTTAGACGAAATTGAAAAAGCGCATCCCGATGTTTTTAACATACTGCTGCAAATAATGGATTATGCGACTCTTACCGACAATCAGGGACGCAAGGCGGATTTCCGCAATATAATTTTAATAATGACAAGCAACGCCGGAGCGAGAGACATCGGTAAAGGTCTTATCGGTTTCGGCGATCGCGTACAGGATGACAGCGCGGTTAACAGCGCCGTGGAAAAATTGTTTACGCCTGAGTTCAGAAACCGTTTGGACGCGATAGTACGCTTTGGACATCTCTCGCGCGACATCATGGTTTCCATTGTGCGAAAAGAGCTTGACGCGTTCACCGTGCAGCTCGCCGAAAAAAATGTAACCCTCACCGTTACGGGAACATGCGTGGATAAACTCGCGGAAGAAGGCTACAGTAAAGAGTTCGGCGCGCGTAACGCGGGAAGACTTATCGAAGACAAGATAAAAAGCTTCTTTGTGGACGAAGTTCTCTTTGGCAGCCTGAGCAGCGGCGGAAGCGCTGTTGTTGACTGGCGCGATGAATACTGTATGGATGTTCAAGACACTTCAAAACTGGAACATTGCGCGGAATTGTAGTGTCCTCTTTCCGTCCCGGTCCTGACCCTAATTTTCCATACCTTGACGCGTCGATGCATTTTCAATTTCCCGATCCGGAAACATGGGACGATGATATAATCTCAATCGGCGGAAATCTCTCTCCGGGGCTTCTGCTTTCCGCTTACGAACAGGGCATCTTCCCCTGGTTCAACCAGAGTGATCCTGTCATCTGGCAGTCACCCGATCCCCGCTGCGTAATCTTCCCCGATAAACTGCACATCTCTTCTTCAATGAAAAAAATCTTTAAACAAGGCATATTTAAAATAACATTCGACGAAAATTTCGACGGAGTAATAAGAGGATGCTCGGAAGTTCTGCGCCCAAAACAAAACGGAACATGGATCTCCGGCGACATTATCGAAGCATACACAGAACTCCACCGCCTTGGCTGGGCCCATTCCGCAGAAAGCTGGCAAGACGGCGAACTTGTAGGCGGCTGTTACGGCCTTCTGCTCGGCAGAGCCTTCTGCGGCGAATCAATGTTTTCAAAAAAACCCAACGCGTCAAAAGCCGCGTTCCTAAGCCTTGCGCAGTTGATGTTTGAACATGGCGTCGGTTTTATCGACTGCCAGGTTCCCAATCCACATTTAAAAAGTTTAGGCGGAGAGGAAATGGCGCGGAAAGAATTTTTGGGATTGTTGAAGGTGTATCGGGTGTTTCGTTATTAGTAATTTATGTGTATGTTTAAACATGCCATAAAGGCGTGAGCGCAAAGCCCCGCCGGCGCCGGATGGCTGGGTTTCATATATGAGTGCATAGCTCTTTCGCTTCGCGAGCGGCGTTAATAAGACTTGAGTTAAAAGCAGCCAAGCTGCTGGCGCAGCAATTATATGAGCTATCGCAGGCTTTGCGCTCGCGCCTTTCTGATAGATTTTTTAGCGTACACTATAGAATAAATGTGAACAGAGGTTCACACTCTGAGACATCATGTTATATGTGGTGTTGTTAGATGCATTGGTACACCAGATGATTTGAGAGTCAGGCACTCTGCGTTGACTAATATTTATTGCTTTTTAAATTTTTGACCTAAATATGTAAATGTACCATCAGAACCAATAGATATAGGGTAAGTAACTCCACTTACATTTAATGTTGCATTATTTCCATTAAACGAATAAGTTCCGCTACCTGCAGTATAAGTAAACGTTAAATTTATATTAAATTTAAAAAAATCACCAGAATATATTTGTCCTTTCCATGTACCAACAAAAGGATTAATGATGGTGTTTCCGCCACTGTTTCCACCATTTGTTGTATCATTATCACAGCCAACAACTGCCATCCCGAATACCAGTACCATAACCAGCATTCCCAACCAATTTCTTTTGTTTTTCATCTTTTTCTCCTCTCCACAAGATTAATACTCTATATTTAGAGTTGTTTCAATTATATACCTACTCTATTTTTAGAGTCAAGAGTTATGGAGCGAGAAACAGAAAAAATTTTAGAGAAAATTCGCCAAAAAAGGCTTGAAAAGAAGCTCTCTTTATTAAGTTTAGCAAATGATCTTTGCATTTCCCATAGTCATTTATATTATATTGAAAGTAAAAGAGTTATTCCTTCAATTGATGTCATTGTAAAAATTGCAAAGGTCTTAAATTTTCCATTAAGAGATTTATTGGGATAAATATATATTACTTCAATTATGCTATGGGTGACGCAATGATGGCAGCCACCCGAATTCTCCACATATAGCGCAACACCACTGGCAACGCAGAGTGACAGGCACCCAAACTGTCTAGCGTACCATTGCGCATAACGCCACCACATATAGCGTGACACTGCAGAATACGAACCTCTGTTCACATTCCTTTTGAAGTGTATGCTAATAAATCTACTACAAAGGCGTGAGCGCAAAGCTCTGACGGCGTCTATGGCTGCTTTTCACGCAGACATATAACGCCGTTCGCGAAGCGAAGGAGCAAGGCACACTTTTATTAGACCCAGCCATCTTAGCCGGCAGGGCTTTGCGATCACGCCTTGGCGGCATTTTTAAGCATACACTTCAAAAATGCGCCGGCGGGGCTTTGCGCTCGCGCTGTTATAGCACATTAAGGTTTTCGGTGTCTGTCACCATATGCGTGTGCTTCAAATTAATTGTAAAGATTGACACGACAAACGCAAGCACTATAGCAAAAGTCATTTTTTTCATGATATAGTTATAATATGGATTTATTTGAATCAATCGAAAAAAGATACTCTCATAAAGAACGGTTTTTGCCTGACAACGTACCTCTTAAAGACCTTGAGCAAATTGCAAAAGCGGGTCTTGCGGCTCCAACCGGAAACAACAGCCAATGCGTCAGGTTGATTATACTGCAGGATAAAAAATCAGTGCAGCTGCTTTGCGATATTGCTCCAACAGAAGGAATGTCAACAGCTCCGTGTGCCATTGCCGTTCTTACCGATATAAACGCGCAGGTTGCAAAGTGGAACTTTGAAATAGAAGATTATTCCGCCGCCGCCACTCAAATGCTGTTAGCTGCAACTGCCTTGGGTTACGCCTCGCTCTGGCTTGACAGTCCTTATTTTGATGAAGACAAGCAAAAAGAAGCTCTCCGTGTTCTTGGCGCGCCGGAAGGTTATCATCTGCGCGTTGTCCTCCCCATTGGTAAACCCGAAGGAACCGGCTCGCGCCGTCCAAAAATGGCTTTTAACGAAAGGGTTTCTTACGGAAAATTCGGCAAGTAATGGAATATAGATAATTATGCCTTTATCCACGGATTTTCATTGACCATGCCGCGCGCCTGACGCCGAAAACGTCTGGTGTACCATTGCACATAACACCGTCGCATATGGTGTACACTGCAAAACATAATTACCGCTTTCATTTCTTCTGAAGTGAATGCTCATTAAATCAACCGCCAAGGCGTGAGCGCAAAGCCTGCGATAGCGTCTTTGGCTGCTTTTCACGCAGTCTTATAACGCAATTCGCGAAGCGAAGGAGCTAGGTACACTTTTATTAATTTCTGCCAACCTAGCTAGCGCAGGCTTTGCGCTCACGCCTTGGTGGCACCTTTAAGCATACACTTCAAAAGCGCGCCAACAGGGCTTTGTGCTCACGCCTTTAGAGAAATTGGACAGTCTTTATACGTTGAATAAATATGAGTTATATATTATAGTGGATACAAGAGGTATCCTTGTTATGAGTTTAAAATATACATACGAGATGGACGGCGATTATTACATCGGTTATCTTGATGATTATCCGGAGTATCCGACCCAAGGGGAAAACTTAAAGGACTTCGAAGAAAATCTTATGGATATTTACAATATGATAAAAGATGGAACGCTTGAGGTTACGGAAAAACATGGAATATTGGAAATAGCGTAATGAATCGTAAGGATTTTATACATTTTCTTGAGCGATACGGATTGGAATTTTTCAGACACGGATCAAGGCATGATATTTACATCCAAAAGACAACAGGGAAAAAAGTGGCTGTTCCCAGACATACAGAGATTAAAAATAAATTTTTAAAGAAAATACTTAACGAAATCACAAAAAGGAATAATTAATGAATCCATACGACACAGAATGTCTGGCACTAAATTCATCTGGTGTACTACCCATATATTTGGTTCTGTGGGTGTCCATTCTTCATCATATAGCGTGACATTGCAAAACGTGATTCCATTCCTTCATTTTATATCTAAAGTGAACGTTAAAAAATCTACCAGAACGGCGTGAGCGCAAAGCCCTGCTGGCAACATATGGCTGCTTTTCACGCAGATATATTAATGCCGCTCGCGAAGCGAAAGAGCTATGCACTCATAGATGAAACCCAGCCATCCGGCGCCAGCGGGGCTTTGCGCTCACGCCTTGGCGGCACTTTTAGAGCATACACTTCAAAGTCGAATAATAAAGCTAAATGTAGGATGATTATTAAAATACAACAATGGCAAGCCAGAGGACTGAGGGCAGGCAGTATCTCTGTTCAGAGTCTGCCTGCTGCTCCCTAGCTTGCCATTCGAATATCGGTTCGAGCGACGCTTGTCCTGTAATAAATTATTGCAGGAGCGAAAGAACCGTCTGGCTTTTTTGATTTGCCTGAGCTAACATTGCTGTTCCAGCCTGTGTAAGAATCATGTTCTTGGTGTAAGTTACAGTCTCGTTCGCCATGTTTGTGTCGCGGATGCGTGACTCAGATGCTTGCATGTTTTCTGCGCCAACGTCTAAGCCGCGGACTGCATGTTCAAGGCGGTTCTGGTAGGCGCCAAGGTCGGCCCTTTGCTTGTTGATGATCTTCAACGCTCTGTCAAGAGTTCCAATGGCGCGGTTGGCGCCGTCCGGAGAGGACAATGAAATAAAAGTATTGTCACCGACTTCGCGGATGCCAAGACCTTTTGTTGTCATTGTACCGATATGAACCTGTTCACGTTGATCCATGTTTGCACCAATATGGAGCCACATGGACGCTGTAACTATATTTTCGCCGATTGGGCGGCCAAAACGTCCGGTCAGCATATTCATTCCGTTAAATTGCGCGTGTGAAGCAATCCTGTCAACTTCGTCAACAAGAGCTGACACTTCAACCTGGATGTACATTCTGTCTTCATCGGAATAAATACCGTTGGCAGCCTGTACAGCTAATTCACGGAGACGCTGGAGAATGTCCTGAGATTCCTGCAGATAACCTTCTGTGGTCTGGATGAACGAAATACCGTTCTGAGCGTTTGTAGACGCCTGATTCAAACCGCGAATTTGGGAACGCATTTTTTCTGAAACTGCTAATCCCGAAGCATCATCACCGGCACGGTTGATGCGAAGTCCACTCGACAATTTTTCCATGTTCTTATCCAGGTATGTCTGAGTAACTTTGAGGGACCTGTCTGTAAACATTGCGCTTAAGTTGTGATTAATAATCATTTATTTACTCCTTTGGCTTTTTTGGCGTCTCTGTTATAAACAGTTCATACGCCGCGGCTTTCACGCCGTGTAAAAATTCATTTCACTATATATATCGGAATAACAAATTTTTCCTTTAGTGAGTTTTACCGGCAGTTTGATAAAAAACATAGAGTTTTTAAGCTCTAAAAATGCCACAAAAGCGTGAGCGCAAAGCCCTGACGGCTAAGATGGCAGGAATTAATAAAAGTGTGCCTAGCTCCTTCGCTTCGCGAATGGCGTTAATAAGACTGCGTGAAAAGCAGCCAAGCTGCTAGCGCAGCAATTATATGAGCCGTCAGGCCTTTGCGCTCACGCCGTTCTGGTAGATTTATTAGCGTACGCTTTAAATTAAAAATGATATAAAATATGTTAGTGATCAATCTTCTTTCAAACCTTCGTTTTAAGGACCGGTATGAGATGTTTAAAGATAAATTCGTTTAAAAGAAGTTATGTGACATTTTGTAGATGTTATAAAGAAAATATTTTTAAAATACATGCAACCTTTTTTAATAATATATGTCAAAATAGTAAAACCATCTTGTGGAGGAACTGTGGATAAATATTTTGACAAAAATTTTGAACTCAGATATTTTGAAATGAATAAATATGGGGAAGCGTCTCCAACAACAGTTTTGACAATGTTGGAAGAAACGGCGGCGGAACATTGTTACCATATTGGTCATTGTTTATATAGCCTTGAGAAACAAAATATAGGCTGGGTATTATTATCCGGTGCAATCAACATGATTAAATATCCTAAATATAAAGAATGTATTACTATTAGGACATGGATTTCAAAATATACATTATTTAAAGGATATAGAGAAAATATTATATTTGACAGTTCTGGAAATATCATTGGAAAGGCAAAAGGTATATGGGCGTTTTTTGATATTGAGAAAAGAAAGCCAGCGCCGGTATTTGAAGAAATAAAATTAAAATGGGGAATTAACGCAGAAATATCAACTGAAATAAATTTAGATAGTATAAATATTATAAATACAGGCGAGCCAAAAGAAGAATTTAATATTTATAAAGCGGATATAGATAGCAATAAACATGTAAACAATATAAAATATTTCCATTGGCTAATAGAATCATTGCCAGATGAAATATTAAATAATTATTATTTAAAAAATGTAAACGCGAAGTTTTTTTCTGAAGCAAATATCGGAGAAAAGATACAGGTATATTCTGAAAACGATTTAAAGGAAAATGAATATTTAATTACTATGAAAAGCAGTGTTAATAATAAATTATTAGCCGCAGCTCATACCATATGGAATGAAAAATGAAATAATTAAAAAGACACGCAGAGTGCCTGACTCTCAAAACGTCTGGTGTACCTCCTTAGGATTGATGGCTGACAGATTAACCATATATTTAATCATTTTTCCTGCCTCTATTTAAGCCGCGTTTGCAGCGATTTTCGTTACTTGCGCCTTACTGGTACATTAGTAGCCAAATAAGAAATAATTGATAAATATTAGCATTGTTTATATAATAACGCAAATGAAAATTCGATTAGACTCCCTTATCAAATCTATAGCCGCTGCACTGGATTTTGTAGAGCATGAGCTTTTAGGAGCCAGTACAAATCACGGTAAGAGAATTGCGGTCTTGTGCGCGAAAATGGGAAAGGCAATAGGAAAAAACCAGGAAGAAATTATGAGCCTTGCGCTTTGCGCTCTTTTGCATGACAACGCTCTTACCGAATATATTCATGCACAGCGGACAGGCGCGCATTATGATCCTGTCATGAGAAAACATTGCGAATACGGTCAGAGAAATATTGATACTCTTGGGTTTAAAACAAACGTGAAAGATTTTATTCTCTATCATCATGAACGGGCAGACGGCAATGGACCGTTTGGAATACGGGAAGGTGAAGGTCCGTTGGAAGCGGAACTTATTGCAATTGCGGATTCAATTGATGTAGCTCATCATTTGCAGCGGCTGAAACAGGAGGAGCTTTCTTCTGTTCGGAACATCATCGTGGAAGAGAAAGGAAAAAAATTCAGTAAGAGAGCCGCAGATGCAATGCTGGAAATACTTGACTGGCCTTTAATAACCTCTCTAAAAGATAATGCAATTCACGAAACTGCCGAAGCGGCTTTCATCCCCTGGACTGTTGATACGGATGTCCATGTCATTTTTAATCTTGCAGGTTTTATTACAAGGATCATTGACTATAAATCAATTTTTACCAGAAAACATTCGACTCAGATTGCGAATAAAGCATGGTTTATGAGTGAATATTATAAATACGAAAAGGATGAGCGGATATTATTATATGTTGCGGCTGCTTTTCATGATATAGGCAAATTAAAAACTCCGGTAAAAATTCTGGAAAAGCCCGGTAAATTAACCGAAGAAGAATTTATCTCCATCAAAGAGCATGTGCGCGAAACATGGAATCTTTTAAAGGATATTGACGGTTTACAGTCTATTTGCAATTGGGCGTCCAATCATCATGAAAAATTAAACGGCGCAGGATACCCGTTTGGAAAAAAAGCTGATGAATTGGATTTCAATTCAAGGCTGATCGCATGTATTGATGTTTATCAGGCGGTAAGCGAGGAGCGTCCTTATCACCCTGCGCGAAATCATGAAGAGACGATGCAAGTGTTAAATAAAATGGCGGAAGCAGGCGAACTGGATAAAAAAATTGTTAATGACTTATCTGTCGCATTAGCTCCATATAATGGCAAAGACATACCGCAGCCTGTTTTGTAATTGCGGACAATACAAACAGTTATGTCTATGCGTCATTTAAAAACGCGACATATCCTTTATACGTCATGTAAAGATCGATCTTGCTAATTACTTCAAAAGGCGAATGCATAGACAGTACTGGCACGCCGCAGTCGAGGACATCCATTCCCAGGTTGGCCGCATAAAGAGCGATAGTGCCGCCGCCGCCTTTGTCTACTTTTCCCATTTCACCGCACTGCCACTTTACTTTGTTCTTGTTTAAGATGGCCTGCACTTTTGCGACATACTCAGCGTTGGCGTCGCTTGCGCCGTACTTGCCGCCTGAGCCTGTGTATTTTTCAAGGACGATTCCCTTTCCGATAAAGGCTGCGTTCTTTTTATCAAATACGCCTGCGTAGGTTGGATCAAATGCGGCGTTGACATCCGCGGACAGCATCGAAGTGCGTGAGATGCACTGACGTACTTCGGCTTCCGTTCCGCCGCAAAGAAGTGAAATAAAATTCTCAAAGTTGCAGGCGCGCGCTCCTGTGTTGCCTGCTGAACCTGTCTCTTCCTTGTCGGAAAGGTACACTATAATTGTTTTATTCGGCGGCGTCTCGTCATTTGACAATTCGGCGATTGCGTATAATGCGGGGAAGGAGCAGCAGCGATCGTCGTGACCGTAAGCGCCTATCATGCTTCGATCCAAACCGACATCGCTCGCTTTGAATGCCGGAACGAATTCGATCTCCGCGCTTGAAAAATCTCTTTCTGTAATGCCGTATTTTTTATTTAAAAGATCGAGAAGCGCAAGTTTTACTTTTTCCTTTTCGTCTTTGTCATCGTAAGGACGCGAGCCTGCGAGAATGTCGAGATCTTCACCTTCAACGGCGGCGGACGCTTTCTTTTCCATTTGTTCTTTCGCAAGGTGCGGCAGAAGGTCAGTAATCGTGAACACAGGATCGCCCGGGTCTTCGCCGATTTTAATTGTTGTTTTCTTGCCCGCTTCATTTACGAAAACGCCGTGCATGGAAAGCGGGATTGCTGTCCACTGGTATTTTTTAATGCCGCCGTAGTAGTGGGTGTCAAAGAGCGCTAGGTCTGAGTCTTCATAAAGAGGGTTAGGTTTTAAATCGAGGCGCGGAGAATCGATGTGAGCGCCGAGAATATTGAAGCCTTCCGCCGCGGGTTTTTTTCCGATGACGGCGGCGAGAACAGATTTTCCGCGGACATTCTGGTAAACCTTCATGCCGGGTTTAAAATTCTTCTGCGCCATTTTATCGATATTAACGAAACCGTTTTTTTCCAGAAGATCGCAGGCGGCCTCTGCGCACTCGCGCTCGGTCTTTCCCCTGTCCAGAAATTGTTTATATTTAGAAGCAAAATCCTCAACTTCTTTTTCTGTTTTCTTGTCGATTTCTTCCCAGCAGCTTTCCCGTTTGTAAAAAAGTTTGTCAGAAAGTTTTTCCTTTTTCTTTCCCTTTGTTGACTTTGCCATAATGCCTCCATTCTCTTTGGAGCCAGACCTTGGTCCGGCACCGCTTTTTCTGCAACATGTTTAATGATATACTTTTTTCTATGATTATACGAGACCGCTACGCGCCTTCTCCGACCGGCCTTCAGCATATCGGCGGAATAAGGACTGCTCTTTTTAATTATCTCTTTGCGCGCTCTCAAAGCGGCGCGAACGGCAGGTTTATTCTGCGCCTTGAAGACACTGACAGAACGCGCTTTGACGAAAGTTTTGTGCAAAATCTTTACGATACGTTTAACTGGCTTGGTATCAAATGGGATGAAGGCCCTGACTGCGGAGGGCCGTCCGCTCCTTACGTGCAGTCTGAACGCATCGCTCATTATAAAAAATACGCGCAAGAACTTCTTGATAAGGAGCAGGCTTACTATTGCTTCTGCACAGCGGAAAGAATCGAAGAAGTGCGCAAGCAAAGAGAAGCCGCGCATTCTTCCGAGTCAGGTTATGATCGTCTTTGCAGGAACATCAATCCAGAGGAAGCCGCGAAAAGAGCGGCCGCCGGAGAAGCGTGCACTGTCAGATTGAAAATCCAGCTTGGGGAGACGACAACTTTTCACGACCATCTGCTCGGCGATATTGAATGGAAGAACGATGACGTCAACCCCGATCCCGTTTTGTTAAAGTCCGACGGCTTCCCGACATATCACCTTGCGAATGTGGTTGACGATCACTTGATGGAAATAACACACGTGCTTCGCGCGCAGGAGTGGCTCGCGTCAACTCCGCTTCATGTGATCATGTACCGCGCTTTTGGATGGACACCGCCTGAGTTCTGCCACCTTCCGATGGTGATGGGTCAGGACGGGAAGAAGCTTTCCAAACGCCACGGCGCGACAAGCATTGACGAGTTCCGCAAGGCAGGCTACCTTCCCGCCGCGCTTTTAAATTATGTCGCGCTCCTTGGCGCTTCGTATGAAGAGGGAAAAGAGATTTACACATTGGAAGAACTCGCCGAGCGCTTTAGTCTTGAAAAGTTGAACAAGGCGCCGGCTGTTTTCGATTATAAAAAACTTGAATGGTATAACGGTCAGTACATCAGAATGATGAGCGACGATGAATTGGCGGAGCTTTGTCTGCCGTACGCGCTTGAGTCGGGATTGTTCGGAGAAGAGGTTCACACGGAGACGCAGAGACACGGAGGATCGGAGGAGCAGCGAAAAATTTTTACAGCTGCGATGGCATTGGTTAAGGAGCGGCTGGTTTTTCTTAGCGAGGTGCCGGAGAAGGTGGCTTATCTTTTTAAAGAGCCGGAGATTCCAGCGGCTGATGAGTTTATTCCGAAGAAGTGCGATCTCGCTAAGACAGTTGAGCTTTTGCAGATTGGGCTGGAACTTGTGAGCACAATGGCGCAGGCGGCGAGTGATGAAGACGCGGAAAATTTTATCAAGGCGGAAGCGGAAAAACGCGAAGTAAAACTTGGAGACCTGATGATGCCCCTTCGCGTCGCGATTACAGGAAGCCGAGTGAGTCCGCCGCTCTTTGGATCGCTTCGGATACTTGGCGCGGGAAAATCTGTTGAGCGTGTGCAAAGAGCGCTTGACCGCTTGATCGTTAAGTGAAGTGATTCTTATACGGTTTTAAAAGGATCAATTTTCCAGCATCTTGCTCAATCCTTCGAAAGTAGAACCCAAATCGTTAAAATGAAACAGCGCTCTGTTATCAAGCGGTGTCGGCATATTATTTACGATTACAATTTCTCCGCCGTTTCGCAATGTATATTCCGGCAAGCCTGCCGCGGGGTAGACTGTTAAACTTGTTCCAAGGATGAGCATCAAGTCCGCTGACTGGGATTCAATCGTTGCCTGTTTAAGCGCGTTTATGGGAAGCGCTTCGCCGAAGAAAGTAATCGCGGGTTTTAATGCCTTGCCGCACTTCGGACACTTGGGCATTTCGCCATTTTTTACAACAGCCGCCGCTTCTTCATAACTGACGTTTACTCCGTCGCAGCGAAGGCAGTAGTGCATCATGGGAGAGCCGTGAACTTCAATTACGTTTTTGCTTCCGCCTTTTTGATGCAATAGATCGATGTTCTGCGTAATTACCGCCTTTAGATGATCGCGTTTTTCTAGTTCTCCAAGAACAAGGTGGACTATCGACGCTTCTTTTTCATCAAGGTTGTATATGAAAGAACCTGCGTGGCTGTAATAAAAAGACGGATCAATTTCGAAGTATTCAATGCTGAAAATTTTTTCCGCGTCCATGTCGTTGTACAAACCGTTCTTGCCGCGGAAATCGCGAATGCCGGAGAGCGTGCTTACGCCTGCGCCTGTCAGGGCGACAACGTGTTTTGCTCCCATTATTAAATCGTAGAGTTTTTTAATTTCTTCCATAAACAATAATTGTATCAGAAATTATTAATGTCTGCTATTAAAATTTATTCCCAAACCGGCGTAACAAAATCCGTATTGAATATCCGCATGGAGATTTTTTGAATTGTACCGTCCTTAAATAATTCGTCAAGCGCATTGTTGAGCGCGGATGTGAGAGTATCGTTTCCTTTTTTTAAACAGATGCCGATGTACTCATCTGACTGACCTTCCCAGACAATTTCGAAAGAACTGTCAACTTTATTTACATAATGACTTGCGGCAATGTTGTCGACTACAACCAGATCAATCCGTTTTAGATTGAGATCGTCAAAACAATTTATTATTTTATCGTAAGAGAACGGCGCGATTTTATATCCCTGTTCCATTATGTTTTCTGTAAAATACTGCGCGGTTGTGCCGCCCTGATACGCGACGCGTCTTCCCGCAATGTCCTGCGGTCTGTTAAACTTCACATAAGTATTTTTCAAAGCCGCAATCGCAATCGAACTGTTGATGTACGGTTTTGTAAAGTTATAATTTTTTTGCCGCTCTGGAATGATTGTTACATTGACGGCGATGTCATACCTGCCGGTATCGAGCCCAGGCAAAATTCCTTCCCATGAAGTATCGATGTATTTTACATTGAGTCCTAATTTATCAGCCAGCGCTTTTGTAAGTTCGATGTCAAAACCGAGGAGAGTGACGCCGTCGGTGTCGTAATATTCCATGGGAGGGTAGCCGATTTCGACGCCGACGGAAAGAACTCCGTTTGTAATGGTCAAGCCCGCATTGTCATTCTTTGCGCACCCTAAAAATGCAATGCTTAGTATTAATGCGGTTATTATATAGAAGGAAGTTAACGTTGGTAAACCTTTCACAATAAATGCTCGTTGTTTTAACTGCGTAACTAACGCAGCAAAAACTATCTGCTTTTTAATAATGCGTCAAAGGCAGCGATCGTCTGCGGAGTATCCCAATGAATTGCGCCTACAACTCTTGCTATGATCTTTCCTTCGCGATCTAAAATGTAGGAAGTGGGAATCGCCTCGACTCCGTAAAGAGTGCCGACTCTGTTGTTTGTGTCCATGGGAACGGGAAATGTGTATTTGTTGTTTTGGATAAACTGCCTGACAGTGTCCGCGCTTTCTCCAAGATTGACCGCGAGAATTTCAAGGCCTTCATCTTTAAAACGCTGATAAAGTGTTTCCATGGAAGGCATTTCCGATCTACATGGAGGACACCATGTCGCCCAGAAATTTAAAATGACCACCTTGCCTTTGTAAGAAGAGAGGGCCGTGTTTCCGCCTGCAAGGAACTGCAAATTAAAATCCTGCGGAACAGTTGATTGATTTAAAACTTGAATCCTTGCGGATCGAAGAAGACGCGCGGCGTCAGCTGAAACCTGAGCTTCGGCAGACTGCGGCAATATAAAAAAGGCGGCGAACGCAGCGGCGGCAATTAAAATTATTTTTTTCATTTTTCTTTCTCCCCGAATCAAATTGTACATTAGAAATTTATCCAGTTCAACCAATCTGCAAAAATCCTGAATGGCAGTGCTTTATCCTGCGCCCACGCGATGTATTGAAACTGCCATCTTTGCATGGCGATGTTGAGAGCGGAGAATCGGCCTGTAAGAATCAATAATCCCATGATGATTAGCAGCGCTCCGCATATATATTTAATTATACGTTGTTTACTACGAAACCATTTAGCCGGAACAAGGTAACGATCAAAAAATAATGCCGCTAAAAGAAACGGAATGCCAAGCCCGATGGAATAAATCGCAAGGTAAATCGCGGCTATGCCCGCTTGCCCGCTTTGTCCCGCAAGGAATAGAACGCCTGTCAGTATCGGTCCGATGCACGGAGTCCAACCCGCTCCAAACGCGGCTCCCGCAAAGAACGCGCCTATTAATCCTTTTGGTTTTTTACTTGATTGAAAACGCTGTTCGTAATTTAAGAATTTTAAGAAATCAAAAATTATATTAAGACCGAGAACGATCACAATAACGCCTGCGCCGATTCGTATATATTGAGAAACGCCGCCCATCAGTAAGAATGTCGCGGAGATAATGATGCTGAAGATGATGAAGACTACAGTAAATCCCAGTACAAAGAAGAGAGCTGTTATAAAAAGCACAAAACGTTTTTTGCCTGTTTGTTCTTCTTCATTTTCTGCGGATAATCCTCCGGTGCCGCCGAGTATGCTTAAGTAAGACGGTATCAGCGGAAGCACGCATGGAGAGAAAAAAGATAGAAACCCCGCCGCGAAAGTCAGCAGGATGGAAGGATAATCATTCATTATATCTAACTATTACCTAATTGTTTTCTAATTGATTTTATAGTATTTTAATTGATAGGAGTCAACAATGAAAATATTTATCACTGGCGGAACCGGAAACATCGGTCAATATGTAACTTTGGCGGCGGTTAACGCAGGCCACGAAGCTGTAGTGCTTTCTCGAAATCCGGAAAAGTATCCGTCGCTCGCGAAAAAAGCGGCGCTTGTAAAAGGAACGATAACCGATTACGGCTTGTTGGCTGATTATGTTAATGGCTGTGACGCTGTGATACACATCGCGCTTGGCTGGGGAAACAATCCTGTATCGATGTTTAACAATGATACTGCCGCGACCGTCAATTTGCTGGAGATTGCCGAGAAAGCCGGAGTGAAGAAATTTATTTACACAAGCAGCACGGCGGCAATGGGGCAGATGCGAAACGGCATGGGCGAAACTGTTGTAAATCTTCCGATTGATTTGTACGGCAGCACAAAGGCCGCGAGCGAGGCTTATGTTTTAGGTTTCACAAAATATTTTAAGACTGACGTTGGCATGGCGGAACTTTTCGGCAGAAGCGAAAAAGTTACGATGAAGCGAAATATTATCCGCCCCGGTTACACGTATTCAAATCCGCCGTATCCCGACGGATCGACAGAACCCGACGCGCGTTTCAGAAACATTGCCGAAGCGGTTGTGAACAATAAACCTGTGACGCTTACAAAGTACGACGGTACGCAGTTTATTTCCTCAGGCGAAATCGCGCAATTATATATAAAACTTTTAGAGAGCGATAAGGATTCAGAAATTTATCTCGCTCTTGGAAACACATGGATAAGCTGGGAAAAGATCGCGAAAATGGCGCTTGAATTTTATCCTGAATCAAAATCGGAAATCGTTCTGAACGATTTGGGCTGGGGCGCTGATCCGTATTTGTATAATGTTAAAAAAATGGAAAATGATTTTGGTTTTTCATTTGACACTCAAAGCGATTTGCGCGAACACGTTAAATGGTGCGTAGAGGAAGCGGCGAAAAAGAAAAACGTATGATAGCAGTCACAAGCGGTCAAATGCGAAAGCTTGAACAGCTGGCGATAAAAGAACTTGGAATCCCTTCTATTATATTGATGGAAAATGCCGCGATTAAATTGGCTGAACATTGCTTTAGATTTATCAATAACCTTTCCGTAGTAAACAAAAACGCAAAAGTTTTAATTATCTGCGGTTCCGGAAACAACGGCGGCGACGGAACGGCGCTTGCCCGCCATTTGCATATTAAAAATATAGAAACAAAAGTAATTTACACAGGCGATTTAAACGCCGCAAAAGGCGATGCCACGGCAAACCTGACGATAATAAAAAATCTAGGAATACCGGTTACACAATACTCGAATGAAATCAATATTAAGGATGACATTGAAAATTCTGATCTGGTTGTAGACGCCTTACTTGGTACGGGGCTGGATCGAAATGTTGAAGGAAAATACAAAGACGTAATCGAAGCAATTAACAATTACGCGAAGTATGTAATATCCGTTGACATACCTTCCGGCGTTCACTCTGACACAGGACGAATCATGGGCTGCGCTGTGAAGGCAAATGAAACCATAACATTCACGTATCCAAAAATCGGCTTATACGCGTATCCCGGCGCGGAATGCGCAGGCAAAATCTATGTTGAAGATATCTCGATACCGCATCATTCAATAGAAAGAATTGATACAGAAGCGCAGATTCTTACAGAGACCGAAGCAAATGATTTGCTTCCTGCGCGTGCGCAGCGATCAAACAAAGGCAGCTTTGGAAAGGTTCTGGTTTTCGCAGGCTCAAACGAAATGCCCGGAGCCGCCGCGCTCGCCTGCTCTGCAGCATACATGGTTGGCGCCGGGCTGGTATGCGCGTATGCGGTGCCACGCGTCGCCGAAGTGATATATCACTGGCAGAGAGAAATTGTTACGCGAATAGTCCCAGAAAAAAACGGAATGTTTTGTAAAGAGAGCATTACTTCTCATACAAAGGAACAGACAGGTGTTAAGAATATAATAGAAGAAATCAATCAAGCTGATGTGATCATCGCAGGCCCCGGCATCGGACGCAGTCCTGACGTTACTGAGTTTGTTCGCGAACTTATCGGCATTACAAAAGTTCCGCTTGTATTGGACGCCGACGCGCTTTTCGCTGTAGCAGAAGACGTGAACATTTTAAAGAAACTGAAAGCGCCGTGCGTAATAACGCCGCATCCCGGCGAAATGAGCAGGCTGACAGGAATCCCGGTTCCCGATATTTTGAATAACACAATCGAAACCGCCGTTAAATTCGCAAAAGAGTTTAATGTGGTAACGCTCCTAAAAGACGCGCACACCATCATCGCAAACACAGACGGCAAATACAACATCAACATAACTGGCAGCAACGCGCTCTCAAAAGCCGGAACAGGCGACGTGCTTACCGGCATGATAGCAGGCCTCATCGCGCAAAATGCAGCGAAGTCTCCCGCGCAAAGTGAAGCGAAACAATCTGCACAAGTACCGGATATTTTTTCCGCAAGCGTTTTAGCCGCGTACTTCCACGGCCACGCAGGAGAAACAGCCGCCGAAAAGAAATCGTGTTTCGGAGTGATGGCTGCGGATTTGCTGGAGAGGGTTGGGGAATGATAAAAGGAGTCAATTTTGATATTCCGTGAATTGGGAAGAACCGGAAAGCAAGCAAGCATTATCGGACTTGGCTGCGAACACTTAGACGGCAAGCCTTATGATCAGGTAAAAAGTACGATAGACGCCGCACTTGAATGCGGTATTAATATTTTTGATTTATTCATGCCCGGAACAGAAGTACGCGAAAATATATCAAAAGCACTTGGCGCTCGCCGCAAAGATGTTTTGATTCAAGGCCATATTTGCTCAACAAACATAGGACAACAGTATGACATAAGCCGCGATATGCCGACAGTAAAAAAATATTTTGAAGAACTTCTGCGCCTGTGCGGAGGATATATAGATTTTGGAATGTTATTTTTCATTGATTCTGACGAAGATTATAAGAATGTTTTTGAGACTGAAATAGCGAGTTACGCGCAAAAACTAAAGGAAAAAGGCGATATCGGTCACATTGGTTTTAGCTCTCATAATCCCATCACAGCAATAAAAGTAATTAACACAGGACTCCCTGAGTTAATGATGTTCAGTATCAATCCTGCCTTTGATATTATTCCCACAGAGGAAAATGTTTTAAGTCTAATGGAAAAAGGTTTAACTCCTGAAAACCTTGCAGGAATAGAGCCCAAGCGGGCAGAGTTATACAAACTCTGTGAACAAAAAAATGTTGGCATAACAGTAATGAAAACTCTTGGAGCAGGCAAGTTGATTTCACCCGAACATACGCCTTTTACAAGACCGCTTACAGTAGCGCAGTGCATCCATTACGCGCTCTCCCGTCCAGCTGTTACAAGTGTTTTGCTTGGCTGTAAATCGCCGCAGGAGATTCATGACGCTGTAAAATATATAAACATGAGTGAAGCCGAGTTGGATTACACTGACGTTTTAATTTCCGTCTGCGGCAAAGACAATTCTCGCAGTAAAAACAGAAGCGGAACTTTACTTGGAAGCTGTGTGTATTGTAATCATTGTCAGCCATGCTCTTCCGGCATCGATATTACATCTGTTAATAAATATTTAGATATAGCAAAACTTGACACTGCAAACATTGCACCTTCGATTCGCAGTCACTATCAAAGCCTTGCGCATAACGGCAGCGAATGTACAAAGTGCGGCAATTGCGAGAAGAGGTGTCCTTTTGGCGTGAGGATTATTGAGAATATGGGAGAGGTGGAGAAGTTGTTGGGGTGAGAGGGGTTGAGATATTTTTGAGGTAATTAATGTGTTAACTCTGACCTTTTATATGTACCATTGAAAATCATGTCGATTAGCCATAAACGGAATGATGGATTATCTGCGTATTGTTTATAAAGTTCCATGCTGTCATTCATAAAAGATTGCATTGCACGTTCAGTAGCATCTATACTTTCGTCTTTTGCGGCATCTTTGTCAGCGTTAATCATGGCATTTTTATATTTTTCATCTTTCGAGACACTTAATTGAACCTGTTTAATTGTTGTTTTTACATTATCCTCATCTTGCCAATTTAGATCGCCCCATCTTTTATGAAAATCATCAAGAATGTGGGATAAATAATCTATCTCAGGATTATTTACATATCCATCTCCACCGGCTGTTATTGGAGGAATTTCGTAATCTTTATTATCTAAAGAAATATTCAAAGTTTCTTTTTTCTGAGCACGATAGCTTTCCAATTCTATGTACTTGAGTAGTTCCTTTGTATCATCATTTTCTTTTGGAGCAGGCAGTTTTGGTATCAGAAGTGTCAGGAAAATAGAAAGTTTTTCCCATTCTACCATACCAACAGAGAGAATAGCACCAAGGAAATTATATAGGCGTACAAATTGTTTTGCACTGGATTTGAACTCAACTTGCCCATCTTCATTAAGAGGCTTGTAATTGGTAACACAAGAATCAAGAATTGGATCAATATTTACACGAGGATGACCATGTATAAAATAATCAACAACATTGTCTACATCTTTTTGAGTATAGACTTCGTGTTTTTCCATATTAGCGATAAGTTCATAAACTTTATTACGATCAGTTTCATCAGATAAAAGAGTGGTCTTGTAATAACGGGAAAAAGCTTCTTTTATATCATCAGCTTTATTTGCAAAGTCAAGAACAAATGTATCTTCTTTATTTTTATGGGCGCGATTCAATCGGGAAAGAGTTTGAACAGCTTTTATGTCGGCAAGTACCTTGTCTACGTACATGGTATGTAAGAGCGGTTCATCATAACCTGTTTGGAATTTATCAGCGCATATCAGAAAACGATACGGTTCTTTTTTGAAATTTTCTTCGATTTTATTACTTGGGAAGCCATTAAGCTTAGATTCTGTTGCCATATCTTTTTCTTGTGTTGATGCGTCTGTATGTTCAGCATCGCCTGTGAATGCAATTATTGTTTTATATGGACTCTTTCTATTTTTTAAACATTCATTAATCGCATCGAAATATTCAACCGCTTTTTTAATACTGCCTGTTACGACCATTGCACGAGCTTTATTATCTATGCGATAACGGACACTTTCATGGAAATGTTCTACTATTATTTCTGCTTTCTTTAAAATGGCTTCGGGTTCTAGCTCTACATACTTGCGAAGCCTTTTCTGCGCTTTATTTTTATCGTATATTGGATCTTCTTCGATTGTTTTTACTAAATGATAATAACTCTGATATGTAGTATAACTTTTTAGAACATCAAGTATAAAACCTTCTTCTATCGCCTGTTTCATGGAATAATTATGGAAAGGTCTATGCTTTGTTTTGCCGTCTTCCTTGTATGGTGAACCAAATAATTCCAATGTTTTATTTTTAGGCGTTGCGGTAAATGCAAAATAACTTGCATTAGGCATGAGTTTGCGGCTTTCTATTAGTTTATTAATGACATCTTCACTTTCGTCATCATCAGAAAAGACAATTGTAGATAAAATAGTATTCATCGTGGCAGACATATTGCCGCTTTGACTGGAATGTGCTTCATCAATGATAATCGCAAAACGCCTGCCTTTGTGAGTTGTTCCGATATCATCAATGATGTAAGGAAACTTATGGATAGTTGTAATTATTATCTTTTTTCCATCTCTTATAGCATCGCGTAAATCAGAGGAATGCTCTGCATGAGCAACGGTGTTTGAAACTGATGTAAAAGATTTAATAGTATTTTTAATTTGATCGTCAAGATTACGGCGATCTGTTACAACTAAGATAGAATCGAATACAGTCTGATTGTCTTTTTCAAAGTCAACCAGTTGATGTGCGAGCCATGCTATGGAGTTTGATTTACCGCTTCCTGCGCTGTGTTGAACAAGATACCTCTGACCAACGCCTTTATCTTTAACATCTGCAAGAAGTAATTTAACCACAGACCATTGATGATAACGAGGAAATATTTGTATTTCTTTTATTTTTCCCGTCTGCGGATCCTTCTCTTTTACCACTTGTGCGTAGTTTTCAATAATATTGGCAAGCTCTGTCTTGTCAAGCGTTTCTTTCCAAAAATAATCAGTAGCTATTCCATGCGGATTGGGAGGATTTCCAGCTCCATCGTTAAAGCCTTTATTGAAAGGCAGAAACCACGAGTCATTGCCTTCAAGTTTTGTACAAAACTTTATTTCTTCATCATCTATGGCAAAATGCGCAGCACACCGTTTAAATTGAAAAAGTAATTCGTTTGGATTACGATCTGTTTTGTATTGTTTAACCGCATCTTCAACATTCTGCTTTGTCCAGCGATTTTTTAACTCTGTTGTTAAAACAGGCAGTCCATTTACAAAAACAACAAAATCAAGAGCACGGCGAGTTTCGTCTTTGGAATACCGAAGCTGTCGTGTAACACTCCAAATATTTTTCTCAAAATTAACCTTTGCTTGTTCGTTTCTTTCCGAAGGCGTAGGGTTATAAAGCGAAATGTTTGATGGATAAAACTTTATTCCATTACGCAGAATATCAATGACCCCTCGTTTGGTAATTTCATTGCGAAGAAAATCCAGAAACTTTTGTTTATTGTGTTCATAAGTTTCGCCAGAACCGTCAGCCTCAAGACCGATATTGGTCATTTCTGATTCTTGGGTGATCATGAGGAAGCGGAAAAGACGAGTTTCATCTATGGCATAATCGCGGTTATAATCTTCATTTGTGCCTTGTTCGTAGCCGCTTTCAGTTTCAAGGGAAGCTATGATGAGGTCTTCAAGGGCGGCTTCTTTGGTATTGGTGGTCATGGTAATACTCTTATGGTGATTTTATCACCTTTTGTATTAATTGTCTTCCGAAATAAGTGAATTTTCTAGCCTTACTCTAACTTCATTTATTGTTCTATATCGATTAAGCGCTTTAATTTCACTGTAAATATCGAGACTGCCACTGACATCTTCGATAGTTACGACAAGAGCATAAGGTATATCAATATCTTTTTTATCCCATCTACCAAAAAGTTCTAACCAGACTTGCCAATCTCCTGCATTGAATGAAGTGAATGGTTTATAAACGTATTGACATATATCCCATTTTTCTCTATTTTCTTTAAATTCTGGAGTAACACGAATAAGTGGTTTTCCTTCTTCTGCACTTTTATATAGTGATGCACGGATGTAAGCACCCAGATATTCAGTTCCTTTATTTATATCAACAGGAGGCGATGATAAACATGTTATAGTTACTTTTGCAACATTACGACCAACCTGTGCTGCTAATATCTGCGGCATATAAATTGTAACATGTTCTTTTGTAGTCCGATTTAATACTCCCGTTCTAACAAATGAAACTTTAGATATTGTTGAATACTTTCCATTTTCAATACTTGATAAACCTCTCCCGTAAAGACTGTGCAAAAAAGCTCTGTCAGTATCATTTACTTCATCTTCGTCCCATAAAGGTATTGCAGAATGATATAACAAGGCTTTTGCTAATAAAGGGTTTTTATCTGGAATAATACTGAATATTTCTGCAAGATCTCCTGCTATTATTGGCGCAGCTAAACTTGTACCTGCATTTGGAGCAAGCATTCCTCCATTGGTAAGTGATAAAGAATATGCATCCACTGGAACTGTGCCATGATTAATAATAGTACCTGCATAAGCGCAGATATCCGGTTTTACCAATCCTTTAAACCCAGGTCCTTTACG
>Ga0209755_10001116_pt1 | contig 44228 bp, 47 predicted proteins | sample TergutCo191P1_FD_187301 | JGI IMG/M metagenome (GOLD analysis project Ga0209755, IMG submission 187301) | Cornitermes sp. P1 segment gut microbial communities from Petit-Saut dam, French Guiana - Co191P1 (SPAdes) (version 2) | ecosystem: Host-associated > Arthropoda: Insects > Digestive system... | reverse complement strand
ATCATTAATCGTGAAAGATAGATCATTGATCTGTTTCATGAAAAGTACATCCGAAAGCGTGTTGATATCGACGATCGCGTCCTTAGGAACATCAATTCCTTCGATAGCTGAATATAGTTCCCGCAGAACATCCGGTGTGCCGAAGAGCACGGAGAAAACACTGTCTTTGTGATTTTTGTTAACATTCAAATCCATATAGATCACTCCCGAGAAAAAAGATATGACCTGAAAAAAGGTCATATATATATGGAGCGAGAGTGCCGAAAAGCTTGCTCGAGAATGAAAAAAAGTGAAAAGTTTTTGCCGATAATGTATTATGAAAAAGTTTTTTTTACTATTGTTAGCCGTTTTTTGTCTGTTTTCGCTGATTATTTCCTGCGCAGGGCTTGGTAAATTACCTGATACAGTGCCTGATGTTACAATCGAAAAACCTGAGCTGCCTGTGAATATTATGGGGAAGGGAATGGCGGCAGCTGAAAAAATGGCTCTTTTTCTTATTCAGAACAATCCGCAGGCAGACAACAGTTTTGTACATTCGCTCGCTGTTTTTTATACGGAAGAATCCGCTTTTGAAGGTGTCAACCACGATGTCGCATTCGCGCAGATGTGTCTTGAAACAGGTTTTTTACGTTTTGGCGGAGATGTAAAACCCGAGCAGTTTAATTTTTGCGGACTTGGCGCTGTCGGCGGCGGAGAGCCGGGGTTGTCATTTCCCGAACCGCGCATCGGAGTGCGCGCGCAAGTTCAGCACTTGAAAGCTTATGCCAGCGAAGAGCCGCTAAAAGGCGAGAATGTAGATCCTCGTTTCAGATTTGTCCGCAGGGGTTCAAGCCCCGGCATCGAAGGTTTAGCCGGCACATGGGCAGCGGACAGACAATACGCGGTTAAAATAAACGGAATATTGCAGCGGCTGTATGACTTCGCGTTTTGACAGAGAAGAATCTTACCTTAGTTTTCCGCGATACTGGTTTACATCCAATGAATCCAGGCGTTTTCTGTGAACAATAAGTCTTTTAGAAAAGTCTTCAAAATCTTTGTTTTTCTCCTGAGTCCAGACAGCTTCCGCTAAAGCGCATAATCTTGGGAAGAGCATATACTCCGCGATTTTTCCGGCATATATAACTTCGGAAAATAATGTGCAGTGTCCTCCCAAAATGTTGGATGATTCTTGTTCAGACATTTTTTCAGGCGCTGCTTTCATTGAATAGGTGTCGAATACCGACGCGGTTCCTAAAGTTCTTCCGATTTCTTCCGGCTCTGTTGAATGTTTGTAATCAAGGTAGCATCCTTCTGTGTTAGGTGACATTATCACCTTGTGTCCCAGTTTTGCCGCTTTTAAACCCGCTTCGCTTCCGCGCCATGACATTACTACAGTATCTTTGGGCAGTACAAATTTGGGCGAATCTTCAAGCACTTCGTCCCAGCCTATGGCTGTTTTTCCGCGCTCTTTAAGCATTTGCACAAGCTTGAGTGTTATCCAGCTTTGCAATTCGTTTATTTTATCAAGATTAAGCTCTTTTAATTTTTTTTGGCACTTAGGGCAATTCTGCCAGCGGTTGTATAAAACTTCATCGCCGCCGATGTGCACCCATTTTGACGGAAAGAGACTGGAAAGCGTGTCAAAGATTTTTTCGATCATGTCAAAAATCTGATCGTTTCCCGCGCAGAGCGCGTCTTCGAAAATGCCGAATCTGTCTTCCACGCGGTAAGGTCCTCCCGAACAGCCAAGCCCCGGATAACTTGCAAGAATCGCGCTTGCGTGACCGGGAAGATCAACTTCGGGGATTACTTCGATGAAAAGCGAAGCTGCGTATTCTACAACGCTTTTTATTTCTTCTTCCGTGTAGAAGCCTTCTGTATACGTTGGGAACGGAAACCTGTTATCCAATCTGCGCGAGCCGATCTCCGTGAGCAGGGGGTATTCTTTTACAGGAAGTCTCCAGCCCTGATCGTCTGTCAGGTGCCAATGGAAACGATTGATGTGGTGTAATGAAAGGAGGTCCAGAATTTTTTTAATAAATGGAACCGAATAAAAATAACGCGAGCAGTCCAGCATGAAGCCGCGCCATGAAAAACGCGGGTAGTCAATTATTTCCGCGCAGGGCAGGGTAAGGCAGCCATCATTGAAATTGGATAATAATAACTGCCGATACGTTTGTTCCGCGTTGTTAATGCCTGCCGGGGAAGGCGCTTCTGCCGTTATGTTGTCCTTGGTTATTACGAGCCTGTAGCCGTCCTGCGCACAAGAGGTGTTATGGACATCATGCGGGATTTTCGCTTCTTTTTTTATGAGGGAAGGCGCTTTATCAGATGTAAAAACGCCTTGCGTGTAATTTATCGATACCGGTTTTGGTATAATTGAAAGTTCCATTAAAAATACTCCGTTACATGCTGCGGGCGTTGAGTGAATACGCGCTTTAAGGTATTTTCGTTATCATAAATTTCTATGCCTTCCTGCCGCGAATACAGCGCGTTATCAAGAGTTCTGTAGCCTGTTATAAGCTGGCTCAGCGTTTGAATGTCGCAGCAAATATCTTCGTCCTTTTCAGTAGGTGAAACAACAGTTCCCTCCGGGCCGAATTGCACATGATACTTGCCGGTGTTAGCCGATATGTTATCGTCCTGCACTTCGATTATATACTCGCCTTCACCTTCGGGGCGGCGCATAAGTTCAAGCGCTTTTTTTACATTAACAACTCTTGTCATGTCTCTTGGCTTGTACTCGGTTTCTACAGACCACGCGTCGCCGATAAAATCAAAGGGATCGATAAAGGTTGGCATCATCCATTTGAAATTTTCAAACTGAGCGGAAAGCCCGCCTGTTATGCTTAATGCGCCGTACAATCCTTTCATGTCTGTAAAAGCTAACTCTATAACCGACATGTTATGATCGCCGTCTCCCATTACATCCTGATATTTAATATAACTTCGAGCCTTGCCTGCTTCGTCTTTCCAAAGGTAGATGTAATAACCTGAGACGCAGGGGTCTTCTCTTGTGAAGCGTTTCCACGCGCGGTTGTCAGGCCAGTTATCCCTGTGTATTCCGTGATTAATATTCGCAATATAGGCAGAGTGGACTTCATTTAAAAGTGAGGTGTCATCGCCGGGGAGGATGTGGACAAACTCTCCTTTCATTTTTATCTCGGATAAATCGCCTGCGTGAATTGTCACCATGTTTCTTGCGCATGATGTTTCGTAGCCGAACTTGCGGTAGAAGTCATGCGAGAAAGGAGTTAAATTGGAAAAAATCACTCCCTTTTCGTAGGCTTCGGGCAGGAGCTTTTCGAAAATGCGGCGTACATGACCGCCCTTTCGCGCTTCGGGTAATGTACCGACGCCGCCGATGCCTGACATTTTTACGCTGTGTCCGTCGAAGCGCATAAGGAACTCCAGGTCATACATTCCCGCGAGCATTTTTTTTCCGTCAAATGAACCCCATGCCCAATTAGGCGGATGTTCAAGAGGATCGATTTTTTGATTTTCTTCTTTTGAAAAATCCCTGCGCTGATTATAAACTATTGTATGTATTCTGTAGAGCTGAAGCAAATCTTCAGTTTCCAGCCTGCGAATTTCTGTCATTTTTTTCTCCTGTTATTAACCCTTTACGGCTCCCGCCGATACACCTTTTGTTATCTGTTTTCTAAATATCACATAAAATACAATCATGGGTAACATTCCTGTAACGAGGGCGGCGAATTGTTTACCGTAATCTGTCGCCATAACGCCCGAGAACATATACATTCCCAAGGGCACCGATTTTAAATTGTCAGCCGCGACAAGAATATTAATAAGCATAAACTCATTCCATGTTCCTGTGGTCGTTAAAATCGCTACGGTTGTAGCAACAGGAGCCGCCATCGGAAGAATTATTTTCCAGAAAATGCGAAAGTATCTCGCGCCGTCGATACGCGCTGATTCAATTATTTCATTGTGAATACCTCTGATGTACTCTGTCGCGAGGTACACTCCCAATGGAAGCCCTATGCCGATGTAGGGAATTAAAACGCCTAAACGGGTGTTGTACAACCCTACAGTTCTTATTAATAAAAAAAGCGGAATCATTATACACTGCAATGTTATGAGAATACCGATGATGAAGCTGCCGTGAAGAACAGGGGTAAGTTTGGACGGAAGTTTCGCGAAAGCAAAACCTGCCATAAAACTTAATATGATAACAGAAATTACCGTAACTGCCGTATAAAAAATACTGTTAAGAATTAACACAAGGAAATTCGCGTCTCTCCATGCCAAAGGATAATTTTGAAAGAACCATCTTGTTGGAAGAGCGAGTTTGCTTGTTGCCATAAACTCCTGCGTTGTTTTAAAAGAACTCATTATAACCCAGAAGATCGGATACGCGGCAAGAATCGCGAATAGAATTACAATGGAATACATCAGCATAAGGAAATATTTATTAGTCTTTCGAATGTCACTGCTCATGTTACTCATATCAATCCTCCGTATGAAAACGTTTTGCTACAAACCTTGTAAGTCCGATAAGTATAAAACATATTACTACCATCACGGTTGAAATCGCGTTGGCTACGGGATAATTCGGCGCTCCCCTAAACGCTTTTAAAAACATATATAAAGAAAGAACGCTCGTGCTGTAGCTGGGCCTTCCTTCTGTCATTACAAAAATTAAATCAAATGATTTTAACGATCCTGAAATTGCGAGTATCGCGCATGTTACAATTACGCCTGAAAGCGCCGGCAAGATTATATAGCGCAAAGTCTGCATTTCACTTGCGCCGTCAATTTTAGACGCTTCAATAACAGATATGTCGATCTTTTGCAGATTCGCAAGGAAAATCAACACGTAAATACCCGTGTACATCCAGAGTATTACAGCAAGGACAGGGAATATATCATTGCTGCTTGGTATGTACATAGCTTCTGGATTAAAATATTTTTGAATTTCCAGTATAATGCTCTGCGAACTTAAGAAAAATCTTTTAAAAAGTATACCGATTATAATCGCCGCGATAACATTCGGAAGATAAATCATCGCCTGAAAAAAATCGGTTCCCTTGATAAGTCCGCGCGAAAGAATGTACGCAAGAAAAAATCCAAGAGGTATTTGTCCGAAAACTGAAACAAGAACTATGTAAATATTATTGCGCAAAGCCGTATAAAAATATTGATCGGAAAAAATTTCTTTATACGCCTGCAATCCGCCGAAACTGTGATTTGCCATATCAAGTATTTGTCCCGATCTATAAGTAGAAAAACTCAGTATAACGGAAAAAATTACAGGGAATGCCATTACAAACAAATAGATAAGCAGGGCAGGTAAAACAAGTATCATATAAGACGCTCTTTCTTCACTCATTGTAAGTTTATTTTTTATCCTCATAATTTACCACCCTGTTTAATCTATTTTTTATGTGCTAACGGTTCTTCCATGTGTTGTACGCGTTTTGCACATCGGCCGCTACCTGCGCGCCTGTTCTCCTGCCCAATGCAAGTTCGACAAGCCCGTTGTTGATAGGCTCGTAAACATCAGAAGCGAATACGCCGTCTATTACAACGGTCGCGGTTGTAAATTCATTGCCCAGATTTCCGACTGCTTTTTGCATGGGTTCCAATTTCATCGCGGCAAAATCTAGATCGGTTCTTGAAGGAGTAGGGGTGCCGCCTCTTTCGGTTCTTAATTCGGAAACTTCTTTTCCTACCATCCATTTGACTAGTTCCCACGCAAGCTTTTCTCTTTGAGAACCTTCAGGAATCGAAGCTGCCATCGCGTAACCTACGCCAAGAATTACAGAGCTTGAGCTGTTGATTTTCGCTCCTGGAATTTCCGGGAATACCGTGATTCTGATATTATTCTGTTTTGCAGGGCTGATTAGAGCTTCACCTGTTTCGGCGTTGGTAAGAAAATCGCCTACGCGCCAGTCGCCGTCAATATAATACGCGCCTTCGCCTCTTGCAAACATTCCAGGGCCGTCGCCGTAACTGACTCCAACCGCTGAGCGTGAGATTACATCATCAGCATACATCTGCCTGATGAAATTGAATGCCGCAACAAGTTCCGGGTCTGTAAATTTGAGCTGTCCTGCGTGAACTCTCTCGTGCCAATCTGCTCCCCCGAAACGGCCTGCGACCATCGAGAAAAGGCAGCTCTGCATTACCCATGTGCTTTCCGCGGGAATCATTACAGTCTGCTTTCCTGCAGCTTTTAATACAGGCACCTGAGCCAGAAGTTCAGCATAAGTTTTCGCAGGCTGAAGTCCGACAGAGTTTAACACGTCAAGATTAACATAGAACGCATGAGTCGTTGTAATTCCCTGCGGAATCATCGCCATATAACCTGACTGCTGCTGTGAAGGGTCCATCGTAAGCGGAATATAAAGGTTTTTGATTCCATCTCTTTCGATAAAAGGAGCCAGATCCTTTAAGAGCCTTTGATCATGAAGATAATCCGAACGTCCGGACGGCCATACGTACAATACATCGGGAAGATCGCCTGCCGCGGCGTATGTCCTCATTTTGTCGTGGTATGCGTCGTCAAAAAGGTTCTCCCTGCTGATCTTTACGCCGGGATGGTTCTTTTGGAAGGTGTCAAACCACAAATTAGCGTCGGCAATCGCGTTTGGCGTTGACGCATCGAGATAGAATAGTACCCTCAATACAGCGCGGCCGTCTTTAGAGCAGCCTGTAAAGGCGCAGATAATGATCAGCGCAATAAGGATAATACTCATAATTTTGGATTTTTTTATCATTTTTTTCCTCCTAATGATAATGAATTTAATAATTTTAATCCCGATCGGCAAGTATTGTCAAACTATTTATATGTAGACTGTTTATTTAATTTGTGTTACATTATAAGAAATGAGTAAGTCAAAATCGTTTCAAGTTGACCAAAAAGTGGTTTACCCAAGCCAGGGTGTAGGGGTAATTAAGTCAATTATTCAAAAAAAGTTTAAAGATTCAAAGATACCTTATTATGTTATCTATCTTGAAGTAACAGATATGACAATAATGGTTCCTGTTGATAAGGCAATCGAGCTGGGCATTCGATCTACCGTTTCCCGGGACGAGGCGCAAAAAGCGCTGGAGCTAATCAGCGAGGATTATGAGCCGATTCCTTCCGACTGGAAGATGCGTTACCAAATGAACCTTGACTTGTTAAAAAAGGGAAGCATTAGAGATATCGCGAGCATTGTCCGTTCGCTGTACCACCGCAGCAAAGTAAAGGAACTGCCGATTCTGGAGCGCAAACTGTATGATTCAGCGATGAAACTGCTTGAAGATGAGATATCCATTTCGCTTCGTAAATCCAAGGAAGATGTTCAAAATATGATCTTCGCCCGCCTGGACGTTGAATGATAGAAAGCAATGATTACAAAGGGGATTGCCGTAATTATTCTTGCCGCTGGTTCATCTTCGCGAATGAGCGGAATTAAAAAAGAATTTTTTAAACTGGAAACCGGTATTTCCGTGCTTGGAACATCTGTTAAGACTTTTGTCTCTGTTCCGCAGGTTGATACAATTGTAATTGCCGTTCAGCAAGGATCGGAAAACGCCGCGCGCGAAGCTTTGCCGCTCTGTCTTCTTGAAAGCCATAAACCTAAAATACAATTTGTTACAGGCGGCAGTTCCCGCAGGGCTTCCGTTTTTAACGCGCTTTCTTTTCTTGAAGATTCCAATCCATGTTATGTGCTAATACATGACGGCGCAAGACCGTGGGTTAGCGCTCATCTTATAGAAAAAACAATCGCGGCTGTTAAAGAATACGGCGCGGTAGTTCCTTTGCTGCCGATAACAGATACTCCAAAAGAGTGTGACGGACAGTTTGTTAAAAATCATTTAAAGAGAGCGAATGTCGGGATTGCGCAGACACCGCAGGCGTTTAAGTTTACACAGATTTTTGAAGCTCATAAAAAAGCCGCTGAAGTTGACGAAGACTTTACAGATGACGCGGAAATCTGGGGAAAGTTTACAGGACAAGTCGCGGTTATTCCCGGCGAAGCAGATAATAAAAAAATTACATTTAAAGAGGACTTACTTTGAAGAATTTTAGTTCGTGGTTAATTATTCTTTCTCTTTTTTATTTGCTATCCTGTTCGCGTAATAACGAACCTGCGTCTGTGCAGGAATCTAATCTTGTTAACTGGTCAGGCGCGTATCCAATGGCTATTTTGCAGACAGGTGAGCAGCCGCTTTGGTTTCAGCTAACGGATGACGGACCTGTTCTTATCGATACAATCGAAGATGCGGCATTTACCAACGCGCTGATTCCATGGCCTTATGCGCTTCATATCTGCTTTTTACGCGAGGTAGCGGGAGGAGCGGAGATGGCAGTTAATCGTGACGGGTTTTTAAAAGCGGCAGTAAACAGGACGGAACAGAACCTTGCGCTTTATCGTTTTTCGGGCGGTGATTATTGGAAAAAATACACTGTAGGCGGTTTTATTTATTTCGGCACAAATCCTGTCGCTCTTATTTATTTGGATAACAGATTTCTTGATACAGATACAGCGCTGCCTCTAAACAGAACATGGTCTTATAACATGAATTCCAATACACCTTATCCGGTTAATATTTCTGCTTTTTCAGCTTTTCCGGCAGAGGAAGGCTGGGATATTGATACCCTTCGCCTTGCGGATGATGGTTTTTATTATTACAGAGCCGCAAAAAGAGGCAGCGCTTCGCCGACTGTAAAAATGTTCCGCGCTACAAGCCTGAGCCAGACATCAGATTCAAAAACAGAAGAAATCTCCATCGAAAAATTTTTTAACTCAGCTCCGCGGCAGACAGAGTTTTCCCATCCTTCGCTGCCGCCGCTGCCCGAAGGATTTGTCTACACCGGAATCGCCCGCGTTGGCGCAAACATCTTCGCATCATGGGAAGAGCAGGAAGACTTCAGCATCGGCGCTGCCGGGTTCGTAGTAATTAAAAATTAAACGCATCATTCGCATATAAGCCGATGTTCGTGAGTGTTCGTGTGGTTCGTGGTAAAAATTCTTTATTATCTCCGCTTAACAAATCTTTATATTTCCGCTAAACTCTATATATGGAAAAGCTTAGAATATTAATCCCCAAAGGGAGAATTTTTGACAATGTAAGTAAACTCTTTTTGGAAGCCGGGTTCCCGATCGCGCTTACCGACAGAACATACCGGCCGTCGCTCGGCGCGTCCTGGCTTGACGCCAAGATAATGAAACCGCAGAATGTCGGCGAACTTTTAGAAATCGGCAGCCACGACGCCGGTTTTACAGGTATCGACTGGATAAAAGAAAGCGGCGCCGATGTTGAGGAAGTGCTCGACCTCGGTTTTGACAAGGTTAAAATCGTCGCGGCGGTTCCGCAGGATTACGATGAAGCGAAATTGAAGTCAAAAAAACTTGTGGTTGCCACAGAATATGTTAACCTCGCCGAAACATGGCTTAAATCTTCAGGCTATAAATACCGCATCCTTCGCACATACGGCGCAACAGAAGTTTTTCCGCCGGATGACGCGGATATGATCATTGATAACACTTCGTCAGGACAGACGTTAAAAGATAATGGATTAAAAATTATCGGAACATTACTTGAGTCATCTACGCGCTTTGTTGTCTCACGCGCCGCGCTTGCGAACACTGAAAAAAAAAGCCGCATAGAAGAACTTGCAATGCTGTTCCGCGCCGTAATGGACGGACGTGAGCGCGTAATGCTTGAAATGAACATTCCAAAAGATCAGCTTGAATCTTTGGCGAGCCTTCCTGCAATGCGCAGCCCTACTGTTGCGTCGCTTTACGCAGAAGCGGGATTCGCGGTAAAAATCGCCGTTAAGAAAAATGAAGTGCCTGATATTATTCCCAAACTAAAAAAAATCGGCGCGCTTGATATTGTGGAGTACGATCTGCGAAAAGTTGTGCAATAGGGAATTGAAGAGGGATTGGTTGAGAAAAGAGATTCACACTAAGAACCGCAGGTTCTTAGCGCAATGAGCGTAAAGGATGCGGAAACAACGCCCTAATTTAATTTTTTTTATTAATGATTATTTTGATAATTTTACTAATAATTACTTATAAGTATGCTAAAGTAGTTAAGCGAAAGTTTTTTGGGTTGGATTACAATATATTGACAAAAATATAAAAAATAGTATAAAATAAACTAAAAGGAGTTCAGTTAAAATGAAGATTAAATTGGGTTTTCTTATCATCTTGACAGTTTTTGCATTGTTGTTTTCTGCTTGTGATTTTTTATTGGATAATAATAATGAAGGGACAGAAAACAGCGACTGCACCCACATATGGGTATGGAGGACAGACATCTCCGCAACAGAAGAAAAGGACGGTTCAAAAACCCAATACTGCTCAAAGTGTAACGCAAAAGGTACAACACAAATTATACCTGCGGGAACTGAATCGGACTTGGAAGGAAACGATTATATTGAAATTAACGATGAAGAACTTGAATTTATTTTATCATCTACAGAGACGAATCCTGCCGCAGTAGTGGGACCTTTGATAACAACAAAATGGACTCAAAGCTCACCATACAATGATTTGTTCCCTATGGTTGGCGGAAAGCGTTCACTCACAGATTGCGGGAATAATGCTATGGCGCAAATATTACGGTTTCATCGATATGCAAATGGAAAAGGTCAAAGCACAAGTGTTAGAATTAACTCGGATACTATTACTGTACCAACAGTGAATTTTAATGTCAATTATGATTGGGATAATATACTTGATAGTTATACTACAGCTAATCCCGGTAACGCACAGCAAAGAAACGCCGCCGCCACACTGGTGTATCATTTTGCGGCAGCAGTAGGCGCAAGTATGGATGCCGGAGCCGGTGCCTATCCAAGAAATTATATGGCCGCATTAACGAACATTTTAGGTTATGACAAAAGCATTGAGCTTCATTACCGCGGAGATTACAACGATAACGATTGGGCGGCAATGATTCAGCAGCAGTTGGACTTAGGACTTCCTGTTTATTATTGGGGAAAAAGAGACGGCGGCAGTCATGCTTTTGTAGTAGACGGGTATGATAGTAATGGAAAATTTCACATTAATTGGGGATGGGGAGGCAAGGACAACGGCTGGTATCATATCAATAATTTAAATCCCCCATCTAAAGGTCATTATAAATACTCTAATTTAATTCTTATAAATATAAAACCGGATGAAGGAGGAGTGCCTGCCGGTTATGAAATGTCGTTAAGGGATTTTTCTTTTGACAAAACTTCCGTATCTCAAAATGAACTTTTTACAGTTACTATGCAAATTCGGAATTTAAGCAGCTTTGGCGCATTTTCAGGCGGTCAACAGGGAGTTGCATTAGTAAATAATAGCGGCGAAATTATTACAGTTGTTGGAAATAATAACCGTGCGGCATTAAACCAACTTTCGAGTGCAGGCACTGCAACAATAAAATGTTATGTACCGGAAACCATAACTCCCGGACAGTATCGATTAATGGCTGTTATCAGAGAGACCGGCGAAGAATGGAAAGTTATTACAAAATCCGGTGATGGTATTCCAAATGCGTTTCCTGTCACAATCACCGCAGGGGAAGCAAACGGTAACGGTTACGGATTGGGGCTAATATCTTTTTCTGCCAGTAAAAACGCGGCATCTCAAAACGAATCATTTACAGCTACAATCGGACTTAAAAATATGAGCAGTGATAGATTTCCCGGCGGCCGAAGAGGAATAGCGTTAGTTGACAATGATGGAAATATTACAGATGTTGGATCCGGGAATACTAATCCGTGGGGTGTGGGAACGTCAATGGACAATATAAATATAAATTGTAAAGTACCTGTAAACTTTGCGCCAGGAAATTATCAGTTAAGAGTTATTGTCAAAACAACTGACGAAGAATGGCGCATCGCAACATGGTCTGAGCCTGGTATTCCAACTAGCCTTCCTTTTGAGGTAAAGTAATAAATATTAAATGCAAAAAACCTTCGCCTAACAAACGGTAACTGCAAAATGCCTTGTTCGCGCCCTCGGGGCATATTTAGAACATTAGGTGACATTATTGCAGGGTATTGTTAAAGCATATTTAACAAAATATATTATAATGAATAATAATTATCGTCGGTGGCGGAGGTGGTGGCGGAACATTAACTTCCACATCAATTCTTGGTGTATATATTTTCCAATTATAAATCTGCCAAACAAAGCCTACGGGAACAGTTATTCCGCCTCTATGGAATGTAGGTGTTACTCTAATAAATGCTCTTGAACCTCCTCTGCCTGGTCTTATAAAATCGAAGCCCAAATCAATCGGCAGGCTTATAAATACATCACTTTTTGAAAAAACATTTTCTTCTTCTGGTGTTTTCAAATTAGCGATAGGTATATTTATCGCTATATTTACACCTGTATATAACCATTCAACTTTCGGAATATTAAAATGTACTCCAAATGGAATTGTAAAACACATAGGGGTTACCATTGGTTCGGTGTTTGTCAACAGATTGTGATTAAAATAAAATTCTGTATGAAGCATAAAACCTGTATTTATTGATACCCATTCATGCAAATAAAAACCATAATTAACGCCAAGATTAGTTGTAAAAATACCATGATCACTTGTTCTCATACCAGATGCTCCAATATTGAGTCCAAAATATTGATCAAGGAATTGGTGCTTTTTTAGCTGGTTATTTTCGCCAATGCTTTCTTCCTCATTCTGGGCGAAAACCGATGTTGCCAATATGGCAACGCTCATCAAAAAAATAAAAAGTTTCTTCATTGTCTGCTCCCTATAAATAAAATTTGCAATACTTGTCTATGCAAATACACTTGACTAATACAAGACAAATGTATTATATTAAATCTACGCCGTCAATGTTTTATTGCAAAAATGGACAGACGCTATAATTTGTCTTATTTGTTACAAAAGGGGTTTATATGTCTAAAAATGAAAAATCATCTAACCGTCAGGTTCAACGGACATGTTCATGGATATATGAAGCGTTATTGTTACTTATGGACGAAAAGCCTTATGACAAGATAACTGTTTCAGATATTATTGAAAAGGCTGGTATTGCCCGGCAGACATTTTACCGTAACTTTAAAGACAAAAATGAAGTTATTGTGCAGTATTTTACCAATATTTTTAACAGTGAACTGCTAACTGTTGAAAATATAAACGAAAAAGACAAACAGGAGAATATTGTATTAACTTTTAATATAAAATATATGGTTGCTCACAGTGAAAATATTAAAAAATTATTAACCATAGTTGGTATAGAAGATTTATTTTCAGATAGTTTCAAAGAATGGCATAATATGTTATTCAATCAAAAGAAAAACAAACTTAATAAAGAAGCACAGCTTGCGTATTGGTATAAAATCCATTATCAAATTACTGGTATAATAATTGTAATTATGGATTGGTTTAAAAATGACATGCCTTTATCTGTAAATAATTTAGTAAAGTTGCTTAATTTTTACACCGTTGACACTGAGATATTATATTCAAATGTTCCAAATATCAAAATTAAAATAATTGAAAAATAAAATTCGTTTTTGCTTTATAGTGCCGCACAACCGTCAAGTTGCTATTTTCGTTATGTGAAATACACACTGGAGTTGTAAAGTAGTTGATATGGAATAATAAATATGATAAAATAATATTAATTGGAGATTTAAATGGGAGAATTTATTATTGGCTCAACAATATCATTTGGCGGCTATAAATGGCTCGTGCTTGATGTACAAAAAAATAGAGCATTAATTATAACCAATAATATAATAGAACTTCGTGCTTATCATGATAAGTATATTGATATAACATGGGTTGATAGTGAGATAAGAAAATATCTTAACGGTGAATTTTATAATAAATTCAAAGATTCAGATAAATCGAAAATAAGTCCTGTAATAAATAAAAATTTAGATAATCAATGGTATGGCTCAAATGGAGGAAAAAAATCAAAAGACAAAATATTTTTATTAAGTCTTGAGGAAGTGGTATGTAAATATTTTGGGGATAGTAGTGAACTATTAAATAACCCAAGGAAAAATCAAAGATATTGGTTTGAAAGAAAAGATAAAAACAACAGCAAACGGGGAACAACATTTGAAGGCTCTTGGTGGTGGTGGTGGCTTCGGTCGCCTGGTCGAAATAATGTAAAAGCCGTGTATATATGGGGTGACGGTAACATAGGCATTCAAGGAAATAATATTTTAAAATGTAATATCAATAGTTGTTTTCACCCGAATGGTGATGTTAGAGGCGGTATTCGTCCTGCCTTGTGGTTGAAATTTTAATAATAATATTTATTTAAATATATAGTAAAAAATAATATACGCCCGTACTTCACATAACAAACGGTAACTGCTCACCACCCTGTTTGGGCATTTTGCAGTTCCGTTAGGCTAGGTCATAGCTTGGCCATTCCCACACCTCAATACACCACATTTTTTTATGCTCGTGTAAAACCTTCGGTTTGCGAGTTAGTATGAAATCATTTATTAACCATTGTTTTATTAAACTTGCGTATATATAAGGTTAGGCGAAATTGTGTTAAAAATGTTCAAGGATATATTGACGATAATAAAACAATAATATAAGATAAAATATGGTTTTAAAACTCGAACAAGATACTTCTCAAAAGGATATTGAAATAAAAATAACATATCCTGAAAAAAATAAAACTATTAATCGTTTAGTCTCGTTAATTAAATCGTTTAATAAACAAATTGAATGTTATTCAGATGATAGTATAATATATGTAAATGTTTCTGATATTTATTATATTGAAAGTATTGACAAAAAAACAATGATTTTTTGTGAAAATGATAATTTTTTAGCAAAAGGCCGTTTGTATCAAATATTTGATAAATTAGAAAGTAAGGATTTTGTTCAAATTAGTAAATATTGTATTTTAAATATAAATAAACTGGAAAAAATTAAAACATTGGCAAATAGTCATTTAGAAGCTGAATTGTCCAATGGAAAGTGTTTATATGTTACAAGAAAATATCTGGCTGATATAAAACGCTCATTAAAGGAGAATAAATAAAATGAAAAATACAATAACAAGAATATTATTCACAACGTGTATGGCAATTCTTTTATTAGCGGTCTATTTTCTAATTATAGGTGAAAAACAAATTTCAATTTTTACTATTTTTCAAATATTTACCGCTAATATAATTATTAATATCGGTCTTTACTTTAGGAGCAAAATTGAAATTCGTAAATTTTTATTGGAATTCTTTATAGATGTAAGTTATATTATTATTGTCCTGTTAATCTTTGGCTATATTTTTGATTGGCATTCTTATGTGCCTGTTTGGTATCTTGCCATGATGGCTTCGGTCATTTACATTATTGCGGTAGTAACAACTGTTGTTAAAATTAAAAATGATACAAAAGAGATAAACGATTTATTGCAAAAACGTAAAGAAAAAAATACAAATATTGCATCTTAGGTTAATAAATTTGTATCTTGGTAATATATCTGTTCACAGAACGTATTACAATTCCTATAATTGAAATAAATTATAGGAAGTAAATTAGGTATAATAATTCAACCAGAATTATGGTAAATGTCGGAAGGGTTAGAGCGTTAGGGATAATATGAAAAAATACATTCACTGTATAATTCCGTTATTAATCGGAACAATTTTATCCATATCAATGGGTTTAACAATATGGATTGGATTTTTTCTTGTATTTATTCCTATCGGATTAAGTATATCAATAGGATTCTTAATCAGTATTCGTTTTAATAATCCTGACTTGGGAAGAAAAATATGTCTTTCTATGGTTTCATTGGTTTTTCTAATTTTTCTTGGAATAATGCAACGCGAAAATATGCAGATAGAAGAAACGGTATTTTATTTTGCGTATTTCATTAACACAGGCATTTTTACCCGTGTTTTAATTCATTATGCGATAGCAAAAATATTTGGACCTTTAATTTGGGGAAGAGGTTTTTGCGGTTGGGGTTGTTACACTGCGGCTTTGCTCGAATGGCTGCCAATTAAAGAAAATAAAACTATTCCTAAAAAATACACTTTTATTCGTATTCCTGTTTTACTCATATCATTGCTTATTCCTTTCATTTTAATTCAGCTCGGATACGATTATTATACAAGGCATATATATTCATCTGCTGACGGTTCTTTTATAGAAACTAATAAACTTGACCAGTTTATCTGGTTTTTGGTTGGATATATTTCGTATTATATAATAGGGATTATTCTGGCGTTTGTATTTAAAAAGAAACGGGCTTTTTGTAAAATATTTTGTCCTGTTTCACTTGTTATGAAGTTATTTACACGTTTTTCATTGGCGAAAATAAAACCTACTGGAAATAAATGTATCGAATGCGGAAAATGTAATGCAAAATGTCCAATGGATATTGATGTGCGGAAATATATTAAAAATAGACAGAAAATTTTATCAACAGAATGTATACTTTGCAGAAATTGTATACATGCATGTCCAGTGAAGGCGATATAATAAATTTATATTGAGAAAATAATAAGAGAATAGTTATCTTACATATTTATTAAGAGAATAGCTTTATTAAGTTACCTATTCTCCGTGTCTCGGCGTGAACTCTTCTGCTAAGCATTGTAGTTTATCCCCATTATCGTGTATACTAAAACTGGTATAGTCCTAAGGGTAAGGAGCATGTCATGAACAGAACAGCCGAAATTGAACGAAAAACGAAAGAAACAGAAATTTTTGTAATAGTCAACCTTGACGGAAAAGGCGATGCAAAACTTGAGTTTCCTGTAGGCTTTATGGCTCATATGCTCAACACATTTGCCCGCCACGGGCTTTTTGACATCGAAGTACGCGCGAAAGGTGATTTAATAGTCGATCAGCACCATCTTGTAGAAGACACGGGGATTGTTTTAGGGCAATGTATCGCAAAAGCGCTTGGCGACAAACGCGGCATAAGGCGAAACGGCAGCTGCCTTTTCCCGATGGACGAGTGTTTAGCGCGCGCCGCGGTTGATATCAGCGGAAGGCCGTTTTTATATTTTGACGGACAGCTTTCAAACACGCCTGTAAAATCGACACAAGAGAGCGGAGACCAATACGATTTTCAAACGGATGTAATTGAGGACTTTTGGCAGGCTTTTGTAACAGCTGCAGGATGCAATCTGCATTTGGAAATAATCCGCGGCAGGAGCGACCACCACAAAATCGAAGCCATGTTCAAAGCCGCAGCCCGTGCTTTACGCGCAGCCTGTGAAATCGACAATCGCGCAAGTGATGTAATACCTTCAACAAAAGGATCGTTGCCGCACTTTGAATCATCAGGAGTATTGGTTTGATTGGCGTAATTGACTACGGCGCAGGGAACCTTGGTTCTGTAATGAATGCTTTAAAAACGCTCTCTGTTCCCGCGCGGTTTGTGTCAGGACCGGAAGAGCTAACCGCTTCGTCTTCACCGTTTGAAAAAATTATTTTCCCCGGTGACGGGCATTTTGCAACGGCAATGGCTTCGTTGGAAAAGTCAGGTTACGCGCAGGCGATTAAAGAATGGATAAAAGCGGATAAACCTTTTTTGGGAATATGTATCGGGCTTCAGTTGTTATTTGAATATTCGGAAGAGGCGCCGCCTGTAAACGGCAAGGAGATAAAAGGACTCTGTGTAATTCCAGGAAAAGTGCGGCATTTTCCCGGGCGTAAGGTTCCGCAGATTGGATGGAACCAGACAGAAGCAAAACCGGATTCAAAAATTTTTAAAGGTTTGAGCAATAACAGTTTTTTTTACTATATACACTCGTACTACGCCGATCCAGCGGATAAAACAGTCTGCGCCGCGCAGACCGATTATTATGTGCGTTACTGCTGCGCGGTGGAACTGGGCGCGCTTTCGGCAGTACAGTTTCACCCTGAGAAATCAAGCGCGGCGGGTCTCGCGCTCTTGAAAAATTTTTTGGAGGGATAAAATGCAGGCAAAAAGAATTATTCCATGTTTGGATGTTGATGACGGCAAGGTGGTAAAAGGCATTAAATTCGAAGGTATCAGAGAGGTGGGTGATCCTGTTGATCTTGCCCGCCGTTACAATGCCGACGGTGCCGATGAACTCACCTTTCTTGATATCGGCGCTTCTTACAAAAGCCGCGCAACCCTCCTTGATGTTGTAAAAAAAGTAGCCGCCGAAGTTTTTATTCCTTTATGCGTGGGCGGAGGCATCCGTTCTATCGATGATATGCGCGACGCGATGAACTCTGGCGCCGATAAGGTATCTGTTTGTACATCCGCCTTGAAACACCCTGAACTGTTACGCGAAATGGCGCAGGCTTACGGAAGCCAATGTGTTGTATTATCAATCGATGCAAAACGCGTAGAAAGCGATGACGGCCTTCGCTGGAACGCCTTTTCACGCGGAGGCAGAACCGACACAGGAGTTGACGCGATTGAATGGGCAATCCGAGCTGTAGAACTTGGCGCGGGAGAAATTTTATTAAACTCCATTGATGCCGACGGAACCGGAGCCGGCTACGATCTTGAACTGACGCGGCGCATATTAAACGCGGTGCCGGTTCCTGTAATCGCCTCAGGCGGCGCCGGAAACCTTGATCAAATAGCGAATGTATTACTCAGTACCGCAAACCCCGAAATGGGATTAAAGCGCCCCGAAGAAGCTCCAGGAGCTGACGCAGCCCTTATCGCCTCGCTTTTACACTTTGGAAAAACCACGATTAAAGAGATCAAAAAATTCGCCGAAGGCAAGGGCGTTTGCGTAAGATGACATGATTTGCTCTTATTGATATACTATCCCCATGGTAATAGCTTCAATAGATATTCAAAATAACAAGGTCGTCCAGTTGAAACAGGGCGAGGAACTCGTTTTACAGCGCGATAATGCGATGGAACTCGCGGCAGAATTTGATAAATTCGGCGAAGTCGCGGTCATTGACCTTGACGCGGCAATGGGGAAGGGTTCCAACATGGAAATGATTAAACCTCTTTTGCGCAAAGCCGAGTGCAGGGTAGGCGGCGGAATAAGAACAGCACAGCAGGCGAAAGAACTTGTAAGCCTTGGAGCGCGCAAAATTATCGTAGGTTCAAACGCGTTCCGCGACCCGGCTAAAAAAGGCGCCGGCAAGAGCGGCGGCGAATTTGCCGTTAATGTTTCCTTTCTTGAAGAAATGTCGAAAAAAATCGGGCGTGAAAAGCTCATTGTCGCTGTTGACGCGCGCGCAGGAGAAATTGTCGTTGACGGCTGGAAAACCTCTACAGAACTGGATCTAATCGAATCTGCGAAAGCAGTAGAACCTTACGCCGCCGAATTGCTTTTTACCTGTGTTGAACGCGAGGGCACAATGACAGGCATCGATCTTGATCAGGTGCGCAAACTGCGCGAAGCGGTCGGCTGTCAGATAACAGTTGCGGGCGGCGTATCAACCTTGGAAGAAATTGAACAAATCGCCGCGCTTGGCTGCGATGTGCAGCTTGGCATGGCTCTCTATACAGGAAAAATAAATCTTGCGGATGCGTTAATAACATCCCTTAACTGGAAGAAGGGGCAGATTAAAGAAACCGAACCGCTTTCGCTCCTTCCTGTCATTGTGCAAACTCCTGACGGGCAGGTTATAATGACTGGTTTTACGGACAAGACTGCGTTATCTGAAACTTTTAAGCGCGGTAATGTATGCTTTCACAGCAGGACGCGTAACAAGCTCTGGATGAAAGGCGAAAACTCCGGTAATATTTTAGAATTTATCAGGCTGAGGACAGACTGCGACCGTGACGCGCTGCTTGTTACCGCGCAGCCTGCAGGCCCTGTCTGTCACACCGGCGCATGGTCGTGTTTTTCCAATAACAGAGATTATACTCTTGAGTTTTTGCAGGATATTATTACAGAACGTTTTAAAAATCCAGCACCGGGTTCTTACACCGCGACTTTGGATGATGAACTTGTGCGCGAAAAAGTGTTAGAAGAAGCGAAAGAGTTATGCGAAGCCAAAAACCGCGATGAAGTTATCTGGGAAGCCGCCGATCTTCTTTATTTTTCTACAGTGTTAATGACCCGCGCAGGCGTTACCGTACAGGAAGTATTAAACGAACTTGACCGCAGGCACAAAAAATGAGCGAATACTGGAACGAAAGGGTTAAAAATCTCTCTCCCTATGTCCCCGGCGAACAACCTAAGGACAGGCAATTTATTAAATTAAACACAAACGAAAATCCGTATCCGCCGTCGCCTAGAGTAATTAAAGCGATAAAAAATGCAGCGGACAGCAGTCTGCGCCTTTATCCCGATCCTGAATGTACATCATTTCGCGAAACTGTCGCCGCGCGCTACAAGGTAAAACTTGAAAATGTATTTGCAGGTAACGGTTCGGATGAAATTCTCGCGTTTGCCTTTGGTGCGTTTTTTGAAAGCGCTGAAAAAGACGGTAAAACGCCGCCTGTTCTTTTTCCCGATATTACCTACAGTTTTTATCCAGTATACGCAAAACTTTGGGATATTCCGTTCCAGCCGGTTCCCCTGCGCGATGATTTTTCCATTAACATGGAAGATTATAAAATATCTGCAAGCGGAGTTGTTATGCCGAACCCGAATGCTCCTACGGGAATCGCTCTCTCGTTAGACGGTATTTTAAATATTGCAAAATATCTTGAAGAGCAGAAAAAAGTTATTATTATCGACGAAGCCTATGCCGCGTTCGGCGCGTCTTCCGCGGTTTCCAGCATCGGCAAGTATTCAAATCTGCTTACAGTGCATACACTTTCAAAATCGGCGTCGCTGGCAGGGCTTCGCGCCGGATTCGCAATCGGCGATGAAAAATTAATAGAAGCTCTCTGCCGCATCCGCGATTCTTTTAACTCATACACAATGGATCGTCTCGCACTGGCAGGAGCGCAGGCGGCTGTAACGGATGCCGAGTATTACGATGAAATAAACAGCCGTGTTATCGCAACGCGTGAACGTATAATAATTGCACTACGCGCGTTAGATTTTGATATATTGCCGTCAGCTGCCAACTTTATATTTATAAAACCGCCCAAAATAAACGGCAAAGATTTCTTTGCCGCGCTTCGCGAAAAGGGAATTCTTGTGCGGCATTTCAATAAAGAAAGAATAGCGGATTATTTACGCGTAAGCATCGGAACAGATGACGACATGGACAAATTTATAAACGCATGCAGGGAGATTTTATGCAGATAATCCAAAGTAAAGACTTTGAAACATATTGGAAAAGTTTTATTAAGAAAGCTGACGATTTAAAGACTGAAAAAGCTGTCAGAAAAATTATAAACGATGTTCGTGCTAACGGCGATGCGGCTATTAAAAAATACACGAAAAAGTTTGATAGATCTTCTCCTGAAAAATTGGAAGTGCCGTTTTCAGAAGCGAAGCGCTCTCTTGAACAGCTCCGCGCGCAGGACCCTGCATTGGCGCAGGCGATGGAATTGGCTGCTGGAAACATAAAACGCTTTTCACAAAAGCAAAGAGAACAATTTACCGATTTTGAATATGAAATGGAACCGGGAGTTATTACAGGTCAGCGCGTGATACCTGTTCAAAAAGCTGCAATTTATATCCCTTACGGACGCTTTCCGCTATTTTCGTCGGTTCTGATGTGTATGATTCCGGCTTTTTGCGCCGGTGTTGAAGAAGTGTATCTTGCTTCTCCTCCTGCAAGTGACGGCTTGCCGGATAAAAGAATACTTGCCGCAGCGGCAATAGCAGCGCAGGTTATGAACGTAAATGAACAAAAAATGCGCATTTTCGCTGTCGGCGGCGCGCAGGCAGTCGCCGCTTTTTCATTCGGCACTGAATCAATACCGCGCGTTGATGTAATCGCAGGGCCGGGAAGCAAATATGTCGCAACGGCAAAAAAACTTCTTTACGGCGATGTAGGAATTGATTTTATCGCGGGGCCGACCGATGTGCTGATAATCGCGGACGGAAAAACGGATAACGCGGATGCTGCGCAAATTGCCGCCGCCGACATGCTTGGGCAGGCAGAGCATGACTGTGACGCGCGCGCAAGAGCGCTGGTTCCAAATAAAGAATTTGCAGATAAAATTGTTTCGGAAATCGATAAGCAGATAATGTCTCTGCCCGGCGCGAAAACCGCGCGCGCGTCGCTGGACGCAGGCGGTCTTATTACGGTTTATAAAGATAAAGAAGACGCAATCCGTATCGCTAATATAATTGCCCCTGAACATCTTGAACTGCAAGTGACGGATGCGGACGCGTGGATACCCCAATTAAAGAATTACGGCTCGCTTTTTATCGGTTCCCTGTCGGCGGAAGCGTTAGGCGATTATTCTGCCGGAATTAACCACACATTGCCGACATCGCAGAGCGCGCGCTTTACAGGCGGTTTATCGGTAAGACACTTTATAAAAACAGTCACTACTTTAAAATGCTCAAAAAACGAAGGCTATGAAAAAGTGCGCAGCGCGGCAGAAATCCTCGCGCGCGCCGAAGGCCTGGAAGCCCACGCCCTAAGCGCCGCGATTAGGAAAGAATAGTTAAAATTCTTCCTTAACACCTTACAAATTACCGCGTTTGATTTTCTTGGTCGTTGTCATTTCCATCGGTTTATCAAGAATCGATACTCTGTTGATTTTTTGGTAGGGTTGTAATCTCTGGTTTACCTCTGTAATGATCGCGTCAATTCTTGTTTTTACAGCTGCCGCATCCGGTGTTTCACCCTTCGCGTTCTTAAACTCTTGATTTGGGTAAACAAGCGCTTCAATGCCTTCGGTTTTCATTTTTTCATCGATGATGTAGCCGCGAACCAAAATCTGATCGATTTCGTCGAATAACTGGAATTCATTTTCGATCTCTTCGGGATATACGTTTTTGCCGCCTTCTGTAACAATCATGTTTTTGCCGCGTCCTGTAAGGTAAAGATAATTTTCGCTATCCATGTAACCAAGATCGCCTGTTTTCAGATAACCGTCCGCTGTAAATGCCGCGGCAGTCTCTTCCGGCAGATTGTAATAGCCGCGCATGACCATCGGTCCTTTAACAATTACTTCGCCTACACCGCGTTCGTCAGGATTGAGAATCTTCATGTCTACCTGCGGGCATGGGCGGCCGACGCTGGTTTCTTTGTACGCTTCAATCGGGTTGATGGCGATAATCGGCGATGTTTCAGTAAGCCCGTAACCCTGAACAAAGTCGATGCCGAGCTGGTTGTATTTTCTGAAAACGCTTGGCGCAAGAGGACCGCCTCCGCAGATACAAATGCGGACTGAGGTGAGACTTGCCTTATCAAGAATAAATTTAAACATTTTTTTGCCGGGATTAACTTTAAAAACCTTTTTTATAAAACCTGATATTCCCATAAGAAAGGATATTAAACCGTAAACTACAGGTCCCTTTGCTTTGAGTCCGCGTATAATTCCGGCGAGAACTTTATTAAAAAGCATAGGCACGCCCAGCAGCATGGTGATTTGCGCTTCTTTAAGGTCTTTTAGAATCTGTGATGTGACCATGCGTTTTCCGAAAACCAGTTCAGCGCCTGTAGAAATTGTTTCAATAAAAACAGCAAGCATCGTGTAGGCGTGATGAATCGGAAGAATCGCGTAAAATACGTCTGTGTGTAAAACGATGAGCGGAGTTCCCTGCGCAAGATAAACATCCGATACAAGATTTTTGTGTGTAAGGATTACTCCCTTTGGAATACCTGTTGTTCCGGATGTAAAAAGAATTGCCGCGATGTCGGTTTCTACCGCCTGTTCAATTTCCGTCTGCGGACCATCAAGATCGTAGATGTATGTTCCAACGCCGCTTTTTAACGAGACAACCGATTCAAGCGCGGCTGAGTTTTGCGCATAATGATCATATTTTTCTTCATCGACAAAAAGGATGCGCGTTCCCGATACTTTTAATAAAAGATCGGTTTCCTCAATTTTTAATTGGTGATCGATTGGAACGACAACAGCGCCTGTAAAAAGTATCCCCAGGTAGGCAACTGTCCATTCAGGCGCGTTCTTTCCCGTAACGGCAATTCTGTCGCCGCGGCGGATACCTTTGCTGTAAAGCCAGCGCGCCACAGCTTCGATCTTTTTTAAGGATTCTGTGTAATTCAGGCTGATTCTGTCCGGTTCGTAAATTGTAAAGCATGGGCGCTGAGGGAACCTGGAGACGGTTATTTTATACATCTCTGGTAATGTCGGCCATTGCCCTGTAAAGGCTTTACCCCTGTAATCATTCAAAAATTCCCACGGTTTTTCGGTGTGCGGAACAGACATATTTTCCTCCAAATTTAAAATATTACTTCAAAGAGCTTATTAATAACCCTATGACATTATGACACAAAATGATAGATAGCGGTGCATACTTTATGTAACTTTTTTTCATTTTATGATATATATAGGTAATGAAGATTTCGTTTAAAAAACAGGCGTTTTTAGTTTTAAATTTATGCTTTTTCGCGTTTTCTTCCTGTACTGCAAGGATAGACGGTACTTTGGCGGCTAATGGTTCCGCGCAGCTTACCATCAATATGTCTCTGGGGCAGCGAATAACATCGCTGATTCGTTCCTTCTCTTCGGCAGGAGGTCAGGTTGTGCAGCAGGTACTTGACGGCGCGTCAATCGCCAGATCGATGACAGGCTCTCCCGGAATTTCCTCCGTAACTTTTCGCAATACCTCGGCATCATCGGTAGAAGGACAGATATTAATATCCCAGATTAATGAATTCCTGTCTGCAAGGAATTCCAACGGCGGCGGGTTTATCACTTTTGAACAAAGAAACTCAGGCGGACGATGCGTTATCAGCCTTAACCGCGATAATGCTCCCGCGATACTTGGAAACCTGTCGCCGGAAATAACCGATTACCTGACCGCCATACTCGCGCCAATCGCGATAGGTGATGAAATGACCAAGATCGAGTACCTCGAACTTGTCACATCCTTTTATAATAAAGCGGTAAGCGATGAAATTGCCGCTTCAAGAATCCGTGCGTCCATCGACTTTCCCGCGAATGTAACTTTTGTTAAGGGCGGTACCTCTGCCGGCCGCAGAGCCGTTTTCGATGTACCTCTTCTTGATCTTCTGGTTTTAGAAACTCCGTTAAGTTACGAAGTAACCTGGTAGAAAAGTATACTTTTTCCTACCTGTTTTTATGATTAAAATTCCGATAATTGAAATATATACCAATAATATGGCTTGGCGCAGCAGGTGTTTTTGGATTTGGCTGGGATGATATGATAGCCGGAACTTTTTTTAACGGTATTGATATGAGATGGAAGCAAGCCGGTTCAGGAGCCGGAATAGGAGCGATTATAGGGCTTATTGGAGGGCTTTATTCAGCGACCATTGAAGGGGTTTTATTATTTCCGTTATGCGGCGCTTTTATCGGCGCTGCCATTGGTTTTTGTGTTAATCCAAAAGATTATGAATATGAGTCTAAAAATATCGGATGGGCTATGTTTTCGTTGGGTGTTTGGGCAACCGGAATCATTATCGGTTTTTTGCCTGTTCTTTGGCCTGAGACGGAGGGAGCAAAAACGGCCAGGCTGGATGATATACGTAACTGGACAGTTAGTTTTGTTCCATCCGGTGACGGGCGTTTTATGGGTCATATAGGTTTTATCGCTCATCTTTAAAATACGTTGTTAATATAATTTTTCGCTTGCTCATATTGACAAAATTTTATAAAATGTCCGCATGGCTACATTAACACTTGGCGAAAGAATCGCCGAAATCAGGAAAACTTATTCATTGAGTCGCGAAGTCCTGTCGGAACGCTCAGGCGTTGCCGCGGACTTAATCTCTAAAATAGAAGATGACGGGTTGATCCCTGATCTTGCGCCGCTCATTAAAATATCTCGTGGGCTGGGCGTACGTCTGGGCACGCTTCTTGACGACCACGAACAGCTGGGACCTGTCATTTGCAGGGCAGGAGACGCTTCTGCCTCAAGTCGTTTTAAAACAGGGCTTCCCGAGGGAACAGCGATGGACAAAGGTCATCACGGCATGAGTTTTTATGCGCTTGCTGCGGATAAAACCGGACGTCACATGGAACCTTTCATCGTAGTGATTGAACCTGACGCGAAGCAGGAAAAATCCGCGCACGAAGGTGAGGAATTTATCTACATAATGGAAGGAACCCTTACTCTGGAGTACGGCACGGACAGAGAAACATTAAAAACAGGCGATACTGTTTATTACGATTCGATTGTGCCTCACAAGGTTTATTCCGCGGACAGCAACCCTGTAAAAATTTTAGCGGTTGTTTATACGCCTGTTTAATTATTTATAGAGGAAAATAAAATGGAATACATAGAGAAAACTCTCAGCCAGGTATTGCGCGATAAAACCAAGGCGCATCCCGATCACGACTTTCTTGTTTACGCCGACCGCAACTTGCGTTTCACGTACTTGGACTTTGACAAAAGGGTGGACGATTTCGCGAAGGGTTTACTGAGCATGGGCGTAAAAAAAGGCGACCATGTCGGCATTTGGGCGACAAATGTGCCTGACTGGAACACGGTGCTTTTCGCGTGCGCAAGAATCGGCGCGGTTTTGGTTACGATCAACACAGGTTATAAAACCCACGAGCTTGAGTTTGTGTTAAAACAATCGGACATGGTTTGCCTGTGCCTTACAAACGGCTGGCGCGATTCTGATTATATCGCTATGACAAACGAGCTTGTGCCTGAATTAAAAACAGCTCAAAGAGGGTATATCAATTCTGAGAAATTTCCTTTCTTAAAATATGTTGTGCATATTGGTCAGCAGAAACACAGGGGGATGTTCAGCTTTAACGAGCTTTTACTTCTCGGGCAGCACAGCGATTCAGCTCCGATGCTTGAAATCGAAGCTTCGCTTGATACCAACGATGTTGTGAATATGCAGTACACATCAGGCACAACAGGTTTCCCGAAAGGTGTAATGCTCACCCACAGAAACATTTTAAATAACGGGCTTGGCATAGGCGACAACCAGCGTTTAACGGAAAAGGACATTGTGTGCCTGCCTGTGCCGCTGTTTCATTGCTTCGGGCTTGTGCTCGGCATGATGGCGATTATTACCCACGGTTCAACCGCCGCTCTTGTTGAATGGTTCGATCCTTTGCTTGTGCTTGCGACTATTCAAAAAGAAAAATGCACGGCGGTTTATGGAGTGCCTACAATGTTTATCGCCGAACTTAATCATCCCATGTTTAAAATGTTTGATCTTTCAAGTCTTCGCACCGGCATTATGGCGGGTTCTCCCTGCCCAATCGAAACAATGCGCCAGGTAATCGATCAGATGTACATGAAAGAAGTAACAATCTGTTACGGGCTGACAGAATCATCTCCTGTAATGACTCAAACTCGCTACGACGACGACATTACAGTAAAAGTTGAAACAGTAGGCAGAGCTTTACCCGGCGTTGAGGTTACAATCCGTAACCCCGAAACAGGCGAAGAATGTAAAGACGGAGTTCACGGTGAGTTCTGCTGCCGCGGTTACAACACAATGAAAGGCTACTATAAAATGCCGGAGGCGACTGCCGCGTGTATCGACAAAAACGGCTGGCTTCACTCGGGAGACCAGGGTATTAAAGACGCGAACGGTAATTTTAAAGTTACGGGGCGCATAAAAGACTTGATAATCCGCGGGGGAGAAAATATCTCGCCCAAAGAAGTGGAAGACTTTTTATACACAATGCCGGGTATCAAAGATGTTCAGGTCGCGGGAATAGCCAGCGAGAAATACGGCGAAGAAGTCGGCGCGTTTGTCGTTCTAAAACCGGATGTAACAATGACAGAAGAAGAAGTGCGCGATTACTGCCGCGATAAAATAGGCAGATACAAAATCCCCAGATACGTTTTCTTTGTGGACGGTTATCCTCTTACATCCTCAGGTAAAATACAAAAATACCTGTTACGCGAAATGGGGAACAAGCTGGTTAAAGAGAGGAACGGTTAGTTAGCCGCCAGCTTTTTGTCCCTTTTGTACATGATCACATGAATCACAACCACCATTGCGCTGAGGGCAAGGCCGAACAGGTCTGTTAAAATGCCGGGGTCTATCAGCATGAGTCCGGCGGCGATTGCCGTTAGCCGTAATGGGACGCCCAGTTTTCTTAACATATAACCTTCTACGCCTATGGCGATGTTAAACATTCCCACAATAGAGGTGATAATTATCTGAACAAACGACAGCGGGGTAGTGCCGATAAAGAGCATTTCGGGGCTGAAAACAAAAATAAACGGTACTATAAATGCCGCGATTGCAAGCCTTGTCGCGTTTACCGCCGTCAATATCGGGTTTGATTTTGCGATAGCGGCGCCAGCATAAGCGGCAAGGGCGACAGGCGGCGTTATGTCGGCGAGAATTCCAAAATAAAAAACAAACATGTGCGCGGCAAGAAGCGGCACTTCAACCCCGATTGCTTTTCCGGCGTTCAATACCATAGGGGCGGTTATTGTAGCCATGATAACGTAGTTCGCCGTTGTGGGAACGCCCATTCCAATAACTAAACACGTCAGCATCGTAATTATAAGCGCTATAAGAAGGCTTGTTCCCGTAGAAGCGAAAAACGGATTGTTTACAATTGTTGTAAGCTGGCTTATCAGCAATTGCCCGATGCCCGTAAGAGAAACAATTCCAATAATTGTTCCGGCTACCGCGCACGCTACCGCAACGCCGATGGTGTTCTTTGAACCGTGAGTAATGGCTTCAGCAAAACCTGAAGGTGTAAAACGCGTATCCTTCCTGAAAAAACTTACCACAAAAGCGGACAAAACTGCGAAACAGGCGGCATAAGCGGGGGTGAAACCTGCTCCCATCAACGTTACCAAAAGTACGATCGGAAGAAACAGATAACCTCTTGTCAGCAGCAACGGCAGAAACTTTGGAATTGATTCTTTCGGTAATCCTTTAAGGCCGAGTTTTTTCGCTTCAAAGTGAACTACAAAAAATATTCCTGTAAAGTATAAAATTGCTGGAAGTATGGCGGAACCCGCGATAACAAGGTAGGGAATGCCTGTGAACTCCGCCATAAGAAAAGCCGCGGCTCCTAAAATGGGAGGAACTATCTGCCCTCCTGTAGACGCTGCTGCTTCAACTGCTGCGGCAAACTCAGGCTTGTAACCGGTTTTTTTCATCATCGGGATTGTTACGCTGCCTGACCCAACTGTGTTTGCGACAGAGCTGCCGGAGATCATTCCTTCAAGCGCGCTTGCGATAACCGCAACTTTCGCCGGTCCTCCCGATGTGAAACCCGCGACTGAGTTTGCGAGATCTATAAAAAATTTAGCGATGCCCGTTTTTTCCAGGAACGAAGCCAAAAAAATAAATAACACTATAAAGGTAGAACAAACTCCGATGGGAGTGCCTATAATTCCGTCTGTTGTATAAAAAAGCTGGTGAATAATACGGCGTAATGCGCTGTAAAAAGAGCTGCCATAAGATAAATTGTAAATAAAGCCGTAAGTGATAAATCCCGCTGATACCACAAGAATAGGAATTCCCACAACGCGCCTGCAAAGTTCCGCAAGTGTTAAAATTCCTATAACGCCGACAATAACATCTATTGGCTGTATCAGTACCGCTCTGTTAATAATTGTTTGAAAATTTATTACATAGTAAAAAAATGAACCTGAGCTGATCACGGCAAGAGCAATGTCATACCATGGTATATAATTTATCTGCCTTGTCATTCCCTTCCGGCGCGGATACATCAGATAGCCGATAAAAACAAGTATACCTAAGAACGCGCTTCGCCTTACCTGTTCCGGTATGGTTGCGATCAATGTAACCCAAAAAACATAAACGGCGAAAAAAATTAAAAGGCATTTTATTATTTTATCCGGGATGCCTGTAAAATGACGCACGTTAGATTCGCGGTCAAATTTTGCCATTAACTCTTCGGTTTCTTTTTCGGTTAAAATATGATTGTCATCATCAGCCTGACTCATTTTATATTCTCCAAATATTATTTTATTCTCAGCGTAACATGAGCGTTTTTCCCGCACAGATCCCGCAGGCTGATGTAATCATCGCCGATTATAAGAAGATGATCCGATACAGTGCCTACAATATAATTCAATTCTGTAAAAGTTCTGTTAAAACCCGATATTATATACGCGTCGCCGTCTCTCGTCATCGTAAGCCCATCTTCCAGTTCTGTCTGCATTCCGGCTCCAAATGAATAAAAACGGACTGCAGCGCTTTTAATTTTTTTTCCTTCTGCTTTGTATATTTCACGAACAGCGCTGTTATTTACAGAATGGATAAATTCGACGGCAAACTCATCTGTGCCATTAAGAATCTGTCTTCCGTATATTTTACCGGAAACAGTATCTGCAATTTCAATTATTGGCTGTTTATCGCATGATAAAAAAATAAAAGAAATTAACGCAGGAATAACAAAGTGGAACACGGAGTTGAGTTTTTTATAAAAAACTCTGCGTCCCTCCGTGCCCTTTGTGTCTGAACCTTTAAGATTACAACGCTCCAATTTCTCTGAAATATTTTGCCGCGCCTGAGTGGAAAGGCACCGAGATACCTTCTATCGCATACTGTACAGAAAGTTCGCTTCCTTTAATGTGAGCGGCTTCAATCTGTGCCTTGCTTTCAAAAAGGCTTTTAGTAAGCTGGTACACTGTGTCTTCGCTTAATTTGCTGCTTACAATAAAAGTTGCTTTTACCGCTACCGTCTGAACAGCGGTATTTTGCCCTCTGTAGCTGCCGGCTGGAATCGGATACTTTGTATAGAACGGATGGCTTTCGATCAATTTTGCCGCGTATTCATCGCTAATTTCGAGAATTAGAATATCCCTGCTTGTCGCAAGATCGATGATCGCAGGTGTGGGTGCGCCCGCGACGCAGAAGAACGCGTCAATTTTATTATCGCGAAGAGCGTCGGCAGATGCGCCGAAGCTAAGATTCTGTTTTCCAATCTGATCAAACGAGATGCCGTAAGCGTCAAGTATCTGCCTTGCGTTAAATTCTACGCCGCTTCCCGCGTCTCCTACTGAAACGTTTTTACCTCTTAAGTCGGCAATGGTTCTGATACCGGAAGCCGGGTTTACCACAACCTGGCAAACTTCGGCGTAAAGAGCCGCCATGCTGTTAAAACTGTTTATCTTTTCACCTGTAAAAAGATCAACTCCGTGCCATGCGTAATCCATAACATCGTTCTGAACGATTGCGAGTTCCACTTCGCCGGCATTTATTAGCTGTATATTCGCCTTTGAAGCTCCAGTTGACTGGACGCTGACAGGGATTTTAGTATTTTCACTTAAAATCTGCCCAACTGCCGTACCAAAAGCATAATATGTGCCTGTGCTTCCGCCAGTAGCCATACGAATCTGCTGTTTACCGCCGGAGCATGCAATTATTCCAAAAGAGACAACGATAGCCAGAACCGCAATTAAACTTTTTTTTGCTTTATTCATTATATTCCTCCAATTAGTCCATTATATTTTCTTTTGAAGGTTTGTTTCAAGGGAAAACAGTGGTTTTTCTCAAATATTTACGGTATTATTATTGTATGGGATTAAAAAGAATCATTTTTCTGTTGGTAATCCATATTTTTACATTTGCCTGCGCGTTTAATGCCTTTGCGGCTGGTATTTCAGAGCAGCCTGCTTCGCAGGAAAATGTTTGGTTTGTGTCGGGGGATGGCGCGGCGGTTGCCGGGAATGATCTGAATCCGGGGACAGCCGAGCAGCCCCTCGCTTCGGTACAGAAAGCGCTTACTTTGATTAAAGCCGCTTATGCCGGTGAATCATTTAAAACCGCTGTCATCAGAATTGACGGTAAAGTTTCCAATACCGGAAATGATTATCAGGTTTTGGGCATGATTACCATACAGGGCGAAGGTGCGTATCCCGCAATCGTTTTACGCGGTTCTTCCAATCCAATACGCATGGATACTCTGAATGCCGGCGGGAATGGGCGTGTGCTTTATATCGAAGACGGTAATAATGTAACAATAGAAAACCTTACATTGACAGGCGGCAGGGCAAGCACAGGAGCCGGGGTTTATGTTTGCGGCAGCCGTTTTACAGTCGGAAGGAATTCATTTGTACAGGGCAACGAAGGCGGTTTCGGCGGCGGCATCTGTGTTGATGACGGTATACTTGTTATCCGCGGAAGCGTTGCAGATAACAAGGCTGATAACGGCGGAGGGGCCGCGCTTCGCGGAAATTCCGTTATAGAAATTTATGGAACAATCAGCGGCAATTACGCGTTGTATTCAGGCGGCGGCTTGCTGCTTGACGGCGCGCAGGGAATAATCAAAAGCGGGTTTATCATCAGCAACACCGCGCACCGCGGCGCCGGCGGCGGAATTTTTTTAAAGAATGAAGAGTCTGTTTTAATTGTAGACAACGCCAGCATTTCCGGCAATAAAGCGGAAAACGGCGGAGGGATTTTTGCATCTGACGGAGCCGGTATTCGTATTAATTCGTGCATTATGCAAAATAACGACGCAAGAGCGGGCGGTGCGGCAGCTTTGCTGAACTCGTCAATCGCGCTGCATGACGCGGATGTCCGCAGTAATACCGCGATTAACGGCGGTGGTTTTTTAATTGTCGCCGGTTTTATGTCGATGTCAGGCGGCTTTATTCAAAATAACAGCGTAACAGGTTCAGGCGGCGGAATTTTCGCCGGAATAGTAAATGAAATTCCCGCAGAAATTTTAATGTCAGGCGGAGTAATTAAAGACAATGAGGCGGATCATTCAGGCGGTGGAATCTGCATGACAGGCGGACATTTGATACTGTCTTCCGATGCGCTTGTAAGCGCCAACAGATCTTCAGCTCCGGATTATCCCGGCGGCGGCGGCGGAATATACGCTGTGAACAGTACATTCACAATGAAAGGACAATCCGCCGTGCGCGCCAACCATGCCGTACGCGGAGCTGGAATTTATTTAAACGGCGAACATATCAATTTCCATTTTGAAAGCGGCGTTGTAGAAGAAAATATTGCAAAAGAAGACGGCGGCGGAATTTATGCGACTGTTAAAAATAATATGAATATAAGTGAGAATGCGCATATAGAGGGAAACACAGCTAAAAACGGAAATGAATTATTTGTAATTGATAATAATCATCCGTAAGGTTTAAATCTTGCGGATGATGTTAGAGTGTGCTATATCAGGTTTCGTGTTTTTGAATAGGGCTGTGCGGGCATCCCATTGAATTTCCAATTACAACTTTTCCGCAATAAATGCATTTGCTGCCGCCGTGTCCGTGGATGTGTTTGCGTGTAGGCGCCTGAAGACAACCGTTGCCGTAACCGGATTTGCCGCAATACATGCATCTTCTTTCGTTCGTATTGTGTTTATGAAGACCGTTAACGCTCTTTGGACAACCCGGTCCGAATTTCGTCGATCCGCAATGTTCACATTTTGTCATAAAAACCGCCTGTTTACTTGAATATGAGATATTATCGGCAAAATCGGCTTTTTTCTTGATTATAGGGTTGTTTTCGGCTTTTTAGCGGAATACTTCGACGCGGTTTCTGCCCAAATCTTTTGCTTTACGAAGGGCACTGTCTGAAATTTCGATAAGCCCTTCGGTTGTGTTGGCATGAACCGGCGCAATCGCTATGCCGATGCTTGTATATGTACTTATCATTACATTTTCATCCGCGCCCGGAGCCGCAGGGACTTCTACCTGTCTGTTTGCGATATTTTCCCTGATTCTTTCGGCAACCCTCGCCGCGTCGCCTTTGTCGGTATCGGGAAGAAGAACTGCAAACTCGTCGCCTGCAAGGCGCGCGGGAATATCTCCGGGGCGCAGGCAGGATCGGATAATCTCCGCTGATGCGTTAATTACAAGATCGCCTGCCTTTGTGCCGTGCCTGTCGTTGATGCCGTGAATTTTATCAAGGTCCATCATCAATAAAGACATGATGCGGAAGTTCATCGATGAATTGTTAAAGCGTTCCTTTATTGATTCTTCCAGAAAGCGCCTGTTATAAAGGCCGGTCATTTCATCGGTGATTGCCCTGCGGCGCGCGGCTTCACCCCAGCGGATCAAGTCGCTGTAAGATTTTGCCGACTGATCCAGCCATAAATTCTGCACAACGCTTATCGAGCGTAGAATTTTACAGCCGATTACAGGATGCCATACAATTACTTTGTAAAAATCGATAGAGCGGAGTATCAGCACAATTGAATCTTCGGATGCTTTTATCGTCGCAGACCTGGGCTCGTGAGCAATGATCGACATTTCGCCGAAGAAGTCTCCCTGTTTTATATCAAACAGCCATCTTTGAGTTCCGTCAGACTGAGCGCCGAAAGCGTTTAAGCCGCCTGACAAAAGAACAAACATATCCTGCCCGTAATCGCCTTCTTCAAAAACAAGATCATCTTTTTTAACTTGAATCGGCGATATATACTTCGCCACAGTTAAAAATTCTTCATCGGTAAGGTCAAGGAAAAGCGGCGTGTTCTTCGCCGAAAGTGCAACAGCCATGGAAAGTTTGGAAGTTAAATCATTTTTCATGATTCGTCTCCGTTTTTGTGTAATGCACTATTTTGTTTCCGCCGTCGCGCCAGTTATCCAAAAGAGAGCTGTAGTTGCCGATAAAAAGGCTGTCCCATTCGGGATCATCCTGCGGCCATACAGCCCATGAAACTGTCGCTGAAAAATCAAAAGCGGGAATATCGTCTATAGCCGGAACGCTTTCCATTTCTTTAATTGTTACTGCCAGTTCATGCGCGATTAGCTCGGCTTGCGAAGGGCCGAAGTTGTTAAAAATTAATCCCACTTCGTTGCTTTTAAAACGTATGGGCCAGCCATGCCCGATATGCCGCGTCATATTCTTAAGGATAACCGCTATCCTTATCATTGCTTCATCCCCGGCGCTGTGCCCGCGCGAATCAACAAGAATTTTAAATCTGTCCGGTTTTACCATGATCAATGCCGAAGGGTCTTTTAAAACACTTGTAATTTCATCGGCGATAAGTGTTTGTTTCCATAAACCTGTGCCGGGATCTTCATAAGCGCGCCTGTGAAGTTCCTGCACCCACGACATATTATTCAAAATTAATTTGCGCGTCGATTTAATGCGCCCTGTCATCATTACAATTGCGTTTAAAAGAATACTGCAAACCGATTGCGGATCTTCCTGCGCGAGTGAATCCATTGTATGTCCGGCTCCGGGAAAGACGATAAGGCTGGAGTCTTCGGCAGCTTCGGCGTACGCATCGTATTGCGCGCCTCTGGCAAAGTCAAAATCGCCGATTGTGTCCCCTGCGGTAAAGCGCGCCATTTCTTCTTCGCTGCCGTCATCGTTTTTATTAAAAACACGAATTTCACCGCTTGTTAAAAAATAGAATTGAGACGCTCTCTCTCCCGACGAGAATAATGGCTTGTTTTTATTAAGATTCAGCGATCCGCAGCGAGATATAATGAAATCCATCTCACCATGCCTAAGGCTGGAAAAAAGTTCCGCATTTTTTATAGACCCTAAATCAATATTGACCGCGCCCATTTTTCAATTATGCCCTTTTTTGCGGAAAATGTCGAGCTATTACCTTGAATTAATATCGATCTTTTGATATGCTTAGTCATTAATGCTTAATCAGTTATGATTAATAATTGTTGAATAGCAGTATTTACACTGGGGGTATATATGACCGTATCAGAAGCGGTTTCTCTGTTAGATGGTGAATTTTTTTGCGGCAAGGAAAATGGGGATCGGGAGATCCTTTCTGCCTGCGGAGCTGATTTGATGAGTGATGTTATGGCTTTTGTCAAGGAAAGGGTACTGCTCCTGACAGGGCTTGTTAATCCTCAGGTTATCAGAACTGCTGAACTGTTAGACATTCACGCGATTATTTTTGTCCGGGGTAAAAACCCGTCGGCGGATATGATAGATATGGCTATTGAATCGGACATTATTTTAGGCGGCACCAAATTGCCCATGTTTGTCTCCTGCGGCAAACTCTACGAAGCCGGATTAAAACAAGGCGGCACCCGCCAGATTTAATATTCAGAAGAGATTCATCACTAACCGCATCATTCCCTGGGACGTCTGTCAAGAGCGGCTTTAAGAGCAGCAATGTCTGCGCTGCTTTCTGGTCCATCGGGGAGAAGTTCTTCTGCTGTGATATCAAGACTAAAGGGGCGCCTTCCTATGTGTTCAATGTAGTGGGCATCTGAGCCTGTGATAAGCGGATAATTGTATGTGTCTAAAAGCGGGGAAGCAAGATTTCCAAAAATCGAGAGCGGAGGAATGCGCACACATTCCATTGCCGCCCACGGACCTTGCACTACGACGCCTAACTGGCTTGTCATGGAAAAGGCGGGGCGGTCGATATGAGCCGGAATGACAATCCCGTTGAATTCCTGCGCTTTTAAACCAATAGTGTTTACACTGATATCCGCGGCGTTTGGCAGAAAATATTCCACCTCTCCGATTATGTCGTCGTCGTAATCAACATAGACCTGATCGCCTGTTTTTTCGGGATTGTTCAAAAACGGTGTGATAATCGAATAAATATACTCGCTAAAAGTCATCGCGGCTTCCAGTACCGTAAAAAGCGTAACTACATGTATTTCTTCCTGTGTGGTTACTTCCATGCCGTAAAGAGGGATTATTCCAACGCGTTTGCAATGATAATCAAAGGCAGGGCAATTAAGGCTTGAGTTGTGATCTGTTAAGGCAAGAATCTCTATTTTTTTTTCTGCCGCGGTTTCTGCAAGCACGCAGGGAGACATATCCAGCGATCCGCAAGGTGAAAGGCATGAATGATTGTGAAGATCTGCCAGCATGTTACTATACTCAGGTTTTAATGGCGGCGTAAAGTTTGCCGGAGACTGTAAATTGATTTTCTTTGGTTCGTATTACCGCTATACCTTCGTCTTTTGCTGTTTCCAGCATATCATTATCCTGAACAGGGCGGTTGTTGCAAATTATAACTAATGAAATACTTACAAGGGTCGCAACCGCGATAGTGTTTTTATGAGCCTGAATTGTGATAAGAGCGCCGCCTTCTTTCGCGTTCGCCATTACATCGGAAAGAAGATCCGAAGTGTACGCGCCTGTAAGAGGAAGATCCTCAAATTCATCCTGTAAAATTTCTGCACCTAACATTGCTGCCGCTTCGCGTATGGTCATACACACTCCTTATAGCGGTGAAATCCCCGATTCCTGCTTTGGTGAATTAATAAAAATCACAGATCTTACTGTAGTGCCTTCTCCCAATTTTGAGTTAATTGTAAATTCATCGCTTACACGTTTTGTGTTGGCAAGCCCCATGCCTGCGCCGAAACCAAAGGAGCGCACCATTTCGCTTGCGGTGGAGTAGCCTTCCTGCAAAGCAAGTGTCAGGTTTTCAATGCCGGGACCGGTATCGGCTGCGACAATAATCACTTTGTCAGGCTGGATGGAACAGCTAATCGTTCCGCCGTGAGAATGAACTACTTGATTTATTTCCAATTCATAACTTGCGACAGCTACACGCCTTATTAACTGTGTATCTATGTTAAGCGATTTTAAAGCTTTTTTTATTTCTGTGGATGCGCGTCCTGCTTTCTCAAAATCCAGTTTTGTCGTTGCAAATTCCATTTCCGAATATCCTACTCTTGTTGAATTTTTTTGATGTGATTTTTCCAGACGAAGAACTTCCCGGTTCATTTCCACAAGCAGGGTGCTGATCACATCGTTGGAAGTAAGTATCCCTACCAGTTCTTTTTTTTGATTGATAACAGGGTAGCGGCTGAAACGGTATTTGTTAAAAAAGGAAATCGCGAATGAAAGCGGCATTTCCTCTTCAAGCACAATAAGTTCGCGTGTCATTTTTTCTTCTGCCACAGCGTCTATACAGTTATTATTAAGAGCGGTAATTATATCTTCTATAGAGATTAACCCCAAAAGCTCGCTGCCCTCTGTGATTGGAACCCCTGTAATGTAATTTTCCCGCATCAGCGCCTGAATGTGCAAAAGGGTGTCAGTCTTTCTTGCTGTTATTACAGCAGAGGTCATTACATCTTTAACTTTAAGCTGATAGATTAAATCCAGCACTACCGAAGGAGAATCATCGGTATTGATGGGAATTGGGGCTGCCTCGGTCACACGCTTGCCCTTGAGCAAAGCGGTTTAATCAAAGTCATAACGATAGGATAAACCATAAAATCAGTCAGTTCAAGAGGGATAAATTTTATACCTATCAAATCTGTTATGTTTTCAAAATTCATCGCAAAACTCATGGTTTTTTATAAATGAAACTCAATGTCCCAGAATTTTAAGTTAAAATCGCCTTTTGAAAAGGTTTGAATAATAAAAGTTTCTATGCTATTTTGGTTAAACGGCACTGTTTTTATTGTATATGTCGGAGTAAGCTCATCAATATTTATATTGATTTCGGAGATAACGCCGTTTTCTGTTGGAAATATCTTTCCGTAATGGTTATAATCAGCGTCTTTTCTCGTTTCGCTCGTAGCTATCTTTACCTCGTAAGAATTCCCGTCACCCAGAACCATAAATGAAAAACGTTTCGCTTTGCGCATAGCTTCAAACGTAGAAACGCCAGGAAAAGCATTAACTCCCGCATAAGCCATACCTTTATAAGACATATTACCTGAAATAGCATGAGTCTCTGTATAATTATCCAGTATAAGTTCAACCTTTGGCGTATAATTTACATATGAGCCAAAATCATCTTCATATGTATCCCATCGTATGAAAACTGCTTTGGCGGCGGATTCCTGTTTTTCTGTTTGAACCGCTTCATTTTCCTTAGAAAATTTTACAAGAAGCTCATTAATGTTGTGAACATCCAGTTTGCGGTAGAGATTTTTTTGATGATCCAGAACGGTAGCGTAGCTGATATTCAAAGTATTTGCTATTTCTTTTGGGATAATGCCTGTAAGGAGCAGGTTTAATACTTCATGCTCTCTTGTTGTTAAGACGGGGGAATTGGCGGTTTTTTCACTCATTGTTAATAGTTTAATGAAAAATGGAGATATTGGCAATTTGCACATATAAAAATATTGGTACCGCCGCCATAATTCCATTATCATCTTTTCTTACGAACATGCCTGCTGCGTATTTATCCCCTATCTGCTTCAAGGATTCTCTCAGCCGCAGTGCTGTTTATCAAGTTGCTGCCGGACTTTTTCTTGGGTTGAGTTACGCATGTAACTTCTTTAAGGTCTTCATTAAGGATCTCATTGCACTTAATGCATTTGTAGGGCGGCTTCATATTGGAGTATATTTTATTATCCACTGCGCATTTATTGCAGAATAAAATAAAATCGAAATCGTCAAATGTTTGTATTAAGTCCATTCGCTTTCCTAAACATATGCGCTGTCATTTATTTCAAAAGTTTCATCGTATAATTTGTATATTTTGCTTTTTCATTTTTTAACTCAAAAGCTTCACGAAAACTGCCGGGCACCAAACCGAACATAGACAGCCAGCCCGGAACGCTTAGAAGAAACATTAAAACAAATACTAAATTATTTTTATGCCGCCATGAACTGCCCGCGATAGTAGCGGGAATTATTAAAGATGCCAACAATCCCAGAAACAATAAAAAACCGCCTGATGCCGACCCGTATTTAAGAGTCAAAATCCAGATTACGCCCAATACTGCGCCTGCGCCGCACACTAAAGCCAAGAGGAATGAAACAAAACCGTTTCTGTAGGGTTCCCAAATTAACCGCTTGTGTTTTATTTTATTATCTTTTAAATATTGCTTCGCTTCTTTGTTATTATAGTTAGCGCTGTATTTCATATTTTGAATACCGGCATCTGCCGCGCCGTTTTTAAAATACAGAGCAGCGATTTTTTTCAGCCAATATCCTCTTGATATCGCAGTTTGTTTTTTATCCGTATGTTCTATTATGATACTGACATGATCTAAAACAAGATTGGAGATGTCTTTCTCGCCTGCGGCATTCAACAATTCAGCCGCGCTAAAATGACGCGAATTATCTGAATCAAATTTAAGCGGTGTATAATCTATATTTCTGCTTTTAAGTTCTTTAAGCGATGCTTCTTCGCCGTAACCTGCAGCTATTTTATAACTGGCTATCGCAAGTTCTACTTTACCCAATTTAATATAATCCATTCCCCGATTATGAAATGCAGCACTTAAGTATTTCCCTCCCAAACTGACAACTTTATTATTATCTGAAAATGATTTATCAATATCTCCTTTGTCTGAGTACGCTTTGCCCCTGTTAAGATACCTTGCCGCAAGTTTTTCATTATCGATGCCAACTCCTTCGCTGTTATCAATTGCTGTGGTAAAATCAGCGATTGCAAGGTCATAACTGCCTAATTCAAGATATGACTCGCCTCTTTTTGCGTAACAATAGATATTATCCTGCTGTGTTGAAGAAGTTTTTACTTTCGCGTCAATTGCGGCGGTAAAATCGCCGATAGCTTCGATATAATCTCCTCTATCAAACGAGTTGTTTCCGTTTAAAATTGTATTGCGAAGCATCGCTTCTTTTTCGGTGTTCCATTCAGTTCCGTCATTTGCTTTCCATGCAGATGTCCTGCTTGAGGATGAGGATGAACTATCGTTATACTGAATAACTTTATAGCCGTATCCATTGCAATAATCACATGATTCATTACTGGCATAATCACCATATCTTTTCCCGGAACCATGACACATTGTGCATCTTTCTTTATCTTCTCTCACATGCTTTTTCCACATTAATTTATATTTGTATTGTAAATCCCCTGACAGAGGAATTTTTTATCAACCTAAAACTGGCGTACCGGGCGGACATAATGCGCAAAGCGGTTGTTTTGCCAAAAATCCTGAATTCCGTTTGAAAAGTTGATCAGCATAGACCATCCAACGCCATCTATTGTCATGGAACCTATTTTTCGTACCGAGCCTGAAACAATTGTTTGCGCTCCAAGCATTTTTCCTATTTCCTGCGCTGACTGGTCGCTGACTTCGCCTGAAAATTGAAAGTTAAGCTCAGCTCTTACCTGATCAAGCAAGGCCCGATCCACTACCAAAAACGCGCCGTCATTGACCCCGTACTTTGACAGATCGTTTATAATGTAGTCCGCTAAATCCGGGTAGCCTCCGCTGATGTTGATGAACGCAACCTTGTTACCACCTGGTATTTTTCCATTCAGATAATCTGACGCTTCCCTGATAGCGGTGTCCAGTCCGCCGCTATCTACTGCAGGTTTTACCCCTCCGGCGCAGCCTGTCAGTATCATCCCGATTACCGCGGCAAGGGCGATGACGCAAAGCCAACTTCTTTGCGTTCCTGATAAATTGATTGTGTTTTTCATAAAAACCCCCTATGTCCAATGATGCTAAAACCGCCTGCCATGAAGGACACAGATCGGCTTGTCCATTTAAAACCGCAGCAGTCGCAAAAAAAAACTGAAAGAAAACTCCCCCTTGCCTGAGTGATCTGTAGATTTTCTTGTAAGAGACAAACTCATTAATAAATAGTTAACGTAAAAACGCATTCCTCCAATCACAAGATCATGGGGAATTTTGGGGGATTATTGGGGGGTTACTTATTTTACATTGATGTCACTAATACATTTGGAGTAATATTCTCTTAATATTTAAAACTGCCTTACAGGACGGATGCGCCGCTGCTGATTCGCGTTTTGATTATCATGTTTGCCGTCATAAAAATTCAGATACCATGCTCTGTAAGACCCCCATGTATCCGTCCATGTTGTTGAAGACCAGTAAGCTTCAGGTCTGAAATTGCCAAGCCCGCGCATATACAAGTTACCGTACATATAGTTCAATTCGTCTCTGGACGGCAGGAACCAATCGTCAAAACCGCCTGATTCGAATATGTCACAGCGCTGCGCTGCCCATCCGAAGCCGCCGCCGCGCGCCTGCGCTACCTGCATAATATATTCCGTGTTGTACTTGCCCTTGCCGACTCCGCGTCCGCTTTCGTCTATTGTTTTTTCCCATTGATCATATATGTTTTTTGGCAATGACCCCAGCTCGGCTCCTGATACAAAAACAGAAGGACCAATATCCGCGGCGGCAGCTTCCATGTAACGCCATCCGCCGGAATTGTTTCCTTTATCGAAAAAGACCAATCCGCCCGCAGGGCCTGTTTCACCTATTTTATAAACAGGTGTCTGTTGAACAGGCGGCGTCTGTCTGCCTGTTGTTCCGTTTGCGGCAGCAGTTCTGTTTGTGCCTGACGCGGCAGATGAACTGTAAGACGCGTTAGTGCCTGTTCTGCTTCTTAATAATGCCGCGATAGTCGGACCTGAGAGAACGTTGCGGTTGTATTGCCCCTGAACTTGAGCTGTCTGCACATTAAGCGCGCGGATACGCATACGGTATCTTTCACCTAACTCGCTGAAAACCCCCGATACAATGTACTGCGCTCCGAAAATTTTACCTATAGCAACGGCATCTTTGTCGTCTACTTCGCCTGAGTATTGAATATTTTGCTCTGCGCGGATTACATCAAGCTGCACTCTGTCAACAACCGTAAAAATTCTGTCGTTTACGGCATTTGCGATAAGTTCATCGATAATATAGTCCGATAACGCCGCGGAATCGGACTGCATGTTAAGAATAACAATTTTGCTTCCTTTTGGGATATTCTCGTTCAGGTAGTCACAAGCGTCGCGTATCGCGATATCAAGTTCATCGGGTGCTGAAGGAACTGCAGCCGCAGCGCAGGTTGTAACCGCAGCCAAAACCGCAAGCGCAGCCAACACGCTGATAAATACCGATTTGAACTTTAAAAATCTATTCATTATTGTCTCCTGGTGATATTATACATCTCCCGGCAATATTTCAACAATCACCATGAATTATTAATCTCAAAAACATCTTCTGCTAATGTATCTACCCTTAAAATTGTAAAGGCGCCTGTTTTTTCAACGTTTATATCCAAGCGGTATATTTTATCTTTGCAGGCGGCGGTGGCAGAAACGTCATAACTACCGTCTTTGTTTTTTGTTACTTCCATAGGGCGGTACCATTTATTAATTATTTTTTTAATTTCAGGGCGTACCTTTTTGCTGATATAGCTTTCATCTAACGTTTCTCTTACATAATATAAATGATGTCCCCAGTTCCATTCCAGAGCAAAACGAATGTACTGTCTTACTGTGTTATTATTTATGATAAAAAACAATCTGCAATGTTCCATGCTTACAGTGATATTATACATTTCCCAGGCTAAGGTGTCAGTCACCTACGCTATATATGGTGTAGTTAAATTTCTTTTATACGCTATTAGTAGCGTACGATGCTTGCATTGTAGGTGACTGACGCCATTTTACCCCCTTAATTCCCCTATTGCAAAATTCTCAAATTCTGCATATAATAGCATAAAACTATCTCTTTGGAGGTTTTCATGGCTCAAACGCAGAAGGAAGAGATTGCATTTCCTCAAGAATTGCTCTCCTTTATAGAAGAATGGAAGGTAAAACCGGGGAGTCTGATCATGATTCTCCATAAAACTCAGGAACATTTCGGATTTATATCCCGCCCTGCGGCTGAAAGGCTGTCCATATTGACAGGGATTTCTCTTGCCCGTATTTACGGCGTAGTCACTTTTTATCATTTCTTTAAAACAACCAAACCCGGAAAGCATAAAATATCTGTATGCCTTGGGACTGCCTGTTATTTGAAAGGCGCTCAGGATGTACTCGATGAGGCGCGTAAAATCCTCGGGCTTGAACCTAACGGCGTAACCGAAGACGGTCAATTTTCGATCGACCCCGTCCGCTGCGTAGGCTGCTGCGGTCTTGCTCCGGTATTAACGGTCGGCTCCGATACTTTCGGCAAAATTACCAAGGACATGATCCCCGGTATCATTGCGAAGTATCAGAATGTATAGGGCAGGAAGAATATGAAACCACAGAGTACACGGAGTTTCACAGAGTTTGTTGTACGAGAATCTACATTCCTCCGTGTTCCTCCGTGTACTCCGTGGTTTATTTCTTATGCATTTTAGCTTGGCTGACCTTGTTACCGATATTACGCAGAACGCCATTGAGGCGGGATCGAGTACGGTTGAACTTGTTGTCAGCGAAACTGATAAGGAGTTCCGTTTCCTTGTTAAAGACAACGGCAAGGGAATGACAGAGGAGGAGTTGAAAAGGGCGATTGACCCGTTTGTAACCGACGGAATCAAACACCCGAACCGCAAGGTTGGTTTGGGGCTTCCGTTCCTGATTCAAACCGCAGAGCAGTCAGGCGGCGGATCGGATATAAAATCCGAAAAAGGAAAAGGGACAACGGTAAGCGCATGGTTCGATAAAAATAATTTTGATATTCCGCCGACAGGTGATGTCGCGGGAATGTTCAGAACAATATTGATGTTTGAAAGTGATGCGGAGGTAATTATCCGCCGCAAAAAAATGGAAGACGATGAGT